>ERZ832317.754-NODE-754-length-44417-cov-12.712209_pt1 | contig 44417 bp, 27 predicted proteins | sample MGYA00519695_ERZ832317 | MGnify/ENA primary metagenome ERZ832317 (study PRJEB31850, sample SAMEA3708726) | human gut metagenome | biome: human gut; feature: human-associated habitat; material: faeces | place: China | collected 2014 ...
TTTGATAAACCGGAATTAAATCGGAAAATAACAAAGCGTTAACACCTTTATTCTGATATTCGGGTTTCACGGCAACGAGTAGTAAATCAAGCATTTTGGCACGACGTTTCATGAATAATGCTTTTAGCAGATAGAACCATCCTAAAGGCAACAACCGCCCGTGCGATTTTTGCAGGGCTTCGGCAAGGGATGGCATGGAGATTCCTACGCAGACCAGTTCGTCGTTGGCGTCGGTGATGAGGGTTACCATGCGCAAATCGAGAATAGGCAGATACATTCTTACATACTGATCAATTTGCTTTTGGGTCAGAGGTGAATATCCGTAGAGGGGACTATAAGCTTCGTTCATCAGTTCGAATATCTTCTGTCCATAGTCTTTGGCTATTTTCTTTCCGGAGGTATATTTCTTTATCTTGAGGTTATATTTGCGTTGAATCAGTTCGGAGATACGCTTATGTTTGTCGGGGATGGTCTCCGGTATGTAGATTTTGTATTCTACCCAGTCGGCATCTTTCTCGAAACCGAGTTTCTCCATGTGTACCGGATAGTAGGGATGGTTGTAGATGGTGGCCATCGTGCTGAGTTGGTCGAAACCTTCCACCAGCATACCTTCTGCGTCGAAGTCGGTAAATCCGAGAGGTCCGACAATGTGAGTCATGCCCCGTTCCTTCCCCCAATCTTCTACGGTTCTTATCAGTGCGGAGGATACTTCCGGGTCGTCGATGAAATCAATCCATCCGAAACGGACGTTCTTGGAACCCCATTTTTCGTTAGCGCGGTTGTTGATGATAGCGGCTACACGACCTACTATCTTATCGTCTTGGTAGGCGAGGAAGTAATCGGCTTCACAGAACTCGAACGCTGCGTTTTTCTTCTTGTTGAATGTGTTAAGCATATCGTCATACAGGTCGGGCACGGAATAGGGGTTATCCTTATACATCCTGTAATTGAAACGAATAAATTTCTTAAGTTCTCTCTTCGTAGAGACTTTCTTGATTGTAATAGCCATATCTCGTATTTATGATTCAGGAAGCAAAGATACGTGATAATCTTTAAATTACAACGCATGGGACGGCAAAAACTAAGGACAATGGATTTTGTTTGCTGTTCTTTATAATAAGAATTTTGATTACAGTATTACTTATTGATAAAATTGTATTAGTACGAACGTGCCTAAATGTCGTATCTTTGTCGCAATCAGAGTATATTAAGTTATGTAAATAGGACTACTATGATAAAAGATCTTTTATTACTATGTGCATTTTTATTAGTATCGGTCAGCTCTTTAAAGGTAAAAGCTGAAAGTAAAGTCGTTGATTTACGGTGTGAACACCTAATTGCCCCATTAGGAGTTGACACTCAATCTCCTCGATTGAGTTGGAAACTATCTGTACCTATCAATAAACAACAAGCTTACCAAATAATTGTAGGAGTCGATTCTGTGAATGTGGCAAATGATCAAGGCTGCATGTGGAACTCAGGTCTAATAGTATCTTCTCGAATACTTGATATCTATAGAGGTAAGGCTTTGGAGCCTTATATACGATATTATTGGAAGGTGAATGCTTGGGACGAAAATAATCAGAAATATGAAAGTGATATCTCTTTTTTTGAAATGGGAGGGATATTTGATAAGATGTGGAAGAAATGGTGGATAACTGACTCTGAAGATATGAAGCTAAAACCAGCGTCTTTATTTAGAAAAGTATTTTCTGTATCTAAAAAAATAAAACAAGCTAGAGCCTACATTGCAGCAGCTGGGTTATATGAATTTTATATAAATGGAGAGAAAGTAGGAGATCATCGACTTTCTCCGGCTTTTACCCGCTTTGACCGTAGGCTATCATATCTGACTTATGATATCACTCATCAATTATCCTTTGGGGATAATGCATTGGGAATAGTACTGGGCAATGGTTGGTATAATCTCCAATCTGTAGCAGTTTGGGGGTTCGAAAAAGCTTCGTGGAGAGGAAGGCCTAAATTTTGCTTGAATGTTCGTATTGTTTATGAGGATGACGAAGTTGAGTGGATTTCTACAGATAATAATTGGAAAACAGCGTTCAGTTCTATTATCTTTAATAGTATATATACTGGAGAACACATAGATGCAAGAAATAGGCAAAAAGGGTGGAACTCTATTCATTTTGCAGATAGGGAGTGGAAAGACGCGTTACTTATAAAAGCTCCCGACGTGTTGATTACATCGGAATTGATGCATCCTATACGTGATATAGAAGAAATACATCCTGTAAGGATGAAGAAATTATCGGATTCTTGCTATGTATTCGATTTCGGAAGAAACATGGCTGGTGTGTCTGAATTAACCATTGGAGGAAAGCGAGGAAGCAAAGTGTATGTGAAGCATGCGGAAAGAATGGATAAAAACTTTAATATTGATATGTCGAATATCGACTATCATTATCGTCCTATAGATGATTCTGACCCATTTCAAACGGATATCTTTATATTATCAGGTCTGAAAGAAGAAACCTTTCGACCACTTTTTAATTATAAAGGTTTTCAGTATGTAGAGGTGAAAAGTACTGAGCCTATATCTTTAACCATAAATAGTTTGAAAGCTTATGTAATGTGTAGCGATGTTCCTGCTGTAGGCATGATTTCTTCTTCTAATTCATTATTGAATAAAATATGGAAAGCTACTAATCGTTCTTATTTATCCAATTTGTTTGGCTATCCGACTGACTGTCCTCAAAGAGAGAAAAATGGTTGGACAGGAGATGCGCATATTGCCATTGAAACCGGATTGTATAACTTTGACGCAATTACACTTTATGAAAAATGGATGAGAGATCATGAAGATGAGCAACAATCGGACGGTAGACTGCCAGCTATTATTCCTACATCTGGTTGGGGATATGATTGGGGAAATGGAGTTGATTGGGTGAGTAGTGTGTCTATTGTTCCTTGGACTGTTTATTTGTTTTATGGTGATTCTAAAATATTAGAATGTACGTATGAAACGATCCGGAAATATGTTGATTATATGCTACAGCATTATCCTGATGGAATAACCGATTGGGGCTTGGGAGACTGGATTCCCATTCGAACTCAATCTTTCAAAGAGTTAACATCTTCTATTTATTTTTATGTGAACACTTACATCTTAAGTAAAACAGCCCAATTGCTTCATAAAGAAGAAGAAAGTGAAAAGTATGCTGGTTGGGCAGCGAAAATTAAAAACGCGATTAATGCACGTTATTTTGATCGTAATACTGGAATATATGGCAATGGAAGCCAGACAGAGCTAAGTATGGCACTTTATTGGGGAATAGTCCCATTGGAGATGAAAGCTGTTGTTGCTGAGAAATTGGCGAAACGGGTAGAAGAAGATGGAATGTTGGATGTGGGGCTTCTTGGAAGTAAATCAATCTTGAATGCTTTAAGTGAGAATGGATATGCGGACCTTGCATATGAACTAGCAGTTAAGGAAACATATCCGTCGTGGGGATGGTGGATAAATAATGGCGCTACGACGCTTTATGAAAATTGGCGCATTGAAGGGAATAAAGACATTTCATTGAATCATATCATGTTCGGAGAGGTGAGTGCTTGGTTTTATAAAGCATTGGGAGGTATTTATCCGGATATGGCAAGACCGGGCTTTGAACATATCGTTTTACGTCCAAATTTTGTTGAGAAGCTAGATCGGTTTGAAGCGAAATATATTTCATCTTATGGAGAGATTATTTCATCTTGGAAACGAAAAGGTGATAAAATAATTTATAAAGTGACAGTTCCTCCGAATAGTACTGCTTCTTGGAATATTGACGAATGCTATCTTTTGAAAAATGCTAAAAACAAACGAGGGGCTATTGTTTCTACTAAAGCTTCAGGAGGGTATATGGTGAAAATGACAGCAGGTAGTTATAGTTGGGATATTACTAAAAGAAAATAATATGAGGATTATGATTAAAGTAAGTTTCTTCTTTTTGTTTTTAAACTTATTGTGCGTGTCGGTTTGGGGATATGCCGATTCACGAGTACGTAGTTATGTTGAGCCTGTGAAATTAGTCTGGCAGGAAGATGGAGACGGGACATTAATAGAAAATGCTAATGCGCTACTTAAAGGCGGAGATGGACAGGCTGTTTTAAATGCTCATTCTATGTGTGTGATGAAAAGTACCCAACAAGAGTTTTCGTCTATACTTCTTGATTTTGGCAAGGAATTACATGGTGGAATCTCTATAGTAACCGGATTGTCTTCTACAAAAGAACCAATAAAAATAAAGGTGACATTCGGGGAATCTGTGAGTGAAGCTATGTCGACTATTGGAGATAGTTGTAGTGCTACTAATGATCATGCCATGCGTGAATTTGAAGTAGGAGTGTCTTGGTTAGGAGCAACTGAAGTTGGACAAACCGGTTTCCGTTTTGTAAGAATTGATTTATTGCAGCCGGGAGTAGAACTATGTTTAAAAGAAATAAATGCGGTATCCTTATTAAGGGATATTCCATATCGAGGCTCGTTTTTGTGTAATGACGAACTATTGAACCAGATTTGGAAAACCGGTGCTTATACGGTTCATCTTAATATGCAAAATTATTTATGGGATGGAATTAAGCGTGACCGATTGGTTTGGGTTGGAGATATGTATCCGGAAGTGATGACTGTCAACTCGGTGTTTGGGAATAATGAGGTAGTTCCGAAAAGCTTGGATTTGGCTAGAGACTCTACACCTCTTCCTGGATGGATGAATGGGATTAGCTCATATTCATTATGGTGGATACTTATTCATAAAGAATGGTTTTTGTATCAAGGAGACATTGCTTATTTACAAAAGCAAAAGCCATATTTGACGGAACTAGTTAAAATATTATTATCTAAAGTAGATAATGAAGGGCGTGAGTTTTTGGACGGACAACGTTTTTTGGATTGGCCTTCCGAAGGAAATATCGAAAGTATAGATGCCGGGTTGCAAGCTTTGTTGTTGATGGCACTTGATGCCGGAAAAACTTTATTGAATCTGCTAGGTGAGCATTCATTGGCTCAAGCCTGCAAATTAAAGTGCCAGCAAATGCGCCAATATCCACAATATAATTTGAATAACAATCTAAACAAGCAAGCTGCTTCTCTGATGGGCTTGGCAGGCTTAATTAAGCCGGACGAAGCAAACATTATTATTTCAAATGAGGGGACTAAAGGTTTTTCTACATTTTATGGATATTATATGCTTCAAGCTCAAGCTGAAGCTAATAATTATTCAGGTGCTCTTGATATGATTCGGTCTTATTGGGGAGGGATGTTGCAAATGGGAGCTACTACATTTTGGGAAGATTTTGATGTAGAGTGGATGGAAAATGCGGGACGAATCGACGAGATTACTCCTCAGGGGAAAAAAGATATTCATGCGGATTTTGGGAGGTTTTGTTATACGGGGCTTCGGCATAGTCTATGTCACGGTTGGGCCTCGGGACCTACTGCTTGGCTGACCGAGCATGTACTAGGGGTAGAAGTCCTTGAACCGGGATGCCGAGTTTTGAAAATAGAACCTCATTTAGAAAATCTAGAGTGGGTGAAAGGTTGTTTTCCCACCCCATTGGGTGATGTAAGGATATATCACAAAAAAGCTGGAGATCGGGTAATAACCCGGATACACGCTCCGAAAGGGATAAAAGTAATTAGGAGTGATAGTTGAGTTTGTAGTTTCGGTGTTAGGAATAGATAAAATTGTATTATATTTCTATGTTTTTACCGACTAACTTTGCATCATCAATCATTGGGTTATTTTTATACTAAAAATTTGTTAATCTTTAAATTTTATGAGAAACATGAATCAAATGAATCTTTTCATCAAGCATTGCTATAATCATCTCCAGTTGTCTTGGCTATGTTTTGCTTGTGGGATCCTTGGGAAATGTAAATGTGGCATACTTTGCTTGTTATGGTTTATATTTCCAGTACTAGGGTGGGCACAGTCATTTATGTTAAAGGGGACTGTGGGAGATGAACTTGGCGAACCATTAATAGGTGTCAATGTAAGAGTGATAACGCCGGATAATAAGATAATGGGAACTGTGACGGACATTAATGGGAACTACTCGATATTAGTAGAAAAATCGGCGAAGATAGAGTTCTCTTATGTAGGTTTTAAAACGTTTCAGTATGTTGTAAAATCTAATATTGGTACTTACAATGTAAAACTGCAGATGGAATCTGAGGGGCTGGATGAAGTTGTAGTCGTCGCGTATGGCTCCACTCGTAAAGCGACATTAACCGGCGCTATTGGTTCGGTAGGTTCTAAAGAACTAATAAAATCTCCAACCGCGACTCTGGCTAATGCTCTCAGTGGTAAGATACCGGGGTTGACTAGTGTGCAAAGTTCAGGTGCGCCGGGATTGGATGACCCTCAAATTCTGGTACGTGGTATTGGGACATTGACAACTGAAGGCTCTTCACCACTTATTTTGGTAGATGGGGTCGAACGTTCTTTTAATTCAATTGATCCAAATGAGATCGCAGATGTATCTATATTGAAAGATGCATCAGCAACTGCTGTCTTTGGTGTTCGGGGAGCTAATGGTGTTATCTTGATTACTACAAAGCGCGGTGAAAAAGGTAAAATGAGCGTATCATTGACTTCTCAAGTCGGTGTACAACTTCCTACTGCATTGCTGGACTTTTCAAACAGCTATGTGAGAGCAGCTTATATGACCGAGGCGGAGTATAATGATGGTATTGCTCCGGAACATTATACTTTTTCGAAAGAGATCATTGAAGCTTTCCGTGATCATACTAATCCGTTAATATATCCCGATATTGATTGGTACGATTATGTACTAAAAAAAGCAGTGCCACAGACACAACATAATTTGTCTATATCAGGCGGAACAGATCGTGCACGCTATTTTATTTCATTGGGGTATCTTTATCAGCAAGGTCTTTTTGAAACCTTTGGTACAGATAAGAATAACAACTTTTTGTATAATAGATATAATTTCCGATCAAATGTGGATATTGATATCACAAAGAGTACTTTACTATCCATTAATTTAGGAGGACGCATTGAGAAAAGAAATCAGCCTGTGGTAGGCGAAGAGCAAATATTCCGGTTTCTAGGTGAGTCTTCACCAACTGCCAGTCCCGGAGTTGTTGATGGCAAATTGATCATTACCAATCCGGAATATTTGCCAAAGCCCGGATACAATGCTTTTAATGAGTTTTATGGAAGAGGATATACGAAGGCTACAAAAAATGTTCTGAATGTGGACGTTACTTTAAATCAAAAATTGGATTTTATAACTTCAGGGCTTTCTGTCAAATTGAAAGGGGCATATAATAATGACTATATTGTGAATAAGAAACGTACTTCAGGCGTTCCTACTTACATGCCTATTATATTGGCAGATGGGAGTATCCAATTGCAGAAAAATGGTGATGAGGGAAAGTTTGACTATAGTGAAGATAGTAATGCGGGAGGGAGAAGTAGTATTGCTCGTGACTGGTATACGGAATTAGGATTGAATTATTCGCGTGCTTTTGGTAAACATGAGGTAAACGCATTGCTATTGTATAATCAAAGTAAAAAGTACTACCCTAGTGTTTACTCTGAAATTGCTGCCGGATATGTGGGTTTGGTAGGTAGAGTGACTTATAACTATGCAACTCGCTATTTGCTTGATTTAAATGCCGGTTATAATGGTTCGGAGAATTTTGCTCCGGAACAACGTTTTGGATTCTTTCCTTCTCTGTCTGTGGGTTGGGTATTATCAAATGAGAAATTCTTTCCACAGAATGATTGGCTGACTTATCTGAAAATTCGTGGTTCTTATGGAGTTGTGGGTAATGATAAGTTGGGTAGTAACCGTTTCTTATATAGCCCTGACACTTATGGGTATAGTGGTGGAGTGTATAATTTCGGAACGGATAACCCTGATTATGTTCCGGGTGCCTATGAGGGAAATATTGGAAACCCGAATGTTACTTGGGAAAAGGCTTATAAACAAAATTACGGAGCTGATTTATATTTGTTTAAAGATCGTCTAAAAGTGAATCTTGATTTTTTCAGGGAACGAAGAAAAGATATTTTGATTACACGTTTATCTGATCCTATTATTACTGGTAAGGAGTCGCCTGCTATTAATTACGGAAAAGTAAAGAATCAAGGTTATGAAATAGCACTCCGTTGGGAAGATAAGATTGGCAAACATTTTAATTACTTCATAAGTCCAAGTCTCTCTTATAGTCATAATGAAATTATAGAAATGGATGAGGTTAAACCGAATGAGCCTTATATGTCTCAAACCGGTCATCCTGTTGGACAATTCTTCGGTTATGAGTTTTATGGTTTCTACAATGGCGATGAAACGGAAAAAGCGTATGAACAAGAATATGGGAAGCCTTTTCCCGATCATGGTGTGAGCTTACAACCGGGAGCTGTTTGTTATGTCGATTTGAATAATGATGGAACTATCGACGGAGATGATATACACCCTGTTGGGTATACCAATTTCCCGGAATATTCTGCTAGTTTGAATTTGGGATTTTCGTATAAAGGGTTTGATTTTTCGATGGTATTGAGTGGGGTTACTAATGTTTCTAGAAAACTTTCTTTTATGGCAACTCCTATAGGTGCTCAGAGAGCCGGAGGATTGCTTAATGAAAATTATATAGATAGGTGGACAACTTCTACAGCATCGACTGCAACTTTGCCGGCACCTTCTTTTAATATGCTTGCTAATAATAGTAAACCATCAAGACTTTGGATTGTAGATGGGGATTATATTCGTCTGAAGAATGTTGAATTAGGATATAGCTTGTCGGAAAAAACGTTGAAACGTTTGCCCTTTAATTCTCTTCGGCTCTATTTGAATGCTTATAATTTATTTACTATCTCTGATTATCCAGAAGCAGATCCGGAACCTATAAACTCCGCGAGGAGTTATCCGCTGACACGGATTATTAATTTCGGTGTATCATTAAATTTCTAAATTAGCAACAATGAGAAAAAAAAGAAATATGAGAAAATTAATAAAAAGTATATTATTGATATGCTTGGTAGCATGTATGTCGTTGACATCATGTGTAGATGGAGTCAGATTTGGAAGTGACTTTCTCGAAAAAGGAAATGGTGCAACAACAACTACTGCCGACTCAGTATTTGCCAAAGCGGAAACAGCACGTTATTTTTTGTGGAATACATATTCGTATTTGTACTTCGGCTTACCTACTAAATGGGGAACAGGACCGGGAGGATGTAATGAGCCTGCAAAAGTAAAAATGAATACTGGTATTTTTGAATTATTATCAGATTGCTTTCAATCAACTTTAGGTTGGAGTGCTGTTGAAAGTCAATATTACTCGGGCGCTTATAATGCTGCTTCGGAGCCATTGAATAGTCGTCAGAATAATGTTTCGGCTCGCTTTCCGTTTTCTGCTTCTGAAGTTTGGGAATGTGTGCGAAACTGTTGGAACTTTATAGAAAGAGTTGATGCAGTACCTGATATGCTTCCGGAAGAAAAAGAACGGTTAAAGGCAGAAGCAAAAATCATTATAGCTTCGCGTTATTTCGATATGTTTCGTCATTATGGAGGACTTCCTCTGGTAGATCATATGTTTAAAGTAGGAGAAACAACTATGCCTGAACGTGCTACTGTAGAAAAGACTGTTGATTTCATGGTGGATTTGTTAAATGAGACTATTGCTGTATCTTCACTACCTTGGGCACTGACGGCTTCGGAACTTCCGAATTGGGACGGACGAATGACAAAAGCGGCTGCTATGGGATTAAAGTGTAAAATACTGTTGTTTGCAGCCAGTCCATTGTTTAATGATCATGTGCCTTATTGTACGGAGTCTCCACAAGATGCGGTGGATAAGAGACAAGTATGGTATGGATCTTATCGGAAAGAACTTTGGGTGAAAACCGTTGATGCTTGTCGTGATTTTTGGGAAGAGAATATTAAAAATGGAAGTTATTATCAGTTGAGTCTTCCTACAGGAAAAACGGTTGATGAGTATCGTGAAGCTTTTTATAATGCCTACATGCAACGTGGAAATCGTGAAATGATTATATCTACCCGTGAACAATATAGTGCAGAGTCTATCTGGCAATGGGATTATATTTGGTTTGGTTCGGTAGCGCAAGGTGTATGTACACCAACTCAAGAGTATGTTGATATGTTTCCGAATGCAGATGGAACTCCATTTGACGATACCGATATTTATGGTGAGAATCCTAATAACCGAGATATGTATGCAGATCGTGATCCGAGACTATATGAAACAGTTAGTACAAACATGAGTCTTGCGCAAGCGCGTAAGTTAGAACTTTGGGAGGGAGGTAAAGATGCTGTAGATGGTAAAAATTATACTGGAGGATGTGATAAAACTAATTATCTGGAATCTTCTAAGGGACAGCCTGCAGCTTATGGATACGGACTGTATAAATATGTCACAGATTATAAGAAGAGTTTTAACCAGCCAACGCAGTGGCCTTATTTGCGTATGGCTGAATTATACTTAATTTATGCTGAAGCGCTGGCGGAGACAGGTGATTTGGCGGGAGCATTGGAGAAAGTCAATGATGTTAGAGCGCGTGTTGGTCTAAATAAATTAGAAGATTGTAACCCGGATTTATCTTTAAATAAAAATAAAGACAATCTGATTAAAGAAATATTGCGTGAACGTGCTTGTGAACTTGGATTAGAAGATACACGCTTTTTTGATATGGTGAGACGTAAACTTTCGGATGATTTTCAGAAGAAACTGCATGGTGTAAAAATATACCGAAAAGATGGACGTACATCTAGTTGGTACTATCATGAAAAAGATTTGGGATTACCCGAACCTGATGGGTGGCGTTATGAAAAGCAAAATCTCCCGGCAAGAGCCTGGCAGAGCAAATTCTCTACAAAATGGTATTTGTCAGCATTTCCACCTGTAGAGATTAATAAGAATTACGGATTAACTCAAAATCCAGGTTGGTAAAATGTTGTATAATAGCTTATGGTTAGAAATAATATGAAAAACAGATGGAGGTTAATTGTAGCAGTTGGAGCTTTTATGCCCTGCTTGCTTAGTGCGCAGAATGCGGAACATAAAGAGACGAAAGTATCATTTAAACAGGATTCTATAGCTTCTGTTGTTGATTTAGGGTTTGGCATTGTGCAAACGAATAACTTATCTACAGCTGCTGTGTCTTCGATATCAGGTAAACGTTTGCAAGAAGCACCGGTGAGAAGTGTGGCGGATGCACTTTATGGAAGGTTATTAGGGCTGAATGGGAAACAAACCACTACAGGAGCTAATTTTACGATACGTGGTTTGCAGACAATTACTGATAACGGAATTATTGTGTTGATAGATGGATTGGAGAGACCTATTGATATGATTCGTCCGGAGGAGGTAGAGAGTGTGTCTGTGCTGAAAGATGCAGCTGCGATTGCCTTGTATGGTTATCGTGGAATAAACGGGGTGGTCAATATAAAAACCAAACGTGGTACTGTATCGGGATTACAGGTGAATGCGAGCTATGAGCATATTTTTACGACTCCTTTCCGTTTACCGGAGCAAGCGAATGCTTATGACTATGCTACTGCGCTTAATACGGCCCGTCTGAATGATGGATTATCTCCTTATTACAATACTTATGAAGTTGAAGCTTTTCGTACAGGTGACCAACCTTTCTTGTATCCGGATGTAGATTGGAAAAAGCAGGCATTGCGTGAGCATGGGAATATAGATATTTATCATTTGGATTTTAATGGTGGTGGTGAGAAAATGAAATTCTTTGCTATGTTTAATTTGCAAAATGATAATGGTTTATTGAACAGCTCAGCGGCTAATGCCAATGACTACTCAACTCAATTTAAAAACCATAAAGCAAATATCCGCACTAATCTGGATATTAGTTTAGGGAGAAATACAAAATTAGAATTAGGGTTATTAGGAGTATTAGGAGCCACTAATCGCCCGCATGGGGTTAGTCAAAGTAACTTGATGTCTACTTTATATCGTTTGCCTTCTGCTGCTTTCCCTATTAAAACGGAAGATGGTATATGGGGTGGAGATACTTCTTGGGGAGGAATTAATCCAATTGCGCAAATTCAAGCTACCGGATATGATCAGACGAGTTATCGCACTTTATTGGCGGATGCGAAAATTACACAAGGGCTCGAAATGGTTCTGAAGGGTTTGAGTACTTCTGTACGTATCGGATTTGATAACTATGCCGAATATATGGAAACTCGTCAGACCGGTTTTGAGTATAATAGAGATCGATTAGTGTTTAATGAACAAGGAAGTCCTATTGGGACTGTAAGAGGAGAAAATAGTGGAAATAAAGCAGGTGATCTTTCTTTCAATCGTTATTTGAACTATCAATGGAGAAGAACTAACTTAATCGCTACTCTTGATTATGCCGGACACACAAAGAAACACCGTTATAATGCCTCTTTGATTTATAGTTTCCAAAATTTGAGTTCAAGTGGGCAGAACAATACTTTCTATCGGCATAATCTTTCAACGTATTTGCATTATGATTATAACGGACGCTATATGGTAGATTTTGTATTGGCGGGATCCGGTTCTAATCGTAGTTGCAATGTAGAAAAATATGCTTTGTCACCTACCCTTTCTTTAGGATGGATATTGTCTGAAGAGGCATTTTTTAATAAGGCAGAATGGATTGATTTCTTAAAAATGCGTATGTCAGCAGGTATATTACATAATGACTATGTCCCATCTAATGATTTGACACATCAAAATTTTGCTTCTGGCTCTGGTTCCTTTGTTTATGGAACAGGAAATACGCAGGTTTGGGGAGTACGTGAAGGATTTCTTCCAACGCGTGATCCCAAATTGGAACGTGCTTTTAAATATAATTTCGGAGTGGATGCAAGCTTCTGGAATTCATTATCGTTAACGTTCGATACATATTGGCAACGGAGAGATCGTATTTTTGTTTCAGAAAGTGCACGAGTATCTTCTGTATTAGGGGTACAGCCTGCCTATGTGAATGCAGGAAAAGTGGATAGTTATGGGGCGGAAGTTGGAGTTGCTTATGAACAAAATTGGGGAGATTGGAGGTTTCGTACAGGAGGAACATTTAGTTTTTGTCGCAATGAAATCAAAGAGATGTATGAGCAGCCAAGATCTGAAGACTATTTGAAACGTACAGGTAAATCTGTAGGACAGTATTTTGGTTTAGAGGCCATCGGCTTTTTTCAAGATGAGTCGGAAATTGAGGCAGCACCTTTGCACACATTTGGTTCTGTACGTCCTGGAGATGTGAGATATAAAGATCAAAATAAAGATGGAATTATTAATGAGAATGATGAGGTTGCTATCGGTTATAACAATATGGCACCGGAACTTAATTATTCTTTTAATATCGGACTGGAGTATAAAGGACTGGGGGTTGATGCTTTATTTCAAGGAGTCGGACATTATACCGCTTATTTGTCAATACCAGGTATCTATCAACCATTGGTTGATAGAGTAAATATCTCTAAAGAATATCTCGGACATTGTTGGATGTCTGATGGAAGTAACCCTAATGCTAAATATCCACGTTTGACTTCTGTTGCATCTCCTAATAATTATAGACAGAATTCGATTTGGCTTCAGGATGCTTCTTTTTTGAAATTGAGATATTTAGATGTCTATTATAAATTACCGAAAACATGGACTCGTAAAATGTTGGCAAATGAAGTGAAAGTCTATTTGCGTGGTATGAATTTATTGTCATGGGATGGAATTAAAATTATGGATCCGGAGGCTATTGATACTGGAATGCCGACTGAACGTAATTTTAGCATCGGAGTTTCTGTTAATTTTTAATGATTTTAAAGTAGTTGAGTGATGAAACAGATTACATATATAATGATTGCATGCATGATTGTTCTGTTGGGAAGTTGTGAATTAGATTACAGCGAAGGAACAGTATATAGCAAGGAAGAAATGTTTGCTATGCGTGCCAAAGGAATAGATAGGATGGTCTGGGGTATTTATGGGCAGCTGGATTATGATGCAGGTGATAAATATACCAATGGAGCCATGATGGCTTCGGCAACCGATGAAGCAGATTGCCCTTGGGAAGGCTCTACAATTCATCAATTTTACAATGGGGCTTGGAGTGCTCTATGTCCTAACACAAATGCTTGGGGACATTATTATACCGCTATTAGACAAGCAAACTTGTTTTTGAACGAGGCAGCAGATCTCACCTTTGAGGAATATAAATATAATAAGGATTATGCTGATTACATGAAAAAATATAGTCGGTATAAATACGAAGTTCGCTTCTTGCGTGCGTACTTCTATTTTAATTTAGTGAAGCATTACGGAGATGTCCCTTTTGTTTTGACACTTCTGAGTGAGAAAGAAGCTAATCAAGTTTATCGTACTCCGGCAACTAAGATTTTTGAGTTTATTGTTTCCGAATGTAATGAAATAGCCTCTTATTTACCTACAGATTATACTTCTGAGACTTTTCAGGAAACGGGACGTGCAACACAGCAAATGGCATTAGCTTTAAAAGCGCGAGCTACACTTTATGCCGCTAGTCCTCTTTTTAATAAGCTTAATGACCCACAATTATGGATAAATGCAGCGGATGCTAACTTAGAAGCTATTGAGGCCTGCAAGAAAGCCGGAGCCAATATTGGAACCTATGCTAGTTTATGGGGGAGTGAGAACTATTTGAATAAGGAAGTTCTTTTGGCTATCCGGCAATCAGAAGGGAATCAATTTGAGCGCTATAATTATCCGATGGGAGTAGAGGGAGGAAAATCAGGAAATTGTCCTACTCAGACACTTGTAGATGCTTATGAATTGAAAACTACTGGCAAAATCTGGAGTGAATCTGGAGATGCGTATAATCCGAGTGAACCTTATAATGATTTGGACCCTCGCTTTGAGATGACGATTGCTAAAAATGGTGATGTGTGGCCTACTTATAATAAAATACCTCTTCAAACTTATGCTAGAGGGCTTAATGGTCAACCAAATTTGGGAGCCACGACTACAGGATATTATTTAAAGAAGTTCTGTGATAATGGTGTTGATCTCCGTCCCAATAGTACGACATCCAAGCGACACTCTTTTATTATATTTCGTATGGGAGAGTTATACTTAAATTATGCGGAAGCTATTTGGCATGTCCTTGGAAATGCAGACGTGAAAACAGACAAATATAATCTTTCGGCAAATGAAGCTGTTAATGTGCTGCGTACTCGTTCGGATGTAGATATGCCTTTATTTGAGGGAAGTACAGGCTTTATGGAACGTTTAAGGCGGGAACGTATGGTGGAATTAGCTTTTGAGGGGCATCGTTTCTGGGATGTACGTCGTTGGAAACTGGGTAAGAAACATTTTTCCTCTATAGAGGTGATGGATATAATGAAGCAAAATGAAAAGCTATCCTATCAGCGTAATACAAGAAAGAGGTATTGGGATGATAAGATGTATTTCTTTCCTATACCAGAGAGTGAGCTTAATTTGAATAAAAACTTGACACAGAATATAGGCTGGTAGTTTTAGGTTTGATTTATAAAAGAATAATGAGATGAAAAAATATAGGATGCAACTATTATATTTCCTAGCAATCATGGCTATGTTGTTGGGAGCATGTTCTGAGAATGAAGAGATCAGGGAGAAAGAAACCTTCACAGTTTCCTTTGTTGTGGACGGACAAGTAGTGGAAGAGCAAGAGATTGCTTGTGATGAACTTGTAAAACGAATAGAGGATCCGGTTAGCGAAGAAACTTTCGTTGGATGGTTTATAAAGGTGGATGATTATATGACGCAGTATAACTTTAAAAGTCCGGTAAGGAAAAATCTTACGCTTTATGCAGAATGGGAATCGTCGGGATATACTGTTACCTATATGTTGAATAAAGAAGAAATGGATGATATTATAGTGCGAGTACCTAAGGGGACGGAAGCTCCATTGCTTCAACTGAAGACTGAGGAGGAAGAGTTGAAGGCTTGGTGTATAGATGCTGAACTTGAGCATGAATATGATTTATCGTTGATTAACGCACCTTTAGTGCTGTATGCTAAATGGAAAAGGATTGTTGAACCGGATGAACCTGTTGTGTTGATAGCGGAATGTGAGAATGGAGAATTTGGGAATGGTGCAACATTGGATGGTGGAAATGGTTCAGCTTCTGGAGGGAATGCCGTGAATATAGGTAGCAAAGGATATGTGAAAGTTAGATTTGACATACCTAAAGCCGGTTCTTATCAAGTGGCAGTCACTTATTTGACTTGGGCGCAGGGGGCAACAAGACCATCAAAAATTAATAAAATAGAGATTCCTGGAGTTTTGGCTCAAACAGAGGTTGATTTTGTAGGTACTGATAAATTTGAAACTATAAATATTGGTGTACATGCTTTTACAGAAGGAACGGTTGAGGTAATCCTGTCCGCATCTTGGGGTTGGACTATTTTTGATAAAGTTACATTGACAGAAAAGCCTATGCCGGCAGAAGTAAGTGCGGAGTTCGAAGCTGGAGTGTTAGATAATGGTGCTTATCTTGAAAATGTTCAAGGTGGAGCTTCCGGAGGAAATGCGGTATGTTTAGGGCAAAGTGGACGTGTGGCTGTAAAACTCACTACTCCTAAAACAGCCTCTTATAAGATAATGGTGAGATATTTTGGCTGGAGTGGTCAAAACAAGAAAAACTATATAGAAGTTTCGGGAGTTTTACCTCGTCAAGAGTGTACTTTTATTGGAACCAATAATTATGCGGAACTTTCTGCGGGTATTATTGATCTAACTGCAGGACAAGAGGTTGAAGTTATAGCTTCCGCATCTTGGGGCTGGACTTATTTTGATAAAGTGACTTTGGTGGAAGTAGAGAAACCTATATCGGTTACTGTAGAATGTGAAACAGGATTGCTTGGCAATGGAGCTAAATTAGAGATCCCTAAGCCAGGTGCTTCTGGAGAAAATGCGGTGAATATAGGTCAAAGTGGCAATGTCAGACTAAAAGTAGTCATTCCTAAAACAGCTACATATAAATTTACAGTACGCTATTTTACTTGGCAAGCAGATAAAAAACTGAATAAAGTAGCAATTCCTGGTATTTTGACTGAGCATGAATACAATTTTGTAGGAACAAATAACTATGAAAATTTGGAGATTGCAGATGTTGATTTGCCTGAAGGTGAAGTAGAAATAGAACTTTCTGCATCTTGGGGTTGGACTTATTTTGATAAAATTATATTGGAAGAAATCGTATTATAAAATGAGAGGATTATGAAACAGCTATTTAGAAAACTATATAATATATCTGCCATATTTATGGTATTTGGGGCATTCTTGGTTTTGTCATGCTCGAATAATGAAGTAGAAGTAGGAGATTGGGAATCGTTCTTTCCTAAAGAGAATGTAAATCGTTACGAGAATGTGGTAGAAGCTCCGATTGATAAAGGAGCAACTGCCATGACTAAGAAGGTATATTCTTATTTGAGAAGTAATTTCGGGACTAATATATTGTCGGGCAATCCTCATGTGGAATTGAGTGGTGTGTCTCCTAAAATATTGTCTTACGATTTGATGTTTTATACTCAAGGATGTATTGACTCTGGTGATAAGGTTGAGGATGGCATTCCTTATCGTATTACTTGGTATGAGAAATATCAGTCGGTTAATGAAGTTGGTGGTATTCTGACACTGCAATGGCACTGGTATGCTCCCAAAGATGGTTATGCTTTTTATAAAAAAAATGCTTCTCATCCCAATGGTACGACTTTTGATGTGAGCAAGGCGGTGGAAGAAGGTACAGAAGAGTATAATTTGATTATAAGAGATATAGATGCAATTAGTGTTCAGTTGCGCAAATTAGCGGATAAGAATATTCCGGTTCTTTTCAGACCCTTGCATGAAGCGGCTGGCAGTGATGGGACGGATGCATGGTTTTGGTGGGGAGCAAAAGGAGCTGAACCTTGTAAAAAGCTTTGGGGTATATTATATGATCGTTTAACAAATTATCATCAGTTACATAATTTGCTTTGGGTATGGTCTTCCCCTATCGAAGGTTGGTATCCCGGCAATGATAAGGTTGATATTTTAGGATATGATTCATATCCGGCAAAGTATGACTATAGTACTCAAAAAGTAGTATTCGACCGTTTGTATACGATGTGTGATGGTAAAAAAATGATTGCGATGACTGAAAATGGTCCTATTCCGGATATTAATGCCTGTTTTGAGGAAGATGCTCCTTGGCTTTTCTTTATGACATGGGATACCTTTTTAGATTCTCATAATAGTAGAGAGCATGTACAATCAGTGATTAATAATGAACGAGTAATAAAAATGCCAAAGAAATAATTTTATGAGTATAAGATACATATTAGTTTTTGTTTTAGGAGTTTGTTCAGTAGGTCTTTTTGCACAGAAAGCCGTCTATGTAGATGTAGATAAGCCTATTGAGGAAAGGGTAGAAGATGCTTTAAAGCGAATGACTGTAGAAGAAAAAGTAGCTATGCTGCATGCACAGTCTAAGTTTAGTTCGGCTGGAGTCCCAAGATTAGGTATTCCGGATAATTGGGCAACTGATGGCCCTCATGGAATACGCTCGGAAGCTTTATGGGATGAGTGGGAAGATGCTAAGTGGACGAACGATTCGTGCATCGCTTTCCCTGCTCTGACTTGCTTGGCTGCCACTTGGAGTCCGCAGATGGCTGCTTTATATGGTAAGAGCATTGGGGAAGAGGCTAGATATCGGAATAAAAATATATTGTTAGGTCCCGGGGTTAATATGTATAGAACTCCCTTAAATGGACGCAATTTTGAGTATATGGGTGAAGATCCATTTTTAGCATCGCGAATGGTAGTACCATATGTACAGGAAGTGCAAAAAAATGGAGTGGCTGCTTGTGTGAAGCATTTTGCTTTAAATAATCAGGAAGTACAGCGATGGGATATTAATGTAGTGGTAGATAATAGGGCTCTTTATGAAATCTATTTACCGGCTTTTAAGGCTGCGGTAATAGAAGGAGGAGCATGGGCTATTATGGGAGCCTATAACAAGTACAAAAGACAACATTGTTGCCATAATCAATACTTGTTAAATGATATATTGAAGAAAGAATGGAAGTTTGATGGAGTGGTAGTTTCCGATTGGGGAGGTACACATGATACTTGGGAATCAGTTCGTAATGGCTTGGATATGGAGTTTGGCACATGGACAGACGGTCTAGGAGCAGGAGCTAGTAATGCTTATGCTAATTACTTCTTATCAAACTCTTATTTACAATTACTCAAGGAAGGCAAAGTTGGTCAGGAGGAGCTGAATGATAAGGTTCGGCGGATTTTGAGAATGGTTTTTCGTACTACAATGGCTAAGGAACGTCCATTTGGTTCTTTCGGGACGGTTGAACATGCGTTAGTAGGACGCCGGGTAGCTGAAGAGGGCATTGTATTGCTTCAGAATAAAAATATATTACCTGTTGATATGACTAAAGTGAAGAAGGTATTGGTCGTGGGGGATAATGCGGTACGTCGGATGACAATCGGAGGAGGTTCTTCTGCTTTGAAGGCTAAATATGAGGTTTCTCCTTTGCAGGGGATTCAGAAGCGAGTAGCTGATTTAGCTGAAATTAATTATGTCGCTGGTTATGAAGCACCGCCTTATGGGGTGAAAGAGACAAAGGTAGATCGCATACCTCTTCGTAAGCAAGCTGTAGAAGCGGCTAAAAAGGCTGATATTGTATTTTTTATTGGTGGTTTGAATAAGAATGGTAATCAAGATTGTGAAGGAGATGACCGACGTTCTTATCATCTTCCCTACGAACAGGATCAATTAATAGAGGAACTGGTTGCTGTAAATCCTAATGTGGTAGTTGTTATTATTAGTGGTAACGCTGTGGCTATGCCTTGGGTAAATAAGGTTCCTGCTATATTGGAAGCTTGGTATGGAGGTACAGAAGGTGGTAATGCTTTAGCTTCTATATTATTTGGTGATGTAAATCCATCCGGTAAGTTGCCTTTCACTATTCCTGCCAAATTGGAAGACTGTTCGGCGCATGCTTTTGATAAAAGGACTTACCCCGGAGATGGAAAGAATGTTGTATATAGTGAAGGTATTTTTACGGGTTATCGTTGGGCGGATAAACTTAAAAAAGTGAAACCTTTATTTGCTTTTGGGCATGGACTTAGTTACACTACGTTTCAATACGATAACTTTAGGGCAAACAAGCGTGTCTTAAATGATGGTCAAACAATAACTTTTACTGTAAAAGTTAAGAATACAGGTGTGAGAGAAGGAAAAGAAGTTGTACAGTTGTATATATCTGATAAGAAATCGTCACTTCCTCGACCGGTGAAGGAATTGAAAGGATTCGTAAAAGTAGCGTTGAAGCCTGGAGAAGAAAAAGATGTGACTATTACGATTGGCAAAGAAGAACTTTCTTATTTTAATGATGTAAATCATGAATGGGTAGCAGAACCTGGAAAGTTTGAGGCTATTATAGCTGCCTCGGCAACAGAAATAAAGGGGAAATTAGAATTTGAATTAAGATAATATTATTATGATTAAATTATTGATAATAATAGCATTGTTAATATCTTCTTCTTTGTCGGCTAAAACAATTGATGTTGTGAAGGAAGGAGCCAAAGGAGATGGAGTTACCGATAATACTGTAATTTTCCAGCAAGCGATAGATAATTGTTCCCTTCTTGGGGGAGGAACTATTTATGTACCTTCAGGTACGTATTTAATTCGTCCATTGGAACTAAAATCCAATATTCATATACATCTGGAATTAGGTGCTACATTATTAGGAAGCAATTGTCTTGCTGATTATGATCATGCTTTTCCTTACCCGGCCGGAACAATGAATCAAACCTCCGGACTATTGTATGCTCGAGATAAGGCAAATATATCTTTGACGGGCTTGGGAGTGATTGATGGTCAGGGAGGGAGTACTGCTTTTCAGTTTGGTAATGATGGGGACGGAGGCCCTAAACGCCCTAAATTATTATACTTGGTTGAATGCGAGGGTATTACTGTACAAGATCTTACTTTCCGAAATTCGGCTTATTGGGTACAGCACTATGAACGTTGTGAGAATCTACAAATTCGTGGAATAAAGATTTTTAGTCATTGCAACTATAATAATGATGGAATAGATATTGATGCGAAGAATGTAATAATATCAGATTGCTATATTGATGTAGAAGATGATGCGATATGTTTAAAAAGTGATCATTCGGAATTTTGTGAGAATGTCACGATAACTAATTGTGTCGTTGCGAGCAATTGCAATGGTATTAAGTTAGGAACTGCATCTTTGGGAGGATTTCGTAATATTGCTATATCAAATTGTGTTGTTCATCGGGCATTAGAGGATAATATCAGGCGCTGGAGTACAACAATTCAGCATGTTACAGCAGATGTGACTGTACTTGCGGGAGTAGCGATTGAAATGGTAGATGGCGGTATTATTGATGGAGTAACTGTATCTAATATTACAATGCGTGATGTACAAACTCCTATTTTTATTCGTCTCGGCGATCGTAAACGTGTGTTTCATAAAGAGGGTGGAATACTTAAAAATATCTTTATATCTGATATTGTTGCTCGTGCAGAAAGTCTTATAGCTAGTTCCATAACGGGTGTCCCGGGACATTGTGTGGAAAATGTTTCCATATCTAATGTGAATATATCTTATCCGGGTGGAGGCACTAGAGATATGGCTGAAAGGCAAGTTCCCGAGCAAGTGAAGGACTATCCTGAGAATCGGATGTTCGGACATACTTTACCGGCTGCAGCTTTTTATGTACGGCATGCAAGAAATGTGGATTTTCATAATGTAAAGGTGTATGCGGATGCCCCGGATGCTCGTCCTTTATTTGTGTTTGAAAAAGTACAGCGTTCTCCTGAAACGGAGGGGTTATTGAATGCTTTGAAACAAATTCCTCAAAAGGGATTTATGTTCGGTCATCATGATGCTCCTATTTATGGAATCGGTTGGGAAGGTGAACAAAATAGAAGTGACGTCAAGAGTGTCTGTGGGGCTTATCCGGCTGTAATGTCATTTGATTTAGGTGGAATAGAATTAGGGTCTGATCAGAATTTAGATAAGGTATCTTTTGATGTCATTCGTGAAGAAGTGATTAAACAGTACCAACGCGGTGGTATGAGTACGTTTAGTTGGCATGTCTATAATCCATTGACAGGAAAAGATTCTTGGGATGTAAGCAATGCGAACACAGTGACCTCTATTTTGCCAGGGGGAGCAGAATATTCTAAATTCCAAGGCTATTTGGATAAAGTAGCCGATTTTTTGAAGTCTATTACGACTTCCGCTGGAGTAACAGTACCTATTTTGTTCCGTCCTTGGCATGAGCATACCGGAAATTGGTTCTGGTGGGGGAAGAATTTTTGCACGGTACAGCAATATAAAACGCTTTGGCAGATGACTTATGACCATTTTCAAGAGAAAGGGGTGAGAAATGTGTTATTTGCTTATTCGCCGGATGCTTCTCCAAAGAATTCGTTTGAATATTTGGAACGTTATCCGGGAGATGAAATTGTTGATTTGATAGGAGTTGATATATACCAGTCGAATAGTCAACAGTATAAAGCTGATTTGGAGCGGGGGCTTCATATTCTTACTGAGATTGGGAAAGAACATCAAAAGCCAATTGCTCTTACTGAAACAGGATATGAAACAATTCCTGATCCGGTATGGTGGACACAAACTCTTTTACCTATTATAGAGAAATATCCTATTAGTTATGTGGTAGTTTGGAGAAATGCTCGTGAAAAGGAGAATCATTATTATGCACCTTATCCCGGGCAGATCTCGGCAAAAAATTTCAAGAAGTTCTATAAGTCTTCTAAAACTTTATTCATTGGAGATAATTTAAAATTAGGTCGTTAGTCGTTTGGCCTAGGAATATATGAATTGAATGGTAATTATTGTAAAGTAGAATATAAATGGAAAATTTCAAGAATAAATTGAAGAAACTCTTCATGGAACATGAAGAACTTATCTCACGTAAAAATACACCGATAACAAATGGAAATGGAGTATTTACACGCTATGAATATCCTATTTTAACAGCTGAACATACTCCTGTATTTTGGAGATATGATTTGGATGAACATGCCAATCCTTATTTGGTAGAGCGTATTGGCATGAATGCAACGATGAACTCAGGAGCTATAAAATGGAATGGGAAATATCTTCTTGTCGTACGAGTGGAAGGGACTGATCGAAAATCATTCTTCGCTGTGGCTGAAAGCCCCAATGGAGTTGACAATTTTCGTTTTTGGGATTATCCGATTACAATGCCTGAGGACACCATTCCTGCAACCAATATTTATGATATGCGGATTACTGCTCATGAAGATGGGTGGATTTATGGTATATTCTGTGCAGAGCGGCATGATGATAAAGCGGAGAAGGGTGATCTTTCCTCAGCTACTGCAACGGCGGCGATAGCCCGTACCAAAGATTTAAAGTCATGGGAACGACTTCCTGATTTAAAAACTAAAAGCCAACAGCGCAATGTGGTATTGCATCCTGAATTTGTAGATGGTATGTACGCTTTATATACGCGTCCGCAGGATGGATTTATAGATGCTGGAAGTGGTGGAGGAATAGGCTGGGCTTTAGTCGAAGATATTACCCACGCAGAAGTGAAAGAGGAAATAATTATTGATCAACGGTATTACCACACCATTAAAGAAGTGAAAAATGGTGAAGGTCCACATCCTATTAAAACACCTCAGGGCTGGTTGCATCTAGCTCATGGAGTGCGCGGATGTGCAGCTGGTTTGCGTTATGTATTATATATGTACATGACTTCTCTTGAAGACCCAACAAAAGTAATAGCATCACCTGCCGGATATTTTATGGCTCCTGTAGAAGGAGAGCGCATTGGCGATGTTTCTAATGTGTTATTTAGCAATGGCTGGATTGCCGATGAGGATGGAACGGTTTTCATTTATTATGCTTCTTCCGATACTCGTATGCATGTAGCTACTTCTACAATTGATCGTTTGGTGGACTATTGTATGCATACGCCACAGGATGGATTCTATTCTCATACCTCAGTGCTGACATTAAAAAAAATGATAGAAAAGAATCTTACTTTGATAAAATAAACCATCTTTGTAAGAAATGACTTGTTGATTAAGTTGAAAAGTGCAAATACTATGATTAAACTTAGAGAGAAAATAGGCTATGGCTTCGGAGATATGGCTTCATCCATGTTTTGGAAGCTCTTTGGCTCTTATCTGATGATTTTTTATACAGATGTGTTTGGATTATCGGCCGCTGTAGTAGGAACCATGTTTTTAGTTACTCGTATATGGGATTCAGCGTTTGATCCTGTAGTAGGGATTATTGCGGATCGTACGCATTCGAAGTGGGGAAAATTTCGTCCTTATTTGTTATACTTGGCTGTACCCTTTGCATTCATTGGTATTTTGACATTTATAACTCCTGAATTGAGTGACATGGGTAAAGTCGTTTATGCTTATGTCACATATTCATTGATGATGATGGTTTATTCGGCTATAAACGTACCCTATGCCTCTTTACTGGGTGTCATGAGTCCTGATCCTAGAGATCGCAATGTACTTTCCACTTATCGCATGACGTTTGCTTATATAGGTAGTTTCGTTGCATTACTATTGTTTATGCCTATGGTGAACTACTTTGCTGAAGAGTATAGTGAACAATATAGCTGGAGCATTAGTGTTGTCGTGATTGCAGTGGTGTGTGCCGCACTGTTCTATGGCTGTTTTGCATGGACAAAGGAAAGGGTAAAGCCTATCCGTGAAGAGCAAAATTCATTGAGAGATGATTTGAAAGATTTGTTACACAATCGTCCTTGGTGGATTTTGCTGGGAGCAGGTGTTGCCGCTTTGATTTTTAATTCGATTCGCGATGGAGCTACAGTTTACTATTTCAAGTATTTTGTGATAGAAGAACATCATGAAGCGGTATCCTTCTTAGGTATCCATTTTGTGATGAGCGGGTTATATTTGGCTGTAGGGCAGGCTGCGAATATTGTTGGTGTCATCTTGGCCGCCCCAATTAGTAATCGAATCGGTAAAAAAGCGACTTATATGGGGGCTATGGTCATTGCAACCGTATTTTCTATTCTTTTCTATTGGTTAGACAAAGATGATATTACAATGATATTTGTTTTCCAGATATTGATAAGCATTTGTGCTGGAAGTGTTTTCCCGTTGTTGTGGTCGATGTATGCTGATTGTGCAGATTATTCTGAGTTGAAAACTGGAAATAGAGCTACTGGTCTAATTTTTTCCTCCTCCTCTATGAGCCAAAAGTTTGGTTGGGCTATTGGTAGTGCAATAACTGGATGGTTATTGGCATATTTTGGATTTCAGGCTAATGCAATTCAAAGTGAGGAGACAATTCATGGTATTAAGTTGTTTCTGAGTTTTTTACCGGCAATTGGTACTGTGTTGAGTGTTGTATTTATTAGTATCTATCCATTGTCTGAAAACAAGATGAAAGAAATAGCACGACATTTGGATGAAAAGCGTAAATTATGATTAAAAAATGAAGCAGGCTATAGAGAATTTGAAGCAAGAAGTACGACATGTTTTGACAGAGAATATTTTGTCATATTGGATAAAAACTGTTGACGAGGAGTGTGGAGGCTTTTATGGACAAATAACAGGGATGGATAAACTAATGCCGAAGGCAACAAAAGGCGCCATTCTTAATGCTCGAATTTTATGGACATTTTCTGCAGCCTACCGTCTGTTGGGTAGGAAGGAGTATCTGGTGATAGCAAATCGTGCAAAACGTGTGATTATTGATTCTTTTTATGATGAAGAATTTGGCGGCATTTACTGGTCGCTTGATTATAAAAATCAACCATTAGATACCAAAAAGCAAATTTATGCAATCGCTTTTGCTATGTATGGACTAAGTGAATTTTATCGTGCTACGGCAGATGAGGAAGCATTGTCCTATGCCATTCAACTATTCGAATGCATTGAATCTCATAGCTTTGATCGTATAGGGAATGGATACTATGAAGCTTTTACTCGTGAGTGGGATGAAATCGCCGATATGCGTTTGAGTGAAAAAGATGCGAATGAGAAGAAAACGATGAATACTCATTTGCATATACTCGAAGCTTATACAAGTTTATATCGTGTGTGGAAGGATATTCGTTTGGGAAGACAATTGCACAATCTTATATTGATATTTACAGAGAGAATAGTGGATCATTCCTCGTATCATCTACGATTGTTTTTTGACAACGAGTGGAATAGTTCTCATCAAATTATTTCTTATGGTCATGATATTGAAGCTTCTTGGTTAATTCATGAAGCCGCACTGGAACTGGGTGATGATAATGTATTGATGGAGATTGAGCCTATTATCAAGAAAATAGCAATAGCGGCGTCAGAGGGGTTTTCGGCGCAAGGGATGATCTATGAGAGCCATCAAGAACTAAAAACAGTGGATAATGAGCGTCATTGGTGGGTGCAAGCAGAAACTGTAGTTGGTTATTTGAATATATATCAATATTTTGGTGATGAGAGTGCTTTGAAAAAAGTATTCGATTGTTGGAGTTTTATTAAAACTCACTTGATAGATTGGGAACATGGTGAATGGTATTGGAGCGTCCGAGCAGATTTTTCAATTAATAGAGAAGATGATAAGGTCGGTTTCTGGAAATGTCCTTATCACAATAGCCGCATGTGTATGGAGGTCATCGAAAGATTACTTTTGTGATATACTGGAAAATAAAAATAAAATAAGATGCGATTTTTCACAGTTTCATTATTGATGCATTGGTTTGTACTGTTGAGTTATGGACAGGCACCTTCAAATCTTACAACCGATTTGATAGAACATACAGATAGAATATTTTTAGATGGTCATGCTACGACAACACATTTATCGGAGGTTAAAACAGTTATAGAACGTTATCAAATAGCACGTATAAGAAAAGCTCAACCTTGTTTGGGATGGGTAGTAAACAGTGAAAGAACAAATACACTACAAACCGCTTATCAGATTATGATGGCTTCATCTAAAAGTAAGCTCGAATTAAATGATGCGGATATTTGGGATAGTGGTAAAGTACAGAGTGATAATTCGGTTGCTGTAAAGTACAGTGGGATACCTTTACAGCCATTGAAAGTATATTATTGGAAAGTGAAAGTATGGGATAATCATGATGTTGAGAGCCCTTTTTCGGATATAAAAGCTTTTATGACTAATTCCGACTTAGACGGCGGAACTTCACGGTATCCTTTACAAATAACTGATGAGGTCCCAACAGAGGTCTCTTCTATAGGGAAGAAGTGTACATTTATAGATTTTGGGAAGGCTGCTTTTGGAAAACTGAAAGTAACGCTAACTTCTGAACACGGAAAAGATACTGTAACAATACGCTTGGGAGAGCATAAGCGGAACGGAAGAGTAGATAGAAAGCCTGAGGCTACGATCCGATATACCGAATATAGATTGCCTTTATTTGCGGGTGTACATACTTATACAATCAAGTTTCGGCCAGATAAAAGAAACACAAAGCGACAACAGAATGAAAGTAAAGTAGATCCTATTTTTATGCCCGATTATATAGGAGAAGTTTATCCTTTTCGCTATTGTGAAATAGATAACTATTCATATAAGCTTGCAGAGAAAGATGCTGTACGACAAAATGTTCATTATTTCTTTAATGATTTTGCTTCTTCCTTTCATTCATCCGATTCTATTCTTAATCAAGTATGGCATCTTTGTAAGTATTCCATAAAAGCTACATCTTTCTGTGGTATTTATGTAGATGGTGACCGAGAGCGTATTGCCTATGAAGCTGATGCGTTGATTAATCAGCTCGGACATTATTATGTAGATAGGGAGTTTTCTATGGCGCGTCATACGCATGAGCATCTTTTGCATAATTCAACTTGGCCTACTGAATGGCATTTGCAATCCATTCTGATTGCTTGGAATGATTACATGTATACAGGGAATAAGGCTTCTTTAGAACAACATTATACACTTCTTAAAGCAAAAACCTTATTGGCATTAAAAGAAAGTAATGGTTTGATATCGACTTGGACTCAAAAGAATAGAAAAGAATTTCATCAAACGATTAACTTTAGAGGTGATTCTATAAGGGATATCGTTGATTGGCCTCAAAAGGGATATGTTGGTGGCGAAAAAAAAGAGGCGGGTGAAGCCGATGGATATGAAATGACGCGTTATAATACAGTGGTAAATGCTTTCTATTATGAGGCGCTTCGATTGATGAGCTTAATAGCTGAAGCCTTAGGAGAGGTTTCGGATAGGGAATATTATAGTATGGAAGCAGGGAAAGTAAAGATCCAATTCAACCGTTTATTTTTTGATAAGAAGAGAGGGTGCTATAAAGATGGACTAGATACTGAGCATTGTTCTTTACACGCAAACATGTTTCCGTTGGCTTTTGGTATGGTGGAGGAGAAATACACTGAATCTGTTGTTGATTTTATAATGTCAAGGAGAATGGCGTGTAGTGTTTATGGTTCTCAATTTTTGTTAGATGCTCTCTATAATGCTTATAAAGACGAATATGGTTTGCAATTGTTGGCATCAACTAATGAACGTAGTTGGTATAACATGATAAGGATGGGATCAACCATCACTTCTGAAGCTTGGGATAATAAATATAAGCCAAATCAAGATTGGAATCATGCATGGGGGGCTACACCAGCTAATTTGATTCCGCGAAAGATTTTCGGAATAGAACCTATAGAAGCCGGAAGTCGTAAAATACGCATAAAACCACAGCCGGGCTTTCTTCGTGAAGCGTCAATAGTAGTTCCGACAATACGTGGAAATATTAAAGTTTCATTTGAGAATGTTCCTCAAAAAAGTTATTTAATGAAAGTTACAATTCCTGCAAATTCTGAAGCGGAAGTATGGGTTCCTGTCTTGGGTAGGAAATATCAATTATATGTAGATGGTATTAAACGTAGAAAAGAGATCTTCGGGCAGTTTATGAAATTGACTATGGGATCAGGCGTACATATGATAGAAGTGAAATAGGTGTTTATGACTGTTCGCTGCTGAGAGGTGATTCGTGAAGCGTTCATTAGAAATGAACGCTTGGAATATAAACTGTTTTTTCGAAGATACTGTTACAGAAACGCTGGATATTATATATAAAATCAATGATACACTTTGTGGAATCTTACGCTTTTACGCTTTTGTTTGGTGAATTAGTGCTACGATATACGCCACATAACAAAGTACCATGATACTTCCCTCTATCCGTGTAATCGTTCGTTTGGCGAAGAATAGCCCGAAGAACCAGAGCAGGATACCGGAACCTACTAATGTGAATAAGTCGAAGTTAGTAATTCCGCTAAGATAGAGCGGGGTGATACTTGCACTGCATCCCAATACGAAGAAGATATTGAAAAGATTGCTTCCTATTACATTACCGATGGCAATCTCCGGATTTTTCTTCAATGCGGCAACGATGGAAGTGGCAAGTTCGGGCAGAGAAGTGCCTCCCGCTACCAAAGTCAGGCCGATAATCGATTCACTGACTCCCAGACTGCGGGCAATACCAGTGGCTCCATCGACAAATAACTGTCCTCCGTATATAAGTGCAGCCAGACCGCCGATGATATATAGAGTGGATTTCCACCAGGGGAGCGATTTGATTTCCTCTTCTTCGGCGGAGTGCTCGGCTGGCTGCGCATTGTCCGTTATAGGCTTGGAAGGACCAGAGGAAGCGATAGCAAATGTATATCCCATAAAGATGGCGAAAAAGCAAAGCAATAACAGACCGTCTACTCTATTTAGAATGTTCTCTGATGCCTTGTCCAGAAAGACATCGTTGGCACAAACCAGTAAAATGATTGAAGAGAGTATGCAGAGCGGTATTTCTTTTCTGAGCGTATTACGGGTGATGACAATCGGGGCAAATAGGGCGGTGCAGCCTACGATCATCAATGTATTGAAAATATTGCTTCCCACTACATTACCGATAGCGATGTCCGCACTGCCTTTGAGAGCGGAAGAAACGCTTACCGTCAGTTCTGGGGCAGAAGTTCCGAATGCGACAATAGTAAGCCCGATAACGATAGGCGGAATGCGAAAGCGTTTGGCTACTGAGGCAGAACCGTCTGTTAATCCGTTGGCACCTAGAAGAATGAGGATAAGTCCTCCTATAAGAAATAATATATTCATAGCTTTTTCTGTTTGAATTGCAAAGATAATCAATTTAGGAATTGTAATGTCAAAAACAATCCGTATGTTTGCTCTGTTTTAGTAAAAAAGAAGTGGATTAACCTTAATTTGTAATCATTTGAATAGTAGAATATGGAAATAAATAAAATAAAGCGGTTGGTGCTGATATTGTTGATGTCTTTTGCAACAATTGGGGCACAGGCGCAGTTGGAGCAGGCTGTCAAAAAGATATTTGCGGGGGATAGTATAACCGGTGTACATGCTTCTATGAAACAGGGATCGGACTCTGCTTATGTGGCAAATTTGCAAAAGACATTGGAGGCTGCCCGGCTTAATGAGGCGAATATGCGGATGGAGATGGAGCAGATGAAGCTTCAGATGGCCACAGCCGATTCGGTGAAGTATGCCCGGCAACGACAACGCATCGATTCTTTGCGTCAGTTTACCAAAGGTATTCCTGTAGTGGCGGATGGCGACACTTTATTTTATCTTTATACAAAACGGGGTGGGTATACTCCTCAACAAAGGGCGCAAATGACCGGTAGCGCCATTGAAGAATTGGGAAGGCGCTTCAATCTTCGTCCCGATTCGGTTTCTGTAGACCATTCGGATATTGTTTCCGATTTGATGTATGGCAATAAGGTGTTGCTGTCCCTTACGGATCAGGACGCTTTATGGGAGGGCGTTTCCCGCGATTCTCTGGCGAATGAGAGACGGCAGAACGTTGTTGACAAACTGCACGAGATGAAGGCGGAACACGGGATTTGGCGAATGGCAAAACGTATTCTCTATTTTGTATTGGTGATTGTAGGCCAGTATTTTTTGTTCCGTCTTACCAATTGGCTGTTCCGTAAGTTGAAAGTACGCATTCTACGCTTGAAAGATACGAAGATAAAACCGGTGTCGATTCAGGGATATGAATTGTTGGACGCACAGAAGCAGGCGAATCTGTTAGTCTTTCTAGCCAGTGTAGGGCGGTATATCCTTATGGGATTACAATTACTGTTTACCGTACCGCTGATTTTTATTATTTTCCCACAGACGGAAGGGTTGGCTTATCGTCTGCTCGGTTATATCTGGAATCCGATTCGTGGAATCTTTGTCGGTATCATTGACTACATTCCTAAACTGTTTACCATTATTGTGATCTGGTATGCAGTGAAATATCTGGTGCGTTTCGTGTTGTATCTGGCACGTGAAGTAGAGGGAGGGCGTCTTAAGATCAACGGCTTTTATCCGGATTGGGCAATGCCGACGTTCCATATTATCCGTTTTCTGCTCTATGCCTTTATGATTGCGATGATTTATCCCTACTTGCCGGGTTCCAACTCCGGAGTGTTTCAGGGAATATCGGTGTTTGTCGGCTTGATTGTCTCACTCGGTTCGAGTACGGTTATCGGCAACATCATTGCCGGATTGGTGATTACTTATATGCGTCCGTTCAAGATAGGAGATCGGATTCAGTTGAATGATACTACAGGGAACATTATTGAGAAAACTCCGCTTGTCACCCGTATCCGTACGCCTAAGAATGAGGTGGTCACTGTACCCAACTCTTTCGTCATGTCGTCTCATACCGTGAATTATAGCACGTCAGCACGTGAATACGGGCTGATTATTCATTCTGAGGTGTCCATTGGTTATGATATCCCTTGGCGGAAAGTAAATGAATTGTTGATTGATGCGGCATTGAATACTCCCGGTGTAGTGGACGACCCGCGTCCGTTTGTTCTGGAAACTTCTTTAAGTGACTGGTATCCGGTATATCAGGTGAATGCTTATATCAAGGAAGCTGATAAAATGCCTCAGATTTATTCAAACCTGCATCAGAATATTCAGGATAAATTTAATGAGGCGGGTATTGAAATCATGTCACCGCATTATATGGCTATGCGGGATGGTAATGAGACGACGATTCCGAAAGATGATTTGAGAAATACAAGTCCTACAGATAAGACTGCCCAAGAAAGTAAGCCGAAATGACTGTGACCGATAGATATATATAGTTAGAGTGTCCCTTTCATCACGAAAGAGACACCCTATGTCGTGTGTTTTTTCTGAGAGTAGAATTTATCTTTTTAAGAGAACTTATTTCTTTCGGGTGATTGTATAAAGCACATTTCCTTTCTTGTCTATCATGCGTAGATTAAGTTCTTTCTTGTTGATAGAGCAGATGGAGAAACCCGGTTCAGGACTACAGAATTTTGTTCCTTCGATGGGCTTTACTTTGCGTGCCAGTGATGCAGAGGAATTGACAATATAGTCGATGTCACTTTCCGGAACGCGGATATGCTGGAAGTTGTGGATATGTCCGCAGATATACATATCTACTTTATATTTGCGCAAGAGAGGGTCTATACGTTTCTGCATGTCCATCCGTTCGCTTTCTTCTTTCGGGGTGTATGCATAGATAGGATGGTGTCCGGCTACGATAATCCAGTCTTCTTTGGCATTAGCCAGCACAGAATCCAGCCATGCCAGTTGTTTGTTGATATCCTGTTTGCAGGCATCGGGGTATTTATCATTCTCTTTGCGGTATTTGTCGATCAGAGGAGTCGTGTCAATCCAAATGATACGGATGGTTGTACCTTCTTCTTCGAATCTCTTTGTGTAGTAACGGTCGGGCATTGTCCAACGGCGGCTAATATTGGTGTAGTCCAATACAGCTTGTGTGTTACCGCGATATTCGTGATTTCCCAAAATCGGAAACCAATCAATCATCAATTCCGGATGAGAATAGATAAGTTCGTAGTTGGTCATCCATAAGGGGTCGTTCACGCTGCGCACTCCTTCGAAATGATGGATATCCCCGGTAGCCAGGACGAATTCGGGACCGACCTCTTCTCCCATCGTACCCATCAGTTCGGCAATCGGTTTTTGGTCATAGTATCCGTTACGTCCCAAGTCGTTCGCTATATAGAAGTTGAACTTCTGATCAAATATAGAATAATCCGTCAATTGTGCCTGAGCGAATGTACAGACGGAAATCAATGCTAGAATCAATAAACCTTTAATCTTTATATTCATATTCTGTTGTATATTAGATGTTTGTAAATGTATGCAATTGTTTTGATTTTTGAGGAGCTGTTGGTTTAAAAGGAACAAATCAGCCCGTATCAGAAGTTGACTTTTACTCCGGCGTTAATCTTCACTCCATAGTGTTCTGACTGCATTGTACGGTCTTTGACGCCTTGATAATAACGCAACGGCTGGTTCAGCAAATTGGTGGCATCCGCATAGAACGTAGTCTTTATTTTCTTCCCAAACGTATAGCTGGCGTTCAAGTCCATGTAATTGACAGCATCGTAATAGCGGTCTAGTGCGGCAACTTCTCCCATTTCATCGATAAAACTGGAGGCGTAGTTATAAGAGAGACGTACGTTGAATCCTTTCTTCTCGAAATAGAGAGAGGCGTTGGCTGTGTGTTCCGGAGAACCGGGAAGAGACAAGTCTTTTTCATTTTCACGTCCTTCGAAGTTAAAGTTGTTCACTTTAGTGTGGGTATAGGTGTATGTGCCGTAGAATCCGATACATTTCAGTGCGGGAGCAATGAAACTGAAATCACGTTGGTAAGCAAGTTCTACGCCTAATAGATCTGCATCACCTGCATTTTTGGGCTGAGTGAATTTTTTGTATTCGTTATTCTGGTAGATATAATCTCCTATTACCTGGTCTACAATGAAATCGTTGATTTTCTTGTAGAAAATGCCTGCACTGACCAAACCTACACTTTTAAAGTAATAATCTGCACTTAAATCGAAGTTGTAGGATATAGTCGGAGTTAAATCAGGATTACCCATCACCAGCTCGTTGTCGCTACGGTTGATATTCACGCACGGGATCAAAGCCGAATATTTGGGACGGCTTAATGTTTCTGTAAAAGATGCGCGTACTTTGAAATCGTCGTTTACATCGTATTTGAATAAGACGCTGGGGAGCCAGTTGACATAGTCGTTTTTATGATCACCGGTCGGTTCGAGGCTTTCATCTTCGTTTTCATCTACGTTCCAATTCCAGCCGTTGTATTTGATATGAGTGGCTTCCATACGGAGTCCTAACATCATCTTTATTTTCTTTCCGAGATTTTGGTCGAAACGGAAGAAAGCGGAAGTGACGTTCTCTTTGGCGTGGTAATTGCCGGAAGACTCTTCAAGAACCTGCTCGCCTTCCATATTGGCTAGATTGAGTGATCCTAAGTATTCTTTGGAGACGAAATCCGTAGCTTTGTATTGGCTGCCGGGCATGAAGCCGTCTCGGATCTGACTGGTTAGATTGTTCATGTATTCTGTATCGTAGGTGTCTTTATATGCATCTGCGTAGTCGTAGCAGATTACGTCACGGTCTTTTGTCTTGGAAACATATTTGGCTCCGAACTTCAGACTGTTGCCGTAGATACCGTTGGTTAAAGGCAGTTCGAAGTTGACTTTGAATTTCAGGTCATTTTCATAGATTTCCTGATTGCTTTCGGTCAGTTCCTTTACTTTCCATTTTCCTCTTTCACCGTCTGCTTTTCCATTGTGGAGGCTTACATCTGTTGTCACGTATGGAAAACGGTCGCCTGCATCTACGACGTCGAATCCGAGAAAGTCCTGTTTCAGGTTAAAATATCTTTCGTTCGGACGATCTTCGGTGGCACGTGCGTAAGAAGCTCCCCAATCCATAGATAGTTTGCCGAATTGGTGCTCTCCACCCAGACTGAAATCCATAGTCTGCTCTAGTTCCAAACGGGCATTTTTATTGTTGGGTGTGCCTCCTTTAGTTTCTATTTGTGCGGATTGTTGCATTTCACCTTCGTCGTCCAGTCCTGTCTTGTCCAGGTCCTTATAAGTGACACGGTAACGGTTTTCCCAGTCATGACGGCGGTTATAGATACCCTGCAATGTCAGTCTGTGGTTCGGGTTTATATCGTAGTCGAAGGCCAATGAGTAGCTTTGGCGTTCACGGGTTACGTAGTATTGGCGTTTTTGTGCTTCTACCATGACTACTTCCCCTTTCTTGTTGACATCATATTCGAACTCCACATCGTCCGATCCTACCGGAGCGTTTTGGTAGGAGATAGCGGCCATTACTCCTAATTTATTATTGAAGAATCGATCACCGTAGGTAAGCCCCAGATTCAATTGGGCTTTTTCACTGACCCAGTTGTATCCGGTTCCGGCAGTAGCACTGAAAGTACGTTTGTACGGAGTGCTTTTCGTGACGAGATTGATGGAGCCTCCGATAGCGTCTCCGTCCATATCGGAAGTAACTACTTTATTCACTTCAATGGTCTGTATCATATCGGCGGGAATCAGGTCGAGCTGAACGTTTCGCGTATCACCTTCAGCGGAAGGAAGGCGGTTGCCGTTGATGGTTACGGAACTAAGGTCGGCGGAAGTTCCGCGTACTTGTCCGAAGCGGGCTTCTCCTTGGTCATATTGTACGTTGATACCATTGATACGTTTCAACGCATCTCCGATATTAGAGTCGGGGAATTTACCGACTTGGTCGGCTGAAACGACATTAGTGATTCCCAGATTGTTTTTCTGTGCATTGATGGCACGGCGTTGTCCTTGGAAAGCACCGCCTACCACTATTTCCTGCAGTTCCAATCCTTCGTTGAGCACTACATCTTTTTCGAGTGTCTTTCCGGCAGGAATGGTTATCTTCATTTCGACAGGAGAGTAACCTACATAACTTACTTTTACGGTGTATGTGCCGGGAGTAAGATTGGCAAATGTGTAGTAACCGTTGATATCACTTGTTACTCCGGTGTGTAATTTTTCAATATAGATGGAGGCTCCCGGCAGAATCTGTTTGGAAGTATCCACAATACGTCCGCGGATAGTACCTTGTTTGACTACGTTCACTTTTTCTTCTGCAAGAGTGTTACCGCTTGTACTCATAATTAAAAGAACTAATGAGAGTAATCTGATAAATCGTTTCATAAATGTTAGCGTGCGTTAATTATTTGCTGCAAAAGTAGAGGGGTGACGTTTCTTGCTTTTTACAGTTGGTTGAAGAACGCATAACAAATATGTTACGTTTATATTACGGCATTTGAGATGTCTACTTGATTTTCTCGCAGCGGATCAGGACTTTCTGTTCGTTATTTAATGTGCTGGCAAATAGATAAGTATCTCCTCCTTCCGATAGCTTGATCCGTTTACGGAGTTCGGCTACCGTAGCCGGGAAGTTGCGGATGGTGATGTTTGCTTTCTTGAGGTCGGCCAGACATTCTTTGCTTTCTTTTTTATTGAAGCTGCATTGATTGACAATCCGGAATATTCTTCCGGGAAAGTTATCAATCAAGGTGTCGGAGGTGTAAAGATGACTGTTGGGGTGTAATTTCCTTATAGGAAAAGCGGATGACAAGCTTTTGAAAGCTCCGGCCTTCAGAAGGGAGGCATTAGGCTCATACAGATATTCATCTAAAGAATCTGTGTAGTTGCATTGGCTGCATTGCTCCTGTTCTCGGGTGAATGTAAAGTGTTGTCCTTCTTGCTCTCCTTTGGTGGAGAGGTTGACACAATGGATTTTGATTTCTTGCGGTATTGTCTGACCGAGAATCAGCAGTAACTCCTTACATTCGTTATTGACGGATATAATATGGACTTCCTGTGTCTGTTGCAGTTCTCGTAGTGCCAATGAAAGGTCGAGCATAGGGGAGAGCTTTACCATTACTTGCTTGGCCTTATTTAGTAAGAGTCCTTCGAGTGCGGCTACGTCGGGCTCGCAGTCGGAGATAGCGACAGCTTTAGCTCCGTGCTCATTGCGGCGGGCGGGATCGAGAAAGATACAGTCTACCGGAGACATTGCTTTCAAGTGAGCTATTCCGTCTTCGTTCTTTACATTAATGTGGTTTAGGCCCAATATGGGGAAGTTGTGTGCGGCTATACCGCACAATTCTTCTTGTCGTTCTACATAAGTGACGGATTTGAATTTTTCGGCAAGGAATGAACAATCTACCCCGAATCCTCCAGTCAGATCAGTTAAGGAATCTCCTTGCAGGAGACCGGCTTTGTAATAGGCGGTGATCTCCGAAGAACATTGTTCTAAGGACAGGTGCTTGGGATATCTTATATCTTCTATCTTTTTCCACGATGGAATCTTTTCTGCGGCGATTTGTCGTCCTGCAATCTGAGTGATAGCAACCGGCATATCTACATCCGGATATTTTTTGCTTTGTAAAGCAAGAGTACGTACATCGTCTGTTGAATGTTCGCGGATAAAAAGTCGGGTTTCAGAGGAGATATACATAAAGATATGGTTATATGATACGATAATGTGATTAATGATGGGGTACCGGTCATGGAATTAATTTATATTTCTGTTTAGCTACATCCCGGCTGCAATAATTGAAATGCCACCATTCACTGGGGAGTGCACGAAATCCGGCTTTTTTCATTACTGTCCGTAGCAGTAACCGGTTCTGATGTTCCGTCTCGCTTATTTTTCCATTGCGTACCAGCTCGTTTTCCTGTGTGATATGGGCTTCTACACCCAGATGGTCTACTTTCGTCCCCATAGGCAATGGTTGTCCAAATGAATCCAGAATACTGATATCCACGGCTAAGCCATAATTATGTAGTCCACCACCCCGATTCGGATTGGAGACGTATTTGTATTTGGAGGTTCCTTTCACTACATTCCACATTTTTTTCTGTACAGACATTGGACGGGCGGCATCGTAAATGATGAGGCTATAAGACGGGTGTAATTCCTTTAAAGCTCTTTGTGCCTTCACGAGAGCATATGCGGCGTCCGGGTGCAAATAAGCTTCTGTCAGATTATCGTAAAGGACTTCCCCGGTGAAGTTATCATCCTGTGTGTACATTAGCTGTACAGCAAGACTATTGTCTAGCTCAGTAACGTTTATCAATCCTAGAGAATCCATGTATAGAGCCATCGGACTTTTTTTAGGTTGAGGGGTTCTTGGGGGTACTCCGGAAATGTACGGGAACCATGTTAGTAGTAGGTAGAGAATAGGCAGATAGCATTTCAGCATCATCATTATACTTTTTATTTTGTATGCCAAAGATACTCTTTTTGCTTTTAGCTTGCAAATGAGGCTATATCTAAAATATAATTTATTCCCGTTTTCTTCCGATGAAATGGGCGATTTTTAGATATTCATTCTCAGGTGATAGTCCTACCTTGTATATAATTATTTGTGTATATGTACTATTCTTTATATGTGGATGGATTTTTTTTTATAACTATTTCTCCTTCCTACCTGTAATGTGCTGATAAAGTAATACATTTGTATCCATAATAAAAATGTTCTAATAACATAATCTAAATCAGTCTTATGAATTTTAGAATATAAAAAAGACAGCTGTTTGTGAAAATCGCTAATATTGTTTGTTTGTGTTATCCCATTTTGAGTCAAGTGTGACTTCAAAATGGGATTTTTTGTTGTGTGGCATACCGGAACACCACCCAAAAACTATCAGAAATGACCTAAAAATAGTCGGCGGATAGATTTTCCCCTAAAAAATGTTTATTCTCGGTTCATTGCTTCCATCGAATTCTCGTAAACTTGCATCATCGAATTGAAACAAGTATTCACAAATTAAAAGTAACGCATATGAAAAGTTTAAGCTTCGAGAAAGACCTGGTAGGAGTACAGGAAGAATTGCTCCGTTTCGCTTATAAATTAACAACCGATCGCGAAGAAGCAAACGATTTGTTGCAGGAAACTTCATTAAAAGCCTTGGATAACGAAGATAAATATACCCCCGATACAAACTTCAAAGGATGGATGTACACTATAATGCGCAACATCTTTATTAATAACTATCGTAAAGTAATACGAGACCAAACGTTCGTCGATCAGACTGATAACCTCTACCATATAAACCTGCCACAAGATTCAGGATTTGAAAGTACGGAGAGCGCTTATGATTTAAAAGAGATGCGCCGTGTGGTTAATGCCCTTCCAAAAGAATATAGAGTTCCGTTTGCTATGCACGTATCCGGATTTAAGTATCGTGAGATTGCTGAAAAACTAGATCTTCCTTTGGGAACAGTAAAAAGCCGTATCTTCTTTACCCGTCAGAGATTACAGGAAGAATTGAAGGACTTCCGCTAAGCGTTCACTATTAATTTTCAGTTGGTATCAATAGGTATAGGCAAAAGGATCTCGTTTCCTTTTGCCTTTTTTATTTTATATGTCGGAGGTCTGTATCTGTTATGGGAATTTTTTCAGTAACTTTGTCACTGTTTAATTGACTGCTCTGACTTATCAGTCGAGGATAGTCGATTTGCTTCTCTAAATTATCGAAGAGTAAATAAAGATGTTATGATAAAAGCGATCATGCTCGATGTGGATGGAACATTGGTAAGTTTTGAAACTCATAAAGTGTTGCCATCCTCTGTTGATGCCCTTAGGAAGATTCATGACGGTGGAATTCGAATCGTCATTGCTACCGGTAGAGCGGCAGGCGACCTTCATGAAATAGCTGATGTACCGTATGACGGAATTATTGCATTGAATGGAGCCGACTGTGTTTTGCGGGATGGCACTGTGATAAGAAAGCATCTTATTCCGAAAGATGATTTTAAGAAAGCCATGGAAATAGCAAAAGCCTTTGATTTTGCAGTTGCTATTGAATTGGATGAAGGTGTGTTTGTCAATCGTCTGACTCCGACTGTCGAACAGATTGCAAAAATCGTGGAACACCCTATCCCGGCTGTTGTAGACATTGAAGACCTGTTTGAAAAGAAAGAGCGCTGTCAGCTTTGTTTTTATATCGATGATGAGATGGAACAAAAGGTGATGCCGTTTCTGCCTAATCTTTCCTTGTCGCGCTGGCATCCTTTATTTGCTGACGTGAACGTGGCAGGAATAAGTAAGGCAACCGGCCTTTCGGTATTTGCCGATTATTATGGGATCGGAATGACAGAAATAATGGCTTGCGGTGATGGTGGTAATGATATTCCTATGTTGAAAGCTGCCGGAATCGGAGTGGCTATGGGAAATGCATCGGAGATAGTCAAGGCTTCAGCCAATTTTGTTACTGATACGGTGGAGAATGACGGGCTTTGTAAGGCGTTGAAACATTTTGGAATTATTTAATATTAGGTGCTCTGAAGCTTAATATTATGGGCTTGTTTCCCTATTCCTTATTCTTCGCTATTCCTGCTTTGTACGTTGCTGTTGTTTTTACCTGTTTGGGAACAATTAAAGAACAACAATGCGGGGGCATTGGGTAGATATTTGATGTTAGGAGCTATCCAACGAAGTGGATAGCGTGCAGGAAAATGAAGAAATATTGCCGGGACAAGATATAGGAAATTGGGACAAAGACACTACCATTTGCCATACAGCAGCACAACCTAACTAAATAAAACATTTTTTCTATTAAGACTAAACCTATAAGTTTCATTTTTCGTTTAATATTCGTATCTTTGTTCTACATAAATCAAAGAAGATATGACATTTGACGATATTACTGAAAATGGAAAGTTGTGGGCGGTACGCTTCAATGGAGAACCGGAAAATGAGCTTTCTAAATTATTTGCGAAATGGAATGATGCGGATTGGTTACGTTCTTTTTTCATTGAAAATATAGACGACCTTAGCAGCTATTTCAAAATAACGGATATTACACAAGCCGTGAAAGACACCATTGAGGATAGTGATGAACTGGAATGTGTTCTCTTGGATTTATCGCCGGAAGCTGATTTAAGTATGTTTTTTCGGCCGTTGAGTAACAGTGAGACGTCAGATGTGATGTTACAGAAGGAAAAAGCTCGCCTGAAACGTAGATTGAGACATTCGTCATGGCTGCGCTTGTATGCTATCAAATTAGTTTCTGGTGTATACATCATCACGGGGGGAGCTATCAAGCTGACAGCGACTATGCAAGAAAGAGAGCACACCCGCAACGAACTGACAAAATTGGAAAAGGTACGCCGCTACTTACTTGAAGAAAACATTACGGATGATATCGGATTTATGGAGTATCTGAATGATTAATATAATAATGGTAATGGAAGGAGAAACGATATGGAAGAAAAGATGAAAACAGTTGTTGAAAAGCTGAAGGAACGTGCTTCTACAACGCCTTCAAAATGGCGTGAAGAAGCTGAATACCGTCGTGCTAACAAAACGTGGTTGCGCTATTCACAACACATAGCATTACTAATGCTGGATAAAATGGATATGCTCGGAATGAACAGAAAGCAACTAGCAGAAAAGATGAATTGTAGTCCGCAGTATATCTCTAAGGTACTAAAAGGACGTGAGAACTTATCGCTGGAAACGCTTTCTAAAATAGAAATGGCGCTGGGGATTTCTATTATTAAGGAAGAGCCCATAACGGTATGATATTCATGTAAATGACAAACTGGAGGAAAGGTTTGCTATCAGATCTCTCGGGATCTCGTGCTCAAACTGCGGTAGGCTGCTGGCAGATAGTTTTTCTAGGAACGGCAGCTGGTACTCAAATTGCTAGCAGGTTAACGGGTGGTACCGGGTTACCCCCGCCCGCCTATATTGTTGAACGTAAAAAAGCCGCTAAAACTGCAATTTTAGCGACTTTTTGTACTTAAATAACTGTTAGGTGTGGACCAGCCTGGGCTTGAACCAGGGACCTCCAGATTATGAGTCTGTTGCTCTAACCAACTGAGCTACAAGTCCGGTGTATCCATTTACTGGATGCGGTCACAAAAGTAGTGCTTTCTGTCGAATTATGCAAATTCTTTTGATAAAAATCTGCTATTCTTTGCCTTCAAAACTTGTATTTGCGTTTCGGATTCTTGGGAAACCAGCCTTTCCGTACCCGTTCTTCCTGTTCAAAGACCTCTTTAATGGTCCAGAAGGAAGAGAAAGCGAATACGCCTAGCAGGGAGGACAGAATTACATTGTCAATGCTCAATGACGCTATGACACCGCCTATACCGAGTATCAGGAATATCCACCAACATTTAGTGCTCCAATAATATTCGGCCTTTACCACAACGGGGTGAAAAAGGCCGATAATCAAAAAGGTACAAATTCCGATAAATAGCCCTGCAAGGTGATATTCATTCAGAAACTCCATCGCTTGTTATTTTTCTATGCGAATGGGGATTTCTTTCTTGATGCTCTGTTCCAGAGAAATCAATGTCTCGGTGGCTACTACACCTGGTATCTCTTGCATTTTGTTATTCAGCAAATCCATCAGATGCTCGTTGTCACATGCGTACAATTTGGTCAGCATAGTGTATGGTCCTGTAGTGAAATGACATTCCACAATTTCGGGAATCTTCTGAAGTTCTGCCACAACAGCTTTGTACATAGAGCCTTTTTCTAATTTGATACCGACGTATGTACATGTTCTGTAGCCCAAAGATTTGGGATTAACGTGGTAGCCCGAGCCTACAATGACACCTAAGTCAATCAGTCTTTGCACACGCTGATGGATGGCTGCACGTGACACTCCACATTCGGCTGCTACGTCTTTGAAAGGGATACGGGCATTCTGGGAAATAATTTCTAGTATCTGCCTGTCGAGATTGTCTATTCTTTCCATAATAATAAATTATAATTTCCAGTTGTTATCAAATAGTAAGCAAATATAGAGATTTATTTTAATTATTCTTCTTTTTTGAGAGAAAAAATAGGCAAAAGCAAAAAAAAGAGATGCAAACGCTTTGCACCTCTTTCCTTTTTCTATTTAGAAAGAAACTTTCTTATTTCTTATCTTTTTCAATGCCCACCAGCTCAACTTCGAAAATCAAAGTAGAGAACGGTTTGATTTGGCCGCCTGATTCTCTAGCACCGTATGCCAGTTCCTGAGGGATGTAAAGTTCCCATTTAGAACCGACAGGCATCATAGTCAATGCTTCTGTCCAACCTTTGATTACTTGGTTAGCACGGAAAGTAGCCGGTTCTTTACGTTTGTAAGAGCTGTCAAATTCTGTTCCGTCAATTAAAGTACCTTTGTAGTTAACTTTCACTTTGCAAGTGTCAGCAGGGATTTCACCTTTACCTTCAGTGATCACTTTGTATTGCAGACCGCTCGGAGTTGTTTTCACACCTTCTTTAGTCTTATTGTCGGCAAGGAACTTTTCGTTTTCAGCTTTGTAGTCAGCGTATTTTTCAGCCAAAGCTTTTGCTTTGATTGTTTCCATAGCTGTACGGGTATAAGTCTGAGCTTCTTCCATAGTCATCATGCCGCCTTTTTCCAAAGTACCTGCGATGAAACCTGCCATGAAGTTAGCTTTGCTGATTGTTTTAGTAGAGTCGCCGGCAAATAACTCCTGGTTGATACCTTTCATCATTTGGTTGCTGATCTGTTGACCGATTTGCAAACCTGCCATGTAAGCGATATCTTTCTTGCTGGTTTTGTTTGCACCTTCGTTCAAACCTTTGATGAAATCTGCCATGTAAGCAGTATCAACATCCAAACGGCCTGTCAGGTAGCCTTTCAAACCTTGAGTCTGAGCCATACCGATAGAATAAGACAGGGAGTCGAGTTCTGTTGACAGATTTGCTTTAGGAGACTGAGCTGTGCAAGAAGCAAGGCTTGCAGCAGCGGCGATTGCCATAAAAATACTAACTTTTTTCATTTTGCTTTGAAATTTTTATTTATAATACTTCAAGTAATTCTACTTCAAAAACGAGTGTGCTGTGAGGAGGAATCATTTCTCCGGCACCTCTTGCGCCATAGCCCAGGTCCGATGGGATATACAGTTTCCATTTAGCACCTTCCGACATCAGTTGCAGGGCTTCTACCCAACCTGGAATTACCTGGTTAACGCCGAATACGGCAGGTTCGCCACGCTGGATAGAACTGTCGAACAGGGTGCCGTCTACCAACGTGCCTTCGTAGTGGCATCTTACTTGGTCGGTCGCTTTCGGTTTTTTGCCTGTACCTTCATTGATAACCTCGTATTGCAATCCGCTGGGCAGTGTAACAATACCCGGTCTTTTTTTGTTTTCTTCGAGGAAAGCCTTTCCTTGTTCAATGGCGACAGCGCTCATTTTAGCTTCCAGTTCTTCGAAGTATTTGTTTACTATTTCGCGGGCTTCATTGTGGCTGATAGCCGTTTGATTACCTTCCAGTACGTCTCTGATTGCTTGTGCAAAATCATCTACTGCGAGACCTTGAATTCCCATACTTGATAAGTTTTGACCGATTCCAAGGCCAATAGCGTAACTAAATTTATCCATATAATGTTTTTTGTTGGCGATTGAAATGTATCACCTTCATGGTTTTAGCTTTCAATCAATTGCAAATTTATGAATCGCAAAAGTACGTGTTTTATTTGAATGATT
>ERZ832317.760-NODE-760-length-44270-cov-7.460636_pt1 | contig 44270 bp, 38 predicted proteins | sample MGYA00519695_ERZ832317 | MGnify/ENA primary metagenome ERZ832317 (study PRJEB31850, sample SAMEA3708726) | human gut metagenome | biome: human gut; feature: human-associated habitat; material: faeces | place: China | collected 2014 ...
CAGTCATGGAAAATCCCCCTTTCTTCGATTATGGGAAAGGGCGGCAGCACTTTTTGCTGTCGCCCCTTGATTACCCACCAGCAAGGACAGTCGGGGCTGTCAACGGTGGGCGTAGCCCATTTATTTACCGTTGACCGGCTCGGCTGGGTTTGCTACTTTTCATCAAGCTGTTCCTCAAAAAAGAATAGCTCCTCAAACTTTTTGTCGAGTGCAATACATAAAATTAGAGCCAATTTAGCAGTCGGATTAAATTGCCCTGTTTCGATAGAACTAACAGTGTTCCTTGATACACCAAATCATTTTTCATATCATTACCCTATCACTTTCATTAAATCTCTCAACAGGTAACTCAAGAAAAAGGCAATAGCTGACAAGATTAAAACTAACGCTCCCAAAAGCTCACTTTTTTTAGAGTTCGTCTTGTATCTTCCAAAACATTCAGCACCAGTAAACGCACACCAAAAACTCATTGGAATGCAAAAATTTCCTCCCCAAAATGCAAACAAAATCATGTAAGCAGCCAATGTGATACTCAAGCCTATAAAACCATACCTTCTTCCAGCATTTTCAGCATGGATTACTCCCTCATCTTCCTTTTGTTCTCGGCTCTTTCTTAAAATTTCATCCTTGTTCATATCCATTTTCCTTTCCAAGTTTTCTTGTCAATGCTTTTTACAAGTTTTCTTTGCATTTTATTGATTAGCAGGAATAGAGGGCTACTGTCTAAATTTTTCTGTGTTACCTTATCGTACATGAACATTGCCGCTAGAGATGAACACTTTCACAAAGCGTTCCAGGGCAACGGCTGCTTCTGCTCTGGTGACAGCTCCATCGGGGTCAAAGAGGTTGGTGGCTTCCCTTCCTTTCACCCAAAAAGGGCATGGAGAAAATTTTCTCCATGCCCTTTTATACTTTTTGTTCTCGGTTGCATCAACGGCATCCCTAGCCTATTATGCCTGTGCGGTCCACGCTGCCTACTGATTTTTCAGCAGGAACCGACCCAGACGCTTCTCGGTCTGTTCGCCGTTGCGGATGGCAAATTCTCCCGCCAGCAAGACGTGCTCCATGCCCTCCGCCTTCTGGAATGGGTTTTCATAGGTCGCTTTGTCGGCGATGGTATCCGGGTCAAAGACGGTAATGTCCGCTACCATCCCTTCCTTTAGCAGACCGCGGTCCTGCAATCCGATGATTTGAGCCGGTAATCCGGTCGCACGGTAGACTGCATGCTCCAGTGTACAGAGCTTTTCTTCGCGCACCAGACGGAAAAACCGTGGGAAGGTCGCAAAGTGACGCGGGTGCGGTCTGCCCTCATTTTCCTCCTTACTCAGCGGCATACCACAACCATCAGTCCCGATGGTGATCTCCTGCCGCAGGAAGTACAGCACATCCTCTTCCGACATACAGAAGAAGATGCAATCTGCGCTACCCTTGGTTTCCACCATCAGTCGGGCAGCTGCTTCGGACATGGTGCAGTTCCAGATTTGGCTCATCTCATAGATATTTTTGCCGTCGGCTTCCGGACAAAGTCCGTAGGTGGTGACCACATAAATGGCTTCACCGTCCTCCTTTTCCGCAAAGCGATGGTCCAGCTCTGCCAAAATCTGACCTCTCTGGTCAGAAGCAAGCCGGGCTGCCGCAGCCGCTACTCCGCCCTCCAGCGTCCATTTCGGCAGGATATTGGTAATGCCGGTTGCCGCCGCTGTGTACGGGTACATATCAGCCGTTACAGCAATGCCGTTTTTCTGCGCCTGCTTGATGTATTCCCAAATTTTCGGTGCCCAATCCCACTGCTCCTTGCCGCTGGCTTTCAGGTGGGATATGTGGACTTTTGCGCCTGTCTTTCGGTTGATTTCATACATTTCTTCCAGGGCAGCGATAATCTCCGCTCCCTGATTGCGCATGTGAGAAGCGATGATGCCGTCGTATTTGGCTATCACCTCACCCATTGCGTTCAGTTCCTCCTGGTCGGCAAATACGCCGGGCGCATAGCCAAGACCCAGCGTCATCCCCCAGGCTCCGTCTGCCATCTCTTTGTCCAGCAAGGCAGCCATGTCCGCCAGTTCCTCTGCGGTGGCTTTTCGTCCTTCAAAGCCCATGACGCCGGCGCGCAAAGCTCCATGTCCGACCATCGGAAGCTGGTTGGTCGCCATTGGACGATTTCCACTCTTGGCTTTTTCAATAAACTGCGCCATAGAGGTAGAAACATAGGAATCCCACTTGCTGCTAACCGAGGAAAACTCCTTCATCAATTCCAGATTTTCCGGCTTACAAGGATAAACGGTGTAGCCGCATTGACCGGTCACCTCGGAGGTGATGCCCTGAAACAGCTTGGACTGACAGCGGCTGTCGGGCAAAAAGGTCGTATCACTGTGCGAGTGAAAATCAATAAAGCCGGGAGCTGCCGCCAGCCCGCCAAGGTCTACGATTTCCTTCGCTTTCTCTGCTATCGGTTGCTGGGAAAGTACTGCAATTTTCCCCTGTGCAATCCCGATATTCCCATGAAAGGGAGGTGCACCTGTACCGTCATAGACAACGGTATTTTTTAAAATAAGATCCAACATCGCTCAAAATCCCTCCTGAATCAAAAATGAGTGGTCGACTTCATTATACTGTGATTCATACTATTTCACAAGACTTTATCGTATTGTTTTATTTTTTTATATAAATACACAGTCAAAATCATTGAAATGAGTATATTATATACATATCTAAATAGGAAAATGCCCTGAACCTTTGAGAACGAAAAGGTCATTCGATTTCCTGCACTCATTTTTTTATTTTGGCAAAAACAGCAGCTGCTTGCAGGCAGCTGCTGTTTTTGTGGGAAGGAGAATGATTTATCCTTTCTTGATAAATCGGAAGGAGAGTATATCATGGTTAGATTTTCGGGTATCGTCATTCGACCAAACCCAATCTGAAAGGCAGAATGAACTAATGTGTGCCTTCTACATAAGAAAGCCCCACCCTGTCCATTTCTTCTTTCATTTGATTTAATTGTTCACACCGAGCCAGACAACATTTTCCGATATGAATTCGGTCGACATGTTCCTCTTTCATCCGTTCCAGTTTTTCTGTAAATCCCGGGTCGTTCAGTTTATCTGCTTCACAGCCATTGCAATCAAAATAAGCCGAAAGCTCTACCGGTTGCCCTTCGTACTGTTCAAACGATTTCTTTCGGTCATAAAATGCCCGAAAGCACGCAGCGCCGGTGCAAACTCTGCCGGATTTTTTACAATGAAGAATGGCAATCTTTTTAATTTCTTTTTCCATCACGATTCCTCCAATGTGACAATTCCGTTTTCCACATCATAAATTCGATTACAAACTTCCTCGCACAATGTCCTGTTGTGCGTAATAAACACATACGACGTACCTGCCTTTTCCTGGTATTCCCGCAGCATCTGAATCATCTGTGCCTGTGTGATTACATCCAGCATGGAGGTTGGTTCGTCCAGGATAATCACCTTTGGTTCCATGACCAGCAGTCTGGAAAGCGCTGCTCTTTGCAATTCACCACCGGACAATTCAGTCGGTTTTCGATACAGGTGTTCCTCATGTAATCCAAATTTTTCCACATTTTCAATCAAGGTCGATAAAGAATACGGGATGTTATACAGCGAATAAGGCTCCTTCAAGCTGCTGAGCAAGGGTAATGCCGGGTTAAATGAAATTTCAGGATGCTGAAACAGGATCTGGACCTCCCTCCTATGAGGACCTTTAAAGGGATATTTCAGCTCATCTTCTTCGAAGAATATCCTACCGGAGGTAGGTTTCAGCAGACCCGAAAGCATTTGCCCTAATGTGGATTTTCCGCTGCCGCTGTCTCCAAACAGCCCGATGGTTTCCCCTTCCATTAAGGTAATATTTACATCTTTGGCAGCATAAAAATTTTCTTTTTTGTTCACACGGCTTTTATAAATTTTGGTAAGGTTCTCAGTTTTCATTCTCATATTTCCAGCACCTTACCTTTCTATCACCAAGTGTAAACACCGGCGGCATTGTATCGCATTTTGATGTGCAAAATCTACACCGATGCTTGTACCGGCAACCGTAGTTTTGATAATCCGTGTGAGGCGGAGCAAATCCCGTCATGGAAACTTTCATCCCATTTTCCGGTATTGCCAAAATCATATCCTGTGTGTATGGGTGAAGCGGATTTTTCAGTATCTCTTCGGTTGGACCATACTCTACCTGCTGTGCCGCATAGAGGACACAGATGTGGTCTGAAATCCTTCCTGCAAACATCATATCATGTGTGACACAAAGCAGGCTTTCTTCTTTTAGCTGCTCAAACGCCTCCACCACAAGCGAAACTCTCTTTTCATCGAGTCCTTTGCTGGGTTCGTCTGCCAGAATCAGCTTCGCTCCTGCAGAAATTCCCATCGCCACCATTGCTCTTTGTCTCATACCGCCCGAAAAAGTATGTGGGTATGCATGGACCAGTTGTTCCTCGTTACCTAAACGAAACATCTTCAGAAGCTCAACACTTCTTTGGACCGCCTGCTTTTTTGTGAATCCTTTGTGCTCCATCAGTGGCTCGCCTACCTGAAATCCAACCTTCAAAAGAGGATTCATGCTTCCTCCGCCTCCCTGCGGCACATAGGAAATCTCGGCTCCACGAATCTTGTTCAGCTGTTTTTTCTTTAAGCTCAGCAAATCTTCTCCTTTGTACAGCACCTGTCCTTTTACAATCGCCGTTTCTGGAAGAAGCCTCAAAATTGCAAGAAGCAAAACACTTTTGCCGCTGCCGGTCTCTCCTACCAGTGCAATCTTCTGCCCTTCATCAACTGTCAGGCTCACATCCTCGACTGCCTGTACATCATTTTCATCGCTAAACTGAACAGAAACATTTTTTATTTCCAGCATCCTTTACACCTCACTTTTTCTGCTGACCGTAATAGCCAACCAGCATAAAACCAAGCACTGCCAGAGAGGTGCAGATGATGGGCGGCAGATACCACCAGTATTGCCCACGGACAACACCATTTCGAAAAAATGCAAAGTGCAGGATTGCACCCCAGCTTTTTTCAGCAAATGCACCCAAGCCGAGAAAGCTCAGCGAGGCCTCTGTCATCATGGCACCGGAAACTGCCATCGCTCCACGGGAAAGAATGATATCCTTGATATTGGGGAGCAGATGTTTAAACATGATGACAATGTCCTTTTGTCCGATTGCTTTTTCAATTTTAATAAACGGTTCTTCCTTCAGCGACAGAATGCGGGAGCGCAACACTCGAGTCGTTCCCGTCCATGATGTTACCGAAATTGCCACCACAATACTCAGCATTCCCGGTTCCAAATAGCACACCAGAAGGGTTGTCAGCGCAAGACCCGGCAATGCCATCGCAAGATTGGTCAAGGCAGTAACAACTTTGTCCACATATCCTCCATACCACCCGGAAAACAGCGCCAGAACCGTTCCCAGAATGGTAACAACAAATGCAGCAAAAACACCGATTCCCATCGAGATGCGAGTTCCATACAATAGTTCGCTGAAAATATCCTGACCCACATCATTGGTCCCCAGCCAGTGCTCTGCACTTGGCTTTGCATAGGTCAGCGAACTGGTTGCTGCCGGGTCATACGGAGCAATATAGGGTGCCAAAAGAGCAATCACAACAAAAAATATAATGATGATGCTTCCCATCACTACAGGAAGATTGATTTTTTTCTTTTTCTGCATATCGGCACCTCCTTAAGAAGCAATTCTTGGATCAATGAATGCAATCACAATATCACTGATCAGATTTGCCATCACCACACAAAATGCCGAAACCAGAAAGCACAGCTGTGCTGTAGGAAAATCGTGGTTTGAAACAGACTGATAAAACAACTGCCCCATGCCCTTCCAACCAAAGATGGATTCAATCATCATAGAACCCGATAATAGGCTACCCATCTGCATACACATACTGGTGACATACGGAAGCATTGCATTCTTGATTACATGACGGAACAGCACCTTTCTTTCCGGCAGTCCCTTTGATTCCGCTGTTGTAGTAAAGTCTTCTTTTCTAATCTGCGACACGCTGCTTTTCATCGTCATAAAGTCACTGGCTGTGCGAAACAGAATCAAAATGGACAAAGGCAGAACCATATGATGCAAAATATCCAATGTCCTCTCCCAACCTGTTGTCATCCCACTGGTCATTCCACTGATGGGAACCCACTTCAAATTATAAGCAAAAACAACCAGCGCAAGGACACCAATGCAGTTGGAGGGTACTGTATTCAGGAACAGCGCAATCGGCGTCATAATAGAATCAAACAGTTTTCCCGGCTTCCAACCCGCTATAACACCTAATACCGCACCAAAGATTCCCCCCAGAATCCATGTTGGTATCGACAGCCTAACAGTCCACGAGATACTTTTCAGTACGTTATCCAAAACCGGCTGCTTATTGGAATATGCAATTCCAAAGTCCATGGTAACAATGCTTTTTAAATATCTTACATACTGTACACCATAGGAATCATTCAGCCCATACTTCTCAGCGATAAATTCCAGTTCTCCCGGGTCCTTTTCCAGCAGATAATAGTACTCCTCCTGACCAACAATGTGCTGAAGCGGGTCTCCGGGCATAAACCGGACCATAAAAAAGCTGATGGTAATCACAACAAATATCGTAGCAAACGCAGCAAGAATTCTTTTGAAAATATGCTTAGTCATCGTTGGATTTCACAACCTTCATAAAAAATGGGCTGCTCAATGGATAGGGACAAGGAGCAACCCTTTTTGTCACATTATTTTGCAGTCAGTGTATACCAGAGTTCGTCGTTTACAACACCCCAGGAAGCACGGTTATACCAGTTTTCATATTTATCTGTGCGATATGGATAATAGCAGGAGGTCCAGCTCAGAGCAGTACCGAACAGGGTCTTTGCTGCTTCATTCTGCAGATAGGTGATACATTCCAAATATTCCTCGCTGGAATGGGCACCCAGCATACGCCATACCGTTTCATTAAAGGTCGGGTCGGTGTATGTACCCCACAACCAGGAAGCATTGCGGTCGGTTCCCGGCTTTGGCTCATAAACATAATAGCGGAAAGCAGAGGTATGTCTTGCCACACCGGCGGTTGTGTAGCCGATGGCAATATCATAATTTCCCTCCTTGATATTGCTTTCCCACACCTCAGAGTTTACAATGATCGACTGGTCAACATAAGCGTTTACGCCTACGGATGCAAGATTGTCAACGATAACTTCTGCAATACGATTTCTCAGATTCATATCTTTGGAGTATTGTGGAACCACCAAAATCTTCATTTCAGAACCATCCGGGAATTCACGGAAGCCATCTGCGTTCACATCAAGGTAACCGGCATCATTCAAAATTTTCTTAGCTTCCTCCACATCCTGTGCAAACTGTGGCAGTCCTTCTACATAACCGTTACAGGACGGCGGAATAATGCCGGCACACGGAATAACCGCATCATCACCACCGATGGTTTTCGAGAGCAGCGCCCAGTCCATTGCTTTGGTAACTGCCAAACGGAAGTTGTAATCACTACCGGCTTTTCTGGTCATACCGAAGGTCATCTGGTTGCAGCCCGAATAAACACTCTCTCCCTTATCTACGGCAGGGTCAGAAATCATATCCATCAGGGTGTAATCAATAGGAGAGGAATATGCGTAATAGCAGTCGATCTCACCTGCATTCAAAGCAGCCATCACCGCAGTTGCATCCGCATATGTCTTGATGGTAACCGATTCAACGGTAATGTCACCGTGGTAGTTATTTTCCGGAATTGCTTCATAATAAGAAACCTGAGCATCAACATCCTTGGATACCAGTTTGTACGGACCGCATCCGATGGCTGCATCTTCTCCGGTATAATTTTTGTATTCGTCACTTCCCTCAAACTTTTCCCAGATATGCTTTGGAAGTACGCCCTGCATCATGGCAGAGCCGGACAACCAGCCATAAACATCCGGCTGACTGAAGGTAATCCTTCCCTTTCCTTCTCCGGTTTCCTCAACGCTTACCAGATTCAGGAAATAAGAACTCTTTGCAGTTTCCGCCAAAAATTTGATAGTAAATGCAATATCGTCCCATGTTACCGGCTGACCATCGCCCCAGACAGCGGTGGTAGGCCATGTAAAGTCCAAAACACAACCATCATCCGAAATATCAAAGGAAGTGAAGAAGTAGGGCTGAAGAGAACCGTCTTCTGCTTCATACACCCAGTTTCCACGGACAAATCCGACATAATTGATTCGTCCAAAGATGTCTGTCTGGCTGTACAGGTTAAAGGTCGTATTGGGTGTGGTTGTACCAATTACCAGATTTTTTACCTTTTTAACGCCTGTTTCTGTGTTCTCCTCTGTTGTTTTCTCTGCTTCATTTTGGACCTCTGCTTGTGTTGTTGTACTCTGATTACATCCGGTCATGGTTCCAATCAGCATGACAGCCGCAAGTAACAGAGCGATCAATTTGCGAGATTTCATCGAATCACCTTTCCGATTGTAAATTCGCTAAATGTGCCGTCTGCAAAAAAAGAGTATTATACCAAAATCGGTATAATACTCCCTGTGAACGCAATGACCCTATCATTTTTGCTTTCATTTCCCATACCGAAATGGCAGACACCATCCTAGGCGGGTCTCCTGACTTAAATTCATCGCACTTATTCCCTTCTCAGATTGAAAACAATCCAATGGATATGAATAAGCACTCCTTAATACAGTAGAGTTGGCTGTTGCAGATTCACACTGCATTCCCCATTATCCTCTGAAAACAGAGTACCTATGACGCAATATTTAGTTGTCCCCATTATAGGTCAATTTATGATAGAAGTCAAGATATTTATTCATTATTTTTTTACAGTGTGCAAATAATTCCCTCATTTTTCACTTCATCTTTTTCCCAAAACGCCCGCTCATCCCTTCGGTTGTTGCTCTGCTCCTTCTTTTTTATGGATTGCCTTCTTAGGACAGCACTTCAGGCACTCACCACAGCGGATACAATCCATGCTGTTTGGCTTTGTATTATGTAGAACCAGAGGTTCCTCATAACTTTCTAAATGAAACTGACCATATTCTTACTCTGTTCGGTGTATACTACGCTTAGTTCCTTAACCACCCCTGTCTCTACAACTGTGCGGTTTTTATATGATGCCGATTAACGCAATCCTTATCAATGGTAAAGCACCGACTTGACCATGAGCTCTTATTAGAGATTTAAGAGAAGAAATCACACACTGGACTTTCCTGTAAAAATTGTGTACCAACGGGGTTCTACTCCCGAGCCAAATATAAGAAAGACCTGCACAGCTGGATAATAGCTGTGCAGGTCTTTCTTATTCACTCTTTCCTTGTTGTCACAACAAATATTCTGTTTTTCACATGATGGCTGTCATATAGAAAAACGCCAATCGAGCTCTTTTCTGCTACTCGCACAAGGAGAACCACCTCCGCGTGTGCGGGGAAAAGGAGTACCAGCAGCCTTGTGAGCTGCCCGCAGCTGGGATCACCCCCGCGTGTGCGGGGAAAAGAGCAGGCAGAAAATCTGGACGGTGTAGATATGAGGATCACCCCCGCGTGTGCGGGGAAAAGCTATCGCGGAGCCGAGCATTTTAAAGAAATCGAGGATCACCCCCGCGTGTGCGGGGAAAAGTCGGAGGAAGTCTTTAAATAGTGAAATAAGCGGGGATCACCCCCGCGTGTGCGGGGAAAAGGAGGTGCTTTTATGTGGAAATACGAAAGTCCCAGGATCACCCCCGCGTGTGCGGGGAAAAGTACTCGTTTGCTCACTTTTTCTCACCATCCTTAGGATCACCCCCGCGTGTGCGGGGAAAAGCATTATTCTTGCGCTCCCAATTCCCAAAACCGAGGATCACCCCCGCGTGTGCGGGGAAAAGATTTCTGCCGCCTGTACGCCTGCCAGCGCGTAGGGATCACCCCCGCGTGTGCGGGGAAAAGCTTTCCTGCTCCTCGATCTGCTCTTTCAGAGTGGGATCACCCCCGCGTGTGCGGGGAAAAGCTAACCAGTTTCTTGTCAGTTATCATCCCAAAAGGATCACCCCCGCGTGTGCGGGGAAAAGTGGCTCGAGCATCCGCAGCCACAACCGCAAGAGGGATCACCCCCGCGTGTGCGGGGAAAAGTGCGCCTTGGGCAAAGCAAAAAGGCGGTGTTGGGGATCACCCCCGCGTGTGCGGGGAAAAGGCTTTTCATCTTATTTTTCCCCCTTTAAGCTGGGGATCACCCCCGCGTGTGCGGGGAAAAGTTTTCTCCCCTGCGCTCTGGATGCCCTTGCCTAAGGATCACCCCCGCGTGTGCGGGGAAAAGTTGAGTGGCGCAACCCGGAAATTTATGCGGACGAGGATCACCCCCGCGTGTGCGGGGAAAAGTGCCTCCTTGATGTACTTTAGGGCACCGGGGTCGGATCACCCCCGCGTGTGCGGGGAAAAGAGATATGGAGCTTGTGTGGGAAAGAGGAATGTGGGATCACCCCCGCGTGTGCGGGGAAAAGGGTTTTTGGCAATGGCGACAGGGTGTGCAACGAGGATCACCCCCGCGTGTGCGGGGAAAAGGCTTGATTTTGGCAGGGATTGCCGGATGGGTGATGGATCACCCCCGCGTGTGCGGGGAAAAGACGGGCACATCCATGTAAGCAAAACCCCGAAGGGGATCACCCCCGCGTGTGCGGGGAAAAGTCAACGACTTTCGAGGGATACACGGTCGGACCGGGATCACCCCCGCGTGTGCGGGGAAAAGAATGGATGCGGTCGGATTTTCTTCGAGCGCACGGGATCACCCCCGCGTGTGCGGGGAAAAGTATGAGGCGATGGCTCACGAGCTGTATTTGGGGGGATCACCCCCGCGTGTGCGGGGAAAAGACTAAAAAAAGCCCATAAAATCAAGGACTTTGATCCCGTACCTATCAGATTTCATTTAGTTTTTCGTAGATTTGAAAGGTGGTGTAGCAATCTTCCAATGCCCGATGGAAACGTTCCGGTTTGATCTCAAAATAGCCCGCCAGCGTTTCCAACCGATAATCTGCTATACCCTGGACCTTTCTTCGTGCCAAGGACAACGTATCAAAGCAGGAATTTACAGGAATCGAAATCCCGGTATCCACACTTGCTTTTTTTAAAAACGCCAGATCAAAACTTAAGTTATGTCCGATCACGACACTTTGCCCTAAAAAGTCCCAAAATTCCTCCAGTGCTTTTTTTAGTTCGATGCCTTTGTCTGCCATCTGTTGCGTAATTCCGGTTAAATCCATAATATTTTGTGGAATCGGGCACTTTGGATGAATCATCGCCGAAAAGCTTTCCGATATTTTATGTTCAATGATTCGTAATGCACCAATTTCCAGAATCTCGTTGTGTGCTGGATCCAATCCCGTCGTTTCAACATCAATGACAACATAGCCTCTTTTTTGTGCTCGTTTGTCTTGTTCGACACGTTTGTTCTGAACCATTCGGCTAATAGCTGCTTTACTTGATCTGTCCATCGATACCGCACCGGATTCGGTTGTTGCGGGTCGCATCATCAGTGTCAATCCTTCAAAATCCACCGGCATCCAACGGGTGTTGTGGACCCGGAATTCCATTCCCTGCTCATTATTAGCAGAATACACCATCGTCGCACGTCCTCTGGGAAGGTTTTCACAAATGCGCTTCCACAGTTCTTCCCGCACTCGCTTGTTCAGCTGTCCAACATAGACACCTGTGTTGATTTCCAGAAGCCATTTGGACAAATCTCCTCGCAGCCGAGGCGGACAATCCGTAAGTGTTACAACAATCATCTTTACTCCTTCGCACTGTAAGAACGTCCGTTTTCCACACACCCCTGTTTGTCATCCCATAGATACACTGCATTTTGAAGTTCGCATGATACATCATCCGCAGCAAACAGTGTCTGAATATCCCGCACCATCCTTTCCATCAGATGATACTTCTTCATTGCATCTCGGGTGCTTCTGCGCATAACAGAGGCAATATCCTCCTTTTCCACAGTCGCAGCCAACTCAAAAGCCAGCGGAATTGTAATATCTGCTTTATAGAGGTCTGCTATGTCATACACAAATGAACACTCATGACCTGTGTGGACGAATCCCAGACCCGGAGAACAGCCAAGAGCTTGAATCACTGCGTGAGCTGCTCCATAAAGGCAAGCATGTCCGGCAGAAAGCGCTTGATTGACCGGATCTCCTCCCGAAAAATTTTCCGGGTCATAATTTCGTCCATTCCATGGAATATTCCATTTTTTAGAACACTGACGATATACCGCACGAATTCGGGCGCCTTCCCTGCCACGCAACTGCTGCAACGTCAACCGGGATACATCTTCATTTGGAAATCGCATACTGTACATTTGACGTACTACACCCAAGCGAAGCCGGACGTTGCTAACCAACTCTGCCTGTCGAATCAACAGGTTTGCCCGATGCGTCAAAGCCCGACCACCTGCATAGTAGCGCACGCCATGTTCTCCTACCCACAGGACACTGACTCCAGAGTCACCAATCAATTCCATTGCACGATGGGTCACTTTGGTACCGGGTCCCAGAAGCAAAACGCTAATGGCAGCAGAAGGAAGAAAAACTGTCCCACGGTCGTCTGTTACAGTGATAGCTCCGTCCTGCCTGTTCAGAACGCAATGCTCCAGATAGATAAATGTCATTCTATCAGAAATTTGCGGAAGAGCTTGAAGTTCCGGGCGCATCATTCCAGGTATTTCAGCCATAACTTATTTCCTCACCTGTACAACTGTCATCAGCCCTGTACCATAGGCCTTTCCGCGTCCTATTCCGCTACAAAGCATCTGTCGAAATATTTCCGGGTTACTTATTTCCAAAATTCCCTCATAGGTCACCGCCAAAAAGGTAACATTTTTCCCGCTGCCCCCCTTTTTGAAGCGATACCAGACCGATTTTGTTATGCCGAATTCTTCTTCCGACAGGATAAATCCATATTTCTCGCTTTGTCGTTTTAGCCACTCGATCTGATTTTGAGGAGTGCTGTGCGCACACACCCGACCTCGTTGTCCCGGACCTGCCGGAACACTGTAGGTAGGATTCGCACAAAGGCAGAATTGCCAGCGACTGCCTTGACAGATTCGATCCAACAGCGGGGTATAATCCTTTGTTTGCCAGGTTTCTCCCGGTGGTGCAAACTGCGCTGCCATCCTGCTGAGGTCCGGTTTTTCGGAGCTGAGAATCAAAAGATAATTCTGCCCACCTCGACTATCAATCCGCCACAAATTTCTCTGCCGCTCCCCGGGGAAGGAGGATTCCAGTGCACCGTGGAGTTTGTTGGGTGCAGAAATAGCTGATAAGGTGTGATGGTTATTCATATCAAGACGCATTTGCGTTAAGTACATATTTCCTCCCCCAATTCTGTCATTGGATCGTGTTCAGCAATGGGATGCAACGGATAGGTAACCACCCGACGAAATTCATACTTACGGTGAGTGGGATCAAAGGACAGCGGTACATCCCGAATCAGCCCTCCCTGTTCACCTTTTTTCGCATCCAGCACCAGTCGGGTGGATGTATCCGGTGCATTCTCCCGCAAAGCTTCCTCCAACGGCTTAGGGGATATTTCCAGAAACACCCGTCCGGTGGGAGGGCAGGAGCGCCGTCCCAGATACAGTGGAAATACCGGAGCTTGCAGTGCCTTGCCAATCTTGTTCAGCAGTTCCTCGTCCTTACTTTCCAGTCCGGCAACAAAGATAGCATCTGATAGATAGTAACGGTGGGTTACATAAGGACTGCCTTTTTCCGGATGGGCTGTATGATAATCCCGTATCATGGTACCTTCCCGGTCCACCCGGATACCAAAGCGCAAAGATGCCAGTGTATGTAAAATTTCCTGGTCCTGTCTGGGAATTCCCAATGCAGCGGCAATCAATCCAATTACACCGCTTTTACTTGGTTCTCGCTGCGTTCTCCTCACATCAAATTTCGAGTCCGTCCCCCAGGACTGCATCGGTCCTGCAAGACGCAGAAGCAGCGTACTCATTTTATTTCCCCTTTCAGCCATGCTTCCAATGTATTCAGCAGAGCATCTACAGAGCAAGGCTCCGCCAGAGATTCCAAACCTTTTCCCACCGTCAGAGACAGCTCCGGTGCAGCTGCAAAATCACGGTAGGTTTCATCTGCATAAGCTGCTAAAGCCTTTGCGGAATTGGCAACATAGCCTTCGTTTCCAGCGCACACGGGCTTCTCAAAAGCACCTGCCATATTGATGGGCTGATCTCGGCGGACGGCCACATACACCACATCCGGGCGGGTCCAGTTGGCAAAGGTGTTCTGCTTGCCGGTGGGCATGCTGCGGATAAACGCCTCCGCAAAAGCCCGCACTGCCTCCGGTGTTGCCTCTCCAAGCATCTTTTTTAAATCTTCCACATTTACCGTGGCATAGCGGTATAAGGTAGAAGAATTGAATTCGACGGTTCCCAGATGACCGGCACCGGCATTGTCCTCTGGAGCGCAGTCGTCCACAGCAGTGAAATAATCAAATTCATTTTCTATTGCATGGGTAGAAATTGCATGAGCAACCTGAGCGGCAGCATCGAAATTGAGCCCAGGATTATCTGCCACCATTCTGCCAAACAAGGCAAGATCAACGCTGGGTCTAGCTTTCAAGGCTTCTTTGCATTCCGTTTTGTTAGGTATCTTTTCCTGTCTAGCCGCAATCTCTGCCAACTGATAAATTTGACTGGGGCTGATAAAAAACAATGCGCCTGTTTTCATCTGATCCTTGTCTTCCTTTACTTTGACTCCGGCAGCCTCCAATACCTTCTTTGCAGAGTCTTGCGCCTGTTTTTCGGTACACTCCGGGTCGAGTGCTATAACCTGCCCTGCGACCAAATCAATCACCATTTTAGTTCGCTGTCCCACATCCTCCTGAGACAATATATCCTGAAATTTCAGTCGCATAGCACGTTTCCAAGCCTGACTGGACACTCTGGCACGCGTCACACCACCGTAAATAGCAGTCTTTGGACTGCCGGTGTCATCGCGGTTCACACAGCTGGGGGGAACCGTCTGCAGTACGTGGAAGTCAACATAGATTCTTTTACTGTTATTCATGATTGTCATCCTTTCTTTCCTGACGCCGGTACACAGTCCGGTAAAAATCCTGTCCCCATTGCAGACGAATTCTTGCAGCTCCGTCCGGCGTTTGGAAGACATATAAATCTCCTGCCAATTCTACATAATCCAGAGGGATACCATCCCTGCGCAAAAGCTGGATCAACCCGCGCAGATGGTGCAGACACTCCGGCATACCTTTAGCAGTAGCAAATGCATTAAATCGGCGCTGAACCGGTTTTAGGTGATCTTCATCGCCGTCTGCCAAGCTGCCGATGGCAATTCCCAGCCTTTGCCCATCCATATGCATTTTCTGGTCGTTGCCCTGCTGATGCATGGCATATAGAGTCAAGGCACCGCACACCGCCCATTCTTCCCATGTAGGGTTGCCGTTTTGGCTCATAAGCTCTTCTGGAAAATCCCGAAACAGAAGCTCCCAGAGCTGAGGTAGCTCTCCCGGCTTCTTGCCAATCCCACGGCGCAGATTTGCCAAATCGGCACGAACCAGATGCGGATTGGGTTCCGTTTGCCAGTACATGAGTCTTTTGCGTACAAAACTCATTACCTGCTTTTTACGGTCGTTCATCTGTTTTCTCCTTTGTTATGCTTTTCATGTTGAAGTGATTTCTTATCTGCCAGGAAAATCGATTAAAAGCATTCGGTGAAGAATAAAACTTTCCTTCTACCCAACGTCCTGCAAACGCTGCTTCTCCTACATTTTGAACCATTTTTTGTCCCTGTTTCATTGCGAGATGATATGCCTCCATACGCCACTGCTCATCTTTTTTTGCCCGGAGTTCTTCTGCATCCCCAAAATCAGGGTCAATGGAAGCCAGCCACCTGCGAAACGGAATATCCACTGCGGAATAATACATTTGGCTAGCCTGATAGATTCTGCCTTTTTCTGCGTCGCTGTCCGGTTGCCCGCCGGCTGCCTTGAAAAGTTCTTCTGCTAACACCCCCAAAAACCATGCTGCTTTCTCGGTCTGGGCAATTTTATCTTGGATCAACAGATCCCACAATTTTCCTCCTTCCTCCAAAAGAGAAATGTGGAAATCCAGATGGTCCTCCAATATATCTTCTATAAAGAAGTCCTTATCACCATATTTTGCTCCTACAGTGCGGAAATGGATGATAAAATTATTCTCAAGAACTTCTTTCCATTTCAGCAATACGACCCAGTTCATAATTCCGGGCGTCTTGCCATTACTTTGTGGTACTGTGATTGCAGAAAAATCGCGCCACATTTGCCGATCTGGTTTTAGTCGTTTCGGTTGGTTGTAGCCCGGTTCATTTTTCTTTCCTTCCCGATACTCCCATAGGGTCATCTGTTCTGCATCGGCATTGACCTTAGAGAAAAAATCACCGCCTAAAAGGGTATATCCTACGACCTCTTCATTCTCCCTGATCAGGAGCAACCTGCGTGATTGCAGCGTCAGTAACTCCGCCTGATTGTCCGGCATCGCAATTTCTGTTCGCTCCTCTCCCTTAGGTTTTTCCAATTCCCATACAGGGGCAGGTTCCTCCCAAATCTGGCTTCCATCTTTTAAAAGTGCCAGATTCAACATCAGTGTTTCAAAAAGCGTTTTCCCTTCGGCATAGATAAGTCCCAATTTCCCCAGCCAACCGGCACCTGGTGAGGGGAGTCCCTTCCCCTTCGGCTTTGCAGAGGTATCGTCAAAGCCGTTGAGGTGAATAAGCCACCTTGCCGCTGCCGCATAGTCTAGCCCTGCCTTTTCTTTTCCTAAACAGACTGGGAAAAGCCGTACCTTGTTGTTGCTCTCAGACAGTTCGCCATTTAACTTCGCAGCAGTATATACAGTTCCTACGGATGCTGCCGGAGTCTGATAGAATGGGTGTTCCGGGTGGAAAAGCCAGAAGCGCTCCTTCCATTGTTCCAAATATTTTCGAATCGGTTCTTGTGGAAACTGTCCAGCCTTCCACAGCATCTGCCAACGCTGTACTGCCTGACCTGGAGTTTCTATAAGATTATCCTCACCATCCAAATCCATTCGATAGAAAACCGTATGTAGCACTGCCAGCAAAAGGCGCAGAATTGCAACATCCTGTGTCGGAAGCTCTCCTGCCAGACGCCGATAGTGATGACCTTCCCATAATGCTTGTGTCAAAGAAATTTCCTGAGACGTACAGTCCTCTGTCATTACTCTGATCCAAGGCTCATCTAAGAGATTAAATTCGATCTCGGACATTTTATTCCTCCTTTTCTGCTAATCCAAACTGTGGATCGTAATACAATTTCTTTCCGGCAAGTTCTGCTGTTCCTTCCGAATTCAAAACAAGGAATAACTCTCCTTGTAACACTGGAGATTGCAGCCATTCAAAGAGTTTCTCTCCCATCTGTTCTTCCAATTCTTTAATCACCGCATCAATACAGTAGTTTTGGCTGAAAGTAGAAGGAAGGCGCAATTTCTGGGTAGCAATAACTCGACTTTCTTCTATGCTTGGTTGTATATTAAGTTGGTAGCGCTCTCTGGAATGTTCTTTTGACAACAACTTGATCTGACCGTCTTCATCTTGCTGAACCACCAGCACCTCAATAGCGGCTGTTCCATCGCGGACAGCTGCCTGCGCCTGTAAATCTGTAAACATCTGCATATTATCCATTGTGCCAACAATTGTATCAAAGAATCCATCTGTCGAAGGTGGAAGCATACAATAACTACTGGCACGCTTCCGCTGTTTTTTTTGAAATAATTGATGCTGATTTTTCGCATCTTCATACTCCGGTGTAGATTCCGGCTCCCAAAGTGCCTCATCATATGTTTTCTGCACCAATGGGGAAATGTCCTCCGGCAATCTGATTTTATTCGGCAACAAGCCCCGGGTTCTCAGCAACAGATAAGCACCGTAGACTGCAAGGCTACCGGCATCCAGTTCTCCCTGCGCACCGAGCACCAGACAGCGTGGCGTTATTGCCTTGGTGGGTCTTTGCCTGGAGTGGCGATGCAGGCGACCGATTCTCTGCAACAGCAGGTCCATCGGGCAAAGATCCGTAATCAGAAGGTCAAAGTCCAAATCCAGAGACTGCTCCAACACCTGAGTTCCAATCACAATGACTCCCTTGCGTTGCTCCAATGTAGAATGTTTACCAACATGTTCCAGAATATCCTGCTCATGTTGCAGCCGATCCGGGGTCAAATATCTGGAGTGATCCATCGGTATTGTCGCCTTAGGATAGATCTCTTTTAAGCGTTTCCACAATTCCTGTGCCCGCTTCACTGTGTTTACAATAAAACCCACACAACCATATTCGATTATATTGCCCAGTTCTGCGATTGCCTGCTCTTCTGTACATCTCTCGACGAGAACCGTTCGGCTGGTTCCCTCCGATGGAATTGCCAATTTATAATGATGGTTATCGCTTGTCCAGGTAAGCAGAGGATACTCCTGGATATTTTTGAATTCAGCAGGTGGTTTCTTGCCGGAATAAGCATGGAGCAGCTCGGCTCTTCTCTTTCCGGGCAGGGTAGCTGACAACAATATTACCGGAACATGATAGGCGCCCAACCACTTCAATGCGCAATCCAAGTAGGTGTTCATGTAGGTATCATAGGCATGACATTCATCAATAATGACAACTTTTCCGGTCAAACCCAGGTGCCGAAGCATAACATGCTTCTGACGAAGCGCTGCCATAAGAAGTTGATCCACTGTGCCTACAACCAGGTTTGCCAGGAGTTTTGTTTTTCTTCCTCGGAAGAAGGAGTGTACAATCAGAGATTCCGGTACCATATCATTTGTCCAAAGTTCCTGCTCCTCATCACCGACCTTAACACTCCCTTCTTCCAACTGCCGAAAGGATTCATTAAATTCCGCCTGTCCATGGACCAGGGACACAGCAATCCCACTGGATTCCGGCTGTTGTTGTGCCCATTGAGTCATTCTTGTGAACATGGCATTGGAGGTTGCCTGAGATGGCAGGAAAAAAGCAATCCCTCCCAAATGAAAACGATTCATCATAATCTCAGCAGCAGAGAGTGCCGCCTCCGTTTTCCCCTGACCCATAAGAGCTTCTAAAATCATGATTCCCGGTTTTTCCATTTCCGCTGCAATCTGCTTAACAGTTTCCTGCATACGATTTGCTGAAAACCCAAAGCGACTCATAAAAAAGTAGGGCATTTTCCAGTCGTCAGACACCTTCCAGGGAGCGGGGAGATTCAATTTCTGGAGGGCAAATTCTGCTCGCTTCGGGTCATATTTCCGAGGCAACTCGTCCTCCCTGATCATTGGGAAAAAAGCAGTGTTACTGGCAATCCAATCTGCCATGATAACAAGACCTGTCAACGCCATCTGTGCAGCCATTCCACATTTGGGTAAATCTTCATGATGGATGATCCCGATTCCATTCAAAGCCCAAGTAAGCAATTCTCGTTGTGTATTGCCCCACAGGGTGTCCCGTTCTTCTGTATTGTTCCAGCCGAAAGACATCGGAGATTCTTCGCGAAAGGAAACGATACGATGACTCTCCGGTTTCCCATGGTGTGCGCCGACTACAGCAGCCAAACATTCATTGATTTCTTCCGCTCGCAGTATTTCCGCACCTGCAGCAGCATGAAACAGCTTTTCATTAAATAAGCCCTTCTGCGGTTCTGTAATTAGTCCATTTTTTTCCAGCTGATACCGCAACGTCTCTCGGTGAGCCAATATCTTCCGCTGAAACATTGGCGTTGCTTTGCCAATATCATGCAGTAGCGCAGCTGCAATAGCGATTTTGCAAAGTTTCTCCTGCGTTAACTCCAATTCGTCATAATAATCATCAGGAAGCCAATGCCACAGCAAATACTCCATTACAGCTGCGGTATCTTGCAGATGAACAACCAGTGGCAGCCAAAGCGTTTCATCCTCTGCATCTGTCTTGGCATTCAATGTCCATGCCGCATCACTAAGTTTTTCTGTACCTCCAATCAGATATTGTACAGGCAGATGATTCATATACGCATCACTCCTTTTCGCTCTGTTTGTATTTGATATACCGCTGTAAGAGGGCGCCGGATTTATATTTATCCTGTTGTAATTGATACAAAATTTCTTTAAGAAGTATCGGTCAATGATAAAATATATTTGAAGTTCTGAAAACAGAGCACCTGGGCTGTTTTTTATATTTGCTATATTTATCACACAATGGAAACATCTCAGTTTGCAAAGAATTCGGGTAAATTGGTGCGTCTTACAGAATTTTTATGAAATTTCGGAGGAATACCAATATAGTAATAATGCGTGAATATTCATATTCTTATCGTACCATGAACATCCATATTTTTCAAGCTATTTTGCCTTTCATCACCTATCTTTTAAAGCTCGTAAACACATGGCTACGTTTATTCTGCCTTTTCTCAAAACATTTCCCCCGTTCTTTATTTTGTCGTTCAAGTATCGTATAATGATATAAAACAAAAGCGCAATAGAACCAAGGTGCGTTCCATGAACATTCTTGACCAGAATCCGCTTACGTCGGATTTTTGGGGCAGTCAATCCCAACATCCGATTTGGGATATTGCCCGAATCAACGGCAATAAAAAACAGAACAAACTGCTTTGTTAACGGTCCACCTTGGCGTAGGTCTACATAATGGATACGGAAGCGCGCAGCGAATGTACATCAAGCGAGGGTATATCCCCGATGGAAGCGGTGTATGGTATGGGGATAAAATATCTCCTCAATATGCCGATTGCTGCCATGATGACGACTTCGTTTTGTACTTATCAAAAAAACTGCAATAACGAGAACGGTGTGGAACAAGGAGAAGCGAATCATATGACAAAAGAAGTATTTGCAAAACCATATGTTGGAGCAATCATTAAAAAAGTGGTCGGCAATGAACCATATATTCTTCTACAAACAAGGCAAAAAGAAGATGGGAACGAAACCAATGGCATGCTCGAAATCCCTGCCGGTAAAATCCGGGAATACGAGGATGTGTTTTCGGCGCTGCGCAGAGAGGTTTGGGAAGAGACAGGTTTGAAGATTACAAAAATATACGGCGAAGATTCATCGGTATGCACACAGATTGGCGATGTAACTACAATTTCATTTACCCCTTACTGTGTAACACAAAATCTATCAGGAGCATATTCCATCATTCTGAACACATTTTTATGTGAGGCAGAAGGTGATTTGATGGAATCTACCAATGAAACAGAACAGGTCCATTGGGAAAAAGTATCGGAGATAAAACGATTGCTGGAAGAGCATCCCGAAAAAATATTTTTTATGCATATCAATGCGCTCAAAAAATTTTTAAAAGTGTAAATTTCCGTTTACTGTCAGTAGAGAAGCGCATGGTCTCACAGGGAGGTGTGCCTAATGTCCAAAGAACCTTTCTGGAATAGCGAAGAATCTATCAGCAAAGTAAAATTGACTGTTCTGAACACAACGATGATCATGCGGCAAGCAGGACGTATCTTTTATCTTGACCTTGCTCCGCTCAAATCCTAAGGAATCCATGAGCGAGAATCATGCCGTTTGATTCCCTTTCTCAAAAAAGAAATCCGCTGTAATCTCCATCCTTGCAAGAGTGTAAACTACAGTGGTTTTCTTTTTTTGCCCCTTAATGCCTGTTATAGCTTCGCAATAATCAAGCCCACACCAAGAACCACAACCGACACAAGCTACAGGTGCTGCTTGAAGTTGTGCTACCCGTGTCGTTGACAGACTTCTTTTCGGCAAAATTGGGGTGGATAAGGTCCAGAAGATGACAAACCGAAAGTGCCGTCAGGCAGGAGCAGTCATAACTGTATCGGGAAAAACCCTGCAAATTCCATGATAAGCATTTTCCTCATCTTCAGGCGAATAAAAAGGTGCAGGTGATGAAACTATCACCTGCACCTTTTTAGAATAGGATACTATATTCGTTCCGGCTTAATTGAATCCCCCATCATATAAAACTAAATGACGAAGTGGTGTTCACTGCCATTGAGCCATCGACGTAGAAGTAATACTGCTTGCCGTCAATCTGCTTCCAGCCGTTAGAGAACATTTTGCCGGTGGTTTTGTCCATCCAGTATTTCTTCTGATCAACGGAGAACCAGCCTTTGAGCGGTTCTCCATTTTTGTAGTAGCTCCACTCGCCGCTGTCATTCTGCTGCCAGCCATTTGCAGTCTGCGAGTCGATGATGATTTCCACGAACCGACGCAGGACGGTGGCAACTTCGGCGCGGGTAGCAGTTCCCTTGGGGTCAAAGCGGTTGTTTGTCCTGCCCGCCAAGATGCCTGCCTGCTGCATGGACTTGACCGCCTCCTTCACCTGAGACGAGATTTGTCAAGGTGATTTTCTGATAAAAAACACTTTGTTTTAGAAGGTTTTATATACAGCACCTTTAATTATAAATCTCTGTATTTACAATAGAAAAAAGGCCAGCGCATGGATATAATGTAATCTCAGCGCTGGTCTTCTCTAATGTTGGTCTATTTCTCACAAAGAGACATCTTAATAATTTTCAGGATGTAAAAATACTGTATTTATCCGAACAGAATGATAAATGACATTTCCGAATATACAGTCAAATCTTTACTCTACCCGTAGCATTCGATAACCAACACCGATATGTGTCTGAATATATTGGGGGGATTCAGGGGTTGTTTCTATTTTCTTACGAAGAGTCGCCATAAAGACTCGAAGAGAAGCAATATCATTTTCCCAGCTGTGCCCCCATATTTTTTGTGTAATGTAGGTATGGGTCAAAACTTTTCCTACATTTTGAGAAAGGATACACAACAGTTTATACTCGATTGGTGTCAAATGTAATTCCTGCTCATTCAGGTAAGCACATCCAGCGGCATAATCAATCCGAAGCTGTCCATTGGAAAAGATCGCTGCGCCTGCCGGAGATTCGCTTTGCATCATTGCAATTCTACGCTGGGTAACACGAAGGCGAGCCAATAGCTCCTCCACAGAAAATGGTTTTGTAAGATAATCATCTGCACCAGCATCCAAAGCGTCTATCTTATCGGTATCTTCGCTCCTTGCGCTAATGACAATAATTGGCATATTAGACCATGTTCTGATTTTTTTGATCACATCCACGCCGTCTATGTCCGGTAAGCCCAAATCCAAAAGCACAATATCCGGATTGTGGGAAGATGCTTCTAAAATTGCAGCCTTCCCATTGGGAGCCGTCAGATGCCGGTAATCATGTGCCTTCAATGTGGTTGTAATCAAATTTTTCACGGAAGAATCATCTTCCACAACTAAAATAAGTGGTTTATTCATGTATTTGCGCCTCCTCAGCAGGTAATGTGAATGTAAACACTGTTCCATGTGGTATGTTATCGGAAACAGAAATCGTACCGCCATGTGCATGGATAATCGATTTGCACAACGACAGTCCCAATCCTAAGCTACGCCGGCTGTCTGCAATCTTATTCGCACCACTATAAAACATATCGAACACTTTTGGTTTCAGCTCATCTGGAATTCCTTCCCCATCATCTGCTACAGTAACAATTACATGCTCGTCTTGCTTCCTTGTTTTTATCTGAATATGCGAGCCTTTTGGAGTATACTTAATGGCATTGTCTACAATATTGATAATGACCTGAACGATCAGTCTGGCGTCTATTTTAGCAAGGATAAAATCTTCTTCATGTTTTACCGTAATGCAATGCTCTACACTTTTACGATTTACATGGTGCAATGCCTCCGCAATTACTTCATCTATCAAATTTGCAGACGCACGAATATTCAGCCGCCCTTCCTCTATCCGAGTAACGGCGAGAAGATTTTCCACAAGATTAATCAACCACATGGAATCGTCGTAAATATCGGTGTATAGCTGGAGCTTGGTATCTTCGTCAAAGGATTTTCCGTTTGACAAAAGATTGCTGGCATTGCCGGAAATAGAAGTCAGGGGAGTGCGAAGGTCATGGGAAATCGCCCGTAGAAGATTTGCCCGAAGCTGTTCATTTCTGGCAAGAATTGCCGCTTCCTCTTTCTCCCTGGCGTTTTTCTCATTTTCCAGTGACATTGCACACTCACCAAGAATCGAAAGCAAAATGCTGTTCTCAAAAGCATCCAGAGGCTGTTGGCCAATGACGATTCCCACCACACCGTACACTCTGTCCATAATCCGGACAGCAAGATAAAGGCATTTTGCATCAGAAAGTGTATCTGTGGTAGCGCCTGCATGTTTGTTGTTTTTCAAAACCCACTTTGCCACCCCTTTTTCATTTACAGATAGGCAGCAGTTATCCAAAACATTCCCGTCCGGTGAAAAAGTACGCGCTTCTCCAAGCAAGCCATTTTCTACAGGATAAAACACAATCCCCCTCCCAAGCAACTTGACAAGCTGCCTTGATGTGGCAGAAATAATATCCTCTTGATTTTTTTCCTGTTGCAAAATCTGATTCGTGTCAAATAAAACCTTGGTGCGATATGCAGCCTGTGCGGATTGTTTTGCATGATTCTTGAGTTGTGTGGCAAGAGAACCTGTCAGGAGTGCCGCAAGAAACATGATAATAAAGGTAACTGGATATCCCTGATCGTATGCTTCCAATGAAAATCTCGGAACGGTAAATAAAAAATTAAATAGCAAAACGCTCACGATGGAAGAAATGAGGCTGTAAATCCAGTGTGTTGTGATAGCCGAAGTAAGCAGCACTCCCAAGACATACACCGTAATGATATTAGCTTCGGCAAACCCTAATTTCTGAAATAGAAACCCGATGCCACTTGCAGCAAGCAAAATACCGATACTTTTTGCAAGATCGGCTGGAGAAAATACCAGACGCCTGATTCTTTTTGATTTTTTTGCATAGTAGGGAACAGGGGCAGAAGTTGTATCGGGAATAATATGCACATCTAAATTGGGGGCATGGGCAATCAGCTTTTCTGTCAGTGTAGGTTTGCTGAATAAATGCTTTTTCGCAGCTACACTTCGTCCGATCACAATTTTTGATACACCGGAAAGTCTAGCAAATTCTGCAACTTGTAAGGGAATATCATCGCCATATACAGTTTCTATCTTTGCCCCTAATTGTCTGGCAAGATGCACATTATCCTGAAGTCTTTTTTTATCTTCCACTTTCATAGCAGAAAAAGCTGGTGTTTCTACAAATAATGCCGTAAAATCACTGCGGAAAGCATTTGCCATTCTTGCGGCAGTCCGGATTAATTTTGCGTTGGAGGGAGAGGAAGAAAGACACACAAGAATATGCTCATCGGTATGATAATCACCATGACTTTTGATTCTGCTGTTTTCAGTCAGGATATTTACCCGATCTGCACAGCGGCGCAGTGCAATTTCCCGAAGAGCTGTTAAATTTTCTACAGTAAAAAAGTTATTTACTGCCCGCTTTGCCTGGGATTCCCGATAAACATTTCCCTCTTTCAACCGTTCGATCAGCTCCTGAGGTTCAATATCCACAAGCTCTACCTGATCAGCCTGATCAAAAATGGAGTCAGGGATGCGTTCACGCACAAAAACGCCGGTAATAGAAGCAACCATATCATTCAGACTTTCAATATGTTGTACATTAACTGTAGTATACACATCAATTCCGGCATATAACAGCTCTTTTATATCCTGATAGCGTTTTGCATGGCGGCTGCCGTCGGCATTTGTATGAGCCAGCTCATCTACAAGAATCAACTGCGGCTTTCTTTGAAGGGCTGCATCAATATCAAATTCCCGGAGGGTAATCCCGTTGTATGGAACACTTTTACTCGGAAGCACTTCCAGACCATGCAAAAGAGCAGCTGTTTTTGGTCGTGCATGAGGTTCGATATATCCGGCAATCACATCAATTCCACGCTGCTTTGCCTCATGAGCCGCTTTCAGCATAGCATAGGTTTTCCCAACTCCGGCAGCATATCCAAAAAATATTTTCAAACGTCCCTTGGTTTTATCTCGTTCTTCCTCTTGAATGGCTTTCAAAAGTTTATCAGCCATAAGATTATTCTCACTCACAAGTTCTCACCTCTTATCATTGCATTAGTTTAGCCTATATCCCATTAAGTTGCAAAAAGGATCTGAATACAAACATTAAGACTGCATAAAGATTATACAATATAACAGCCTTTTTTTCAAACCAGCTAAATTCTAAGCGATTGCATCACAGAATTTATCATATTGCTTTAATAGTTCGACAAATTGATTTAATTCCCGTTTATATAGATCTCTTTTCCATAATACTTTTATCATAATCGGAGTTGTATCAATCGGATTAATAGGAATGTCAATTACGAATGTACTTAAAGAATTGCGCTTCAACATAATAAGTGCAGACGAGTATTCTTCCTTTTGAATTTCCTGACAATCCGCTGCAACAAATCCTAAATCAAAATTATTTTCTGTCAAGCCTTCCTGTATCTCATGTATATTTCCAGTCATGAAATATATATCGCAATCCGGATTTGTTTTAGAAAATTCTTCCAGCAAATCAGATAAGGAACCAGCTATGGAAGAATCCTCCATAGCTATACGAAGGGCAGAGGTGTGTTCCATCACTTCCAGCCGACTGTAATTATCGTTTAAGAAATGATCCACCTTATCCATGATATAAAAAACAAAGGTAAACATTGCCATGACTGCACCTATTAAAATAATTTCTTTCATTTCTTTCCTTCTTTCGCAGCCGCAAAGATCGCAAAGCCACCTGTATTTCTTTCATTTTATCTTTATTTTTATAAAATGTGTATGAGTAAACATTGAAACGCATTAAGATTGTATAAAGGGCAGGAAAAGATTTTTCCTGCCCTTTAACATCTCATCCTGCCTCCTTTTCAGTTTTGAAGCAATCCCATTGCTGTACCAAGTTCAATGTTCACTTTTACTACATTCACAGTTTCCTCTCCAAATACTCCTAACAGCTTACTGGTAGTATGATTCTCTATGATTTTACGCACCTGATCTTCCTCCAACCCAGAAGCAGCTACAATACGAGGAATCTGGATTTCAGCTGCCTTTGGAGAAATATGAGGGTCAAGACCGGAGCCGGAAGCCGTCAGCAAGTCAGTAGGAATATCCTCTGGTTTTACATCCGGATTTTTTTCCAGAAAAAGTGCCATATCTGCTTCCACTCGTTCTACAAGTTCAGGATTAGACGGCGCATAGTTATTAGAGCCGGAACCAATGCCGGAAAATTTCGATCCGTCCTGATAAGTTTGGGTTCCATCCGCATTTTCTATGTATACATTGTAATGGTAAGCAGACGGTCGGCTCCACAAATAATAATCTTCTGTAAATTCCTGCCCTACATTCTCTGCTGCCACTGCCTTACCGTTTATCTCTATCAAACTGCCTTCAGCCTGATGCGGGAAAAGAATCGCAGAAATGCCGGAAAGTAAAAGCGGAAAAAGCAGTCCACAAACCAACATCAGCACCAGAGATACGCTAAAGGCTTGTCTTGTATAATGCAACATTCCTTTTATATTCTCTTTCATAAATAATCAACCTCCGTCCTATTACAGTCCCAGCAGCGCCAACAATGGGTGAATGATCATATCAATCAACTTAATACCCACAAAAGGCGTAATGACACCGCCAACACCAAAAATCATCATATTCCGCAACAGCATTTTCCCTGAAGACATGGGACGATATTTTACGCCTTTCATTGCCAGTGGGATCAGACACGGTATGATAATCGCATTGAAAATCAAAGCGGAGAGGATGGCGCTGTATGGCGTAGCTAAATGCATGATATTAAGAACCCCTAATTCAGGGATCGCCATCATAAACATCGCCGGAATAATGGCAAAATACTTTGCTATATCATTGGCAATGGAAAAGGTAGTTAAGCTTCCCCTTGTAATCAGAAGCTGCTTACCAATCTCCACGACTTCCAGAATTTTTGTAGGATCGGAATCCAAATCCACCATATTGGCAGCCTCTTTTGCCGCTGTTGTACCACTGTTCATGGCGAGTCCTACATTCGCCTGTGCCAGTGCCGGAGCATCGTTTGTACCATCTCCGGTCATAGCCACGATTTTTCCTTCAGCCTGCTCTTTCTTAATAACTTCTATCTTATCCTCCGGCTTACATTCTGCGATAAAACCATCAACACCGGCTTCCTTTGCAATGGTGGCGGCAGTCAGCGGATTATCTCCGGTACACATAATTGTTTTGATACCAATGGCTCTCAGCCGTTCAAATCGTTCCGCTATTCCCGCTTTTACCGTATCTTTCAGATAAATAACTCCTAAAATACGATTATTTTCACAGACTGTCAGGGGCGTTCCTCCAAGAGAAGAAATTTTTTCCACTTCTTCTCGTAAATTTTTGGGAATCTGCCCACCCTGTTCTTTTACATAATTCTCTATTGCTTCTGCCGCGCCTTTTCGGATTTTTGTTCCGTTAGGAAGATCCACACCGCTCATACGGGTTTGCGCGGTAAACTCGATAAAGTTAGAACCAGGTGTTTCCGTGCTGTTGTCACCCATACGGCGAGCAAGTTCCAGCGTGGATTTTCCCTCCGGCGTGTCATCATGAAGGCAGGTCAGCGCCGCACAGCGAATCAGCTCGCTGCGGTCTGCACCTTCCACCGGGAAGAAATCGGCCGCCAGACGGTTTCCGTAGGTAATCGTACCAGTTTTATCAAGAATCATGGTATCCACATCACCACAGGCTTCTACTGCTTTACCGGACATGGCGATTACATTGAAGCGAGTCACTCGATCCATACCGGCAATCCCGATAGCGGAAAGCAAACCGCCAATGGTCGTAGGAATCAGGCAAACAGCCAGAGCAATCAGCGTCGAAATCTGAAGCTGAACGCCGGAATATACTGCCATCGGATAAAGGGTAACGATCACAATTAAAAAGATAATCGTCAAAGAAACCAGTAAGGTATTGAGCGCAATCTCATTGGGCGTTTTTTTACGAGAAGCGCCTTCTACCAGTGAAATCATACGGTCCAGAAAGCTGTTGCCGGGATCAGAAGTAATGCGGATTTTCAACCAGTCTGAAACCACGGTTGTACCTCCGGTAACGGAGCAAAAATCTCCGCCGGACTCTCTGACAACCGGAGCTGATTCACCTGTAATAGCGGATTCATCCACAGAAGCGACCCCTTCGATTACCTCGCCATCACCGGGGATAATTTCACCGGCAGAAACCAGCACGACATCATTCTTTTTCAGCTCGCTGGATTGGATATCTGTTGTAGAACCGTCCGAACCGAGCAGATGCGCCGTGGTATCTTTCTGCGTCTTTTTTAGGCTTGCCGCCTGTGCTTTGCCCCGGCCTTCCGCCACAGATTCGGCGAAGTTGGCGAACAGTACGGTCACGAACAGCACCACGCAGACGATGATGTTATATACCCGGAGATTGCTGGTTGCTATATCGCCAAACAAACCTGGAAAGAAAGAAAGCAGCAGAGTGATAAAGCAGCCTACTTCCACCACGAACATCACCGGATTTTTCATCATATATCGTGGATTCAGCTTTACAAAGGAGCCGATGACCGCCTGACGGAAGATTTCCGGCGTCATCAATTTTTTTGTTTGTTTTTTACTCATGTTCGTTTTGCCTCCTTACGCCCATAGTGTCAGATGCTCTGCAATCGGACCGAGAGCCAGCACCGGAAAGAATGTCAGCGCCGCAAAAATATAAACGACAACGACAAGAATAATCGGAAATGTAGCCGTATCTGTATGCAGGGAACCGACGGAGTCATTTACAAATTTTTTCTTCATAAACGAACCTGCAATCGCAAGCTGGATCACAATGGACAAATATCGTCCAAAGAACATGGCAAGACCGGTGGTAATATTCCAGAACATGGTATTGTCTGCCAGTCCTTCAAAGCCGGAGCCATTATTGGCTGCTGATGAAGAAAATTCATAAAGCACCTGGGACAGTCCATGAAAGCCAGGATTCGTAATGCCTTCCAAACCAGCCTGTGTCCCTACCGCTAAAGCGGAAAATGCCAAAATCAAAAACGGATGGATAATGATACAAAGGGCAGTGAGCTTCATTTCACGGCCTTCAATTTTTTTACCCAGATATTCCGGTGTCCGTCCGATCATCAAGCCACAGATAAAGACTGCTAAAATTGCATACATGATCATGTTCATTAAACCGACACCTTTACCGCCGAACACCACATTGAGCATCATGTGCAAAAGTGGGATCATACCGCCCAGTGGTGTCAGAGTATCGTGCATATTATTAACTGTACCGGTAGTAAAAGAGGTAGTCGTGGTTGTAAACATTGCCGATTGTGCAACGCCAAACCGAACCTCCTTGCCCTCCATACTTCCCATCGACTGGGACAATCCAGCTTCTGCCAATGCTGGATTTCCTTGAGATTCTGCCCAGAAGCAAATGCCCAGACCAATCACAAAAAGAATACCCATCGCAGCAAAAATGGTTCTGCCCTCTCTACCAAAGAAACGGGCAGTAAAACTGTGGGAATCTACGGCGCTGCGAACTGCAAGAGATGCACTGCCTGCCTGTGCCTCACATTTGCGGTCACGAACCATTTTACCGAATGTGATTACACAAGCGCCGGGAAGCAGCATCATGGAATACAACTCAATCAGGTTGGTAAGAATCGTAGGATTTTCTATAGGTGTAGCAGAGTTTGCACCGATAAATCCGCCGCCATTGGTTCCCAAATGTTTGATAATTTCCAGAGCAGCGACCGGACCCTGTGCGATAATCTGTTTGGCACCCTCAATGGTATCTACAATCACATTGCCGCTGAAGTTCTGCGGAACACCCTGCCAGACAAGAAGCAAACCGCCAATGATGGAAAACGGAAGCAGTACACGAGTGATGATCCGGACCAGATCCGAATAAAAGTTTCCTACGTTATTTTTGCTTTTTCCAGCCAAGCCACGGATAAAAGCAACACAGGCAGCATATCCGCTGGCTGCGGAAACAAACATCATAAAGGTAATGACCAGCATCTGGGAGAGATAACTCAGACCGGATTCCCCTGAATAATGCTGAAGGTTGGTATTTGTCATAAAGCTAATAATCGTATTAAACGATAAGGATTCCTCCATAGCTCCTACACCGTTGGGATTGAAAATGGGAATACTTTGAATCCTCAAAATCATATACCCCAGTAAAATCATAACTGCGTTTGTACCAAGCAAAGCCAGGGCATATTTTTTCCAATCCATCTTTTTGTGTGGGTCAATGCCGCTTATCTTATAAATCACATCATCCACACGATTCAATACCGGATCGGCAAAGGTATGTTTTCCGGCGGCAATATGATATAAATAGCTGCCTACCGGAATGACCATAATCAAATAAATGAGAATCATCAACACAAGTTGAAGCATCGTTTTCTCCTCCTTTACATTTTAGAATTTTTCCGGGTGAACCAATGCGTACACCAAATAGCCACCCATTAAGAGGACAATGCCTCCAAGTACATACATCATAAAAACAATCTCCTTCCTATTCGTTTTGATCGACCTGTTTCTGACACCAATGAATCAACAATGCAATCGATCCACAGCAAGCACCTAAAAGAAGCAGCATCCAAATATCAAGCACTTTTATTTCCTCCTCTAATCTGATTTCCCCATTATCTTAATCTCTTTCCCATAAAGTCAGTAAAAGTCTTTTTTACTTGCCATAAAGTTGCCATAAAGATGTTAGACCCAATCGAAAATAAGGGAAAGTGGCAAGGCAATCACTGTGGTGCCTGCCGCAACAGCAATCAAAGTAAAAATGGGTTCCCCAATAAACAGAGCAAAAAATGCAAAATATGGATGATGAAAAGTAAAGCGTTCCGCCTTCTTCTCAAATTTGTCCTCGTATTTATGAATGGATTTTATTAAGGTTGTCATAGCCAACTCCTCCTTTTGTACTTACAAGAGTAGCATAGAAGGAATTAAAACAGGGAAAGGGATTTTTGATTGAAATTAAGAAGAAGTAAAATTGTATTCACATAATTAGCAGATTGCTTTTTGGAAAGGGAGTACATCGTTCCAAATGCACTCCCGCTGAAATTTTATCGTTCCCAACTGCCTCGACGTTTCTTTTTGTTCTGCTTTTGCTGTGCTTGCTGTTGCTGCTTCTGACGAACGAACTCCCACACAGATCGTACTTCCGCCTCCTCATGGAGTAGGTTTGCCACATCACGTTTGCTGTCAAACAGGATAAGCGGATCAAATTTTTCTCCGTATGCCGCTTTGATCTTGAAAGTGGCAGCTTGAATTTTATCTGATTGCAGGGCAGCCCGTTGTTCTAAGAGTTCTGCTGAATCCACATTTTTTGCCTGCTCCCTTAATTCCGAGAACTGCTTTAAGGCATCCTCTAACTCGGCAGCATATTTTTCTTCCTGCTTTGTCAGCCGCTTCAAATTTTCCTCCATAGCTGCAACACTCTTTTTGACCTCAGCAATTCCAGTATCCTCACTACAATCAAATGAACTGAGGAGCATCGTCTTTTCGGATTTCAGTTCTTCCAAGCCTTCTGTCAGTTCGGCAATCTGTTTTGCCAAATCATTATGAGCAACAAACTGCTAAAATGGTGTCGCTTTCTTTTCTGCAAGCAGCGTTTTCCGTTCTTTAGTCTTATTTTTAATCTGCTGTACCAGTAAGGCATATCGCTCCAGATCGGGCTTCAACACATTCAGGCTTTCCGATAATTTGTGTTTTCCAAAACCGGCATAGCGAATCTGATAGCGGAAAATAACCATGTTCGCCCGTAAGGACTCCATTGCTTCTGCAAGCGCAGGAATAGATACTTTGACTGCCTGCATCAGCTTTTTCATTGTTGTTTTCAATTCCCGAAGAAGGGCGTTGTCTGCCTTAATCTGACGATTCAACTCACAGCGGTCAGAAACGATACCCTTTTTCTCCAATGCTCTTGCAACCACACCCTCGTGAATAGTGGGCTGCTCGGTCAAGCCCCGATCTGCATGACTGCGATGGTCGATGCGTTCTTCGTGTCCGGCAGTCTCCAAATGGCGATTTGTCACATCAGCCCATGCTGCTCTCCATAAAACAAGTTGTTCTTCGCTATTCCAACGCTCGGCAATGGGATTCTGTCTGCCGAACTTGGTGCTTTTCGGATGCTTGCTGGCTCGTTCATAGCCGTGATTCTCCGCTTCGGAGGGTGGCAGATATACCTTCTTGCGACCGACCTTATACTGGTATTGCTTTTCCCATCCCTCCGTTTGTACCGTCTTAAACTCATCCGCAGTAAAACCTTGTTCCTCTCCATTTTTCACACAGAGATATTCTTTCTGCGTCTTATATTGCCAGTTCCCTTTTTCGTCTAACGGGCACACTGTCAGCATGATATGAGCATGAGGATTGTGACCAGGAGGGTGTGGATCGTGAATTGCCACATCTGCACACATCCCATCAGCTACAAAGGTGTCAGAAATAAAATCGGACAGCAGCTTTTCCCACTGTGCTTCGCTCAACTCAATCGGTAGAGCAACCACAAATTCACGGGCAAGGCGGCTGTCTTTTGTCTTTTCGTTTTCTGTCATAAATTTTATTCCTTTCTGCCGTATCCGGCTGAAAACGCAAAGAAGGCGGCTCATGAGATTTTATTCTCACAAGTCGCCTTCAGCGTCATTTATTATGCGGTTTTTTCTTTGCTTTTATTTACTGCCCTGAGTTCCTGCTGTCTTTTCCGGTTTGCTTCTTTTTTATGCTTTCTGGATTCCAGTTTATAAGCGGAACACTCGTAAGAATCATAAGGATAATTTCCATTTTCCAAATCGCCTTTGAATCGGTGGTTATACATCTTCGCCCCACAATCAGCACAGAACAAAAGTCCAGTCAGGGATTGGCTTCGCCAAAAGTATCTTTGCGTCTTGGAGTTTTCCGCAATTTCTGTACCAGTTCCCATGTTTCCTTGTCAATAATCGCTTCATGGGTATTTTCAAAAATCAACCATTCTTCCTGCGGATTCATAACCGGATTTTTGTCCTTGTAGGACTGCTTGTGAGAACGAAAGTTGACCGTATGCCCCATATATTCGGGCTTGGAGAGAATCTGCCCAACGATATAACCACTCCAGTTATAAGGGTTGGGAAATTCCTCTATATCACAAGTTCCGCCAGTTGTAACCGTTTCATTGCGAATCATCCGTAAAATTTTATCCTCCATTGTTTCTTTCTCTGTATCGCTGAATACTACTTTAACTTTATAGGTGGTACCGCCAATGCGGCGAGTCATATAAGAAAAATTACTGTTCTCGTTTTTTGCCATAGGCAGTTACCTCCGTGTTGAAATATTCATTGTTTTTTCGTATAATAGGTTTAGTTCCGGCATGGTGTAACCATTTGCATGGTTAAAATCGAGCAAAGGGTATTAACACCCTGCCAATGCAGAAATGCCCTCAAAAAGCCTTGTGGCACAAGGCTTTCCGAGGGTAAAAGAGTTACATCTGTTGTTGTTTTTCCCGATACTTACGCACCCTTGCTGCGGTCTGCTTACGGCGGGCTTCTTCGGCACAACGCTGTGAGCAGTACACCCGTTTTCCGTCAGTTGGGAACGGCTTGCCGCATTGTTTGCGGTGAGTGGTTGGTGTTTGCGTGAATACGGCTTCCAACCCTGCATCTTCCGGCAGGACAGACTTACGGAAATATCTGCATAGTGCGCTGTTGGTAAAACAGATTCCCAACATTGGACAGTCACTCGTCGTCACAAGCTTTGTATCACTCGTTTCCGTGCAAGCACGAAAAACTCGTTCACCCCGCTGCTCCTCCTCTCCCCAAAAAGTCTTATGACTTTCCGGGGACCCCGATAACGCAGGCAGCCGTACTCTTTGTCATAATTGGCACAGTGGGAAGTAACCAGCTTTTTAATCTGCCGTTTCTCCCGACCGGTCAGCTCACGATAATTGTTTGACATAGGCGGTTTCCTCCTTTCACTCAGTGTCGAAAGTAATCTAATAACAGACAAAACAGATTACCTTCTCACTTATAGGAGAAATACAGGGTACTTAGCGGAACTGTTTTTACGGAGAATCCAAGAAATTTTCAAAAATATTTTCGAAGGGGGGTGCCTGCGGTGTTCGACGATCCCGAACGATATGAACATGACGGCTTTTATGAAGAAGATACTGACTATGAAGGTGAATATGAAACGGACTATTCCGATTACATAGTCGATGACGAAGAAAATGAAAATGTCCTTTGGGACGATGAGGAAGAAGCCGCTGACGATCTTCCCGAAAAGAAGCGAAGGAAGCGGAAGAACCAAGTTATTCTTGCTGACAATGATACGGATACCGAAGAAATCGAATTATCCGAACAAGCCATGTGGCAGATCGCAAAAGAAGAACAGCTCATCGAAGAACTGGAAGCCGACGCCGAGGAACATCCCTTTGAGGATGGTACTGACGAGGAAGAACCTGAGCGTAAGAAACTCAAACGAGAACTGCGGGCAGAAGCCCTTGCACGATTGGAGGATTCCGCCAGAACACAGCGGGAGTTTGAAAATGTGATTGCATGGTGGGACAGGCTGGACGCCAACCGGGAGCGTAGGGAACGCTATCATGAACTCAGCAGAAGCGGTGATGATGTTCCTCTTGATTACGGGGCATCTGCCAATGAACTCTTTTTCCCGGATGTACTGAACGATGTGCTGGAAAAGCAGATACGAAAAGGTGATTTCATTGATGCAATTTTCTACTGTCCTTACGATATACATGAGCTTGTAACGGAAGAATACCTATCCAAAATCCTCTGGGAATTGAATGAGGAACACAAGGAGCTGCTCTTTCTCTGCGCTGTCCGGCTGTTTAGCTCAACAAGAATCGCTAAAATACGGAATCAAAGCGACCGGAACATCCGCAAGGTGCGTGGTACAATGCTCAAAAAGATACGAAAAAAGCTGCTTCCTGCACTTTTGGATAAGGCAGAAAAGCAGCAGCCAATGACCTTATTGGAAAAAGATTTTTTAGAAGAAAATATGACGGAGATTGATTCTGAAGAAAAGAAATAGTATAATTGGTAATATAAATTGAAGTTATTTAGGTTACAATATGAAGTGAGGAATAGACTGATATGGGAAATATAAAAGCAGAAGAAGCAATGAAGGAATTAACACTGATGCTGTTATACCTCTCCCGCTTTACACAGGGAGAAAAGTTTCACGAAGCAACCGATTTTTATGCGTGGAAAGGCTATGATTTTGATATACTGAACGAATTGGACGATGCAGACTATATTCGGCAGGGAAATCATCCATCCCGTTCCAAATCGGTATATATTACGGAAAGCGGTATGGAGCAGGCAAAAGAGCTTTTGTCTAAATATGGTATCAGTGATTGGAAACAGGGGTGAGAAAATGAAGAACCTTTTTGAACGAACCAGTTCTAATTGGGTGCGGTATAGTGAATATGAATGGAGGGCGGCAGAGGACGGAACTCTGTATCTCACGCCCACCAAGACGGCACAACCGAGTATTTATGATCCACTGGCAGAGTATCAGCAGATAGTCTTAGACGCTATCAATATCGGACGAATGGAATCGCAGGGCAAAACTCCACAGGAGATACAAAAAGCTATTGGACAATTTGCAGTAAAGTATGGTTTGCTTGGTCTTATGACAGCTTTGCCGACCACACCAACATTTATGGACTATGAAGCAGTTTATCTGCCGAAAAATCACTTTATCAAAGAAGAAACCATGTCCACTAAGGATTATCTGCATCTGTTCTTTCCGTTTCACAATCCGGATGTGGTCAAGCGTGGTGTAGAATCCATGTGGAACATACAGAATGACCGTGTGATGATGGCGCTTGCTATGACCATGAGCGATAAGCCGATGGCAGTCAATATGAGCTTTCAGCGGGAATATGCCGAGCCATACGAATGGATGAAACAGCAATTTATTGATTTGGCGTTCACTTTCCTGACTTCTGTTATTTTTTACGAAGATTACGATGATATGACACCAGATCAAAGGCTTCTGATGCAGGAAGGAATGACAGCCTTTGGCGGTATTGCACCAACTTACCGGATTGCACTGCTTGACAAGTCGACGATTATCTGGGATTTCCACTCCCTTATGCTTGGGATTCAGATGATGTTCAGCTTTATGCTGACCGACAGCGAAAACCCGATTAAGCTTTGCAGGCATTGTACCAAAGCTTTTGTCGCAAGCAGACCAAGTGCTGTATTTTGCAGCCCGCAGTGCAAGAATAAGCATAATGTTTACAAAAGCAGAGCGAGAAACAAAAGTGAAGAATAGGAAGGGAATGGATATGAACGAAGAATATGGGCTAACTCCTTATGAAACAAGGGAAATCCTGTTTTATAAAACCGATAATGGTGAAGTTCGGGTTGAAATCCTTTTATATCAGGAAAACTTGTGGCTGACGCAGGCAAAGATGGCAGAATTATTTGAAGTGCAAAAGGCGGCTATTTCAAAACATTTGAAAAATATTTTTGCATCTGGCGAATTGCAGGAAGAAGCAGTTGTTTCCAAAATGGAAACAACTGCGGCAGACGGCAAGCGGTACAATACCAGCTATTACAATCTGGATGCCATTATTGCTGTCGGATACCGTGTTAATTCTAAAAAGGCTACGATGTTCCGCATTTGGGCAAATCGAGTATTAAAAGAATTTATTATTAAAGGCTATGTGATGGACGATGCACGACTGCGAGAACCAGAAAACCTCTTTGGTAAGGACTATTTTGAGGAACAGTTGGAGCGTATTCGTGATATTCGCTCCAGCGAACGCCGTTTTTATCAAAAAATCACGGACATTTACTCCCAGTGCAGTGCTGACTATGATGTGAACAGTCCTGTTACAAAAGAGTTTTTTGCCACAGTACAGAATAAGCTTCATTACGCTGTCACTCATCATACGGCGGCTGAGATTGTTTATGGACGAGCCGATAGCACAAAACCAAACATGGGCTTGACAACTTGGAAAAATGCTCCGCAGGGGCGTATTCGCAAGTCGGATGTTTCAATCGCCAAAAACTACTTGAACGAAGAAGAAATGATAAATCTGAATGAGATCGTGACAATGTATCTGGACTATGCCGAAAGACAGGCACGGCGGGGAAATATCATGTATATGCAGGATTGGGTTAATCGTTTGGATGCGTTCCTCCAGTTCAACGAAGAAGATATTTTACATGACAAAGGCAAAGTGACCGCTGCCATCGCAAAGGCGTTTGCAGAAAGTGAATTTGAAAAATTCCGTGTTTTGCAGGACAGAACATATCAGAGTGATTTCGACCGTCTTGTGGCAAATATCGAAGAAAACAGCAAACAAACAAAATAAATCAGGAAACCCCACGCTTCCGATTTTATTGTCAGAAGTGTGGGGCTTTTGTATCAGGTTTACAGATCATATACCAATTCGTGCAGAACGATTTCTTCCGCACGGTTACGGATACTGTTCATACGGCGCACCCATTCTATTTGATCAGCCGCTTTGAGTGCTTCGGTCACACCTTCCTGCTTTGCCATAGCGGAAACGATGTTTTTCATGCGCTCGTTGCAGGCTTGATCGATTTCAGCCAAGTGCTTGAACAGCGTTCCCTCCAGCACATAGTTGTTGTAGAGGATTTTACGGTACTCTTTCAGATAGCTGCGGCGCATACGCCCGTATTTGCCTATCTGATAATTGCCGATGTCCGGCAGGACGAGGTTAGGGATAAGATAATCGCCCACTTGACGATATGTACCGCCCATTTCTTCAAAAATGGATTTCATAGAATATCAGCTCCTTTTATGTTGATTTTCAGCGGTTATAAGGATTTCTGCTCCTTTCTTACAACTGCTTTTCAATTCACCACAAATGAGCCGCAGTCATATGTATTAGGTGGCAGAAACCACCCTTTACATATTAACTCTTGAGACGAAATCTTTGTATTATCTGCAAAGGTCACAGCTTTCAGCGTTTTCGGAATGGTGTAACCTAACTTGGCAGCGTAATTTTTCAGAATCACTGCCATCTGCTCCCGGGTGATTTGACTGTCCGGTGCAAAGGTGGTGTCTGTTGTACCGCTAACGATGCCCTTGCTTGCCGCCCAGTTGACATAAGGCGCGTAGTAGGCATCCGCTTTCACATCGGTGAATTTGCCGGCCTGGTAATCAGCCGGATCAATGCCCGCCAGCCGTCCGAGGGCAGTCACGAACATTCCTCTGGTCATGCCGGTGTTCGGGCTAAAAGTGGTAGCACTGGTGCCGTTCAGCAATCCACGGCTGACCACAAAGAAGATGTTGTCCTTTGCCCAGTGGTTTTCGATGTCAGTAAAAGCAGAAACTTTCGCATCGTAACCCACTCCGTAAATACCCGCCTGGGTCATCTGGAAAATGACCGCCTTCTGGTCGGCATCATAGCTGGATTTGGTAATCCACTGCACCTTGCCCGCAGCATCTACAGAAACTGCATACAGATTGCCGCTCTGCTCGTTCTTTGCCGACGTGTACGGAACGGCAACGCTGATAGTCTTTCCGTTCAGGTTGGTCAGGCGGGTTTCCTTGCCGTTTTTGACTTCCCAAAGGGAAATATCGTAGGCAGGTCTTGTGCCGACAGCCGCCTTTGCCTTGGCAGAAGATACTGTGGTTTTCTTCACCTTGAAAACGATGTCGCCGCTGGTTCGGCGGTTCAGCTCCTTGAGGGTGTCCAGCGTGAAGCCAAAGTCGGTCATGGAATCGGTGTCGATGGTAAAGTGCTTAACCTTGGAGGACACCAGCTTATCCAGTGTGTCTGCTTTCAGAATAATCTGTACATCTTTCCGTGTGCCACCCACATTTACAGGAACCACCACAGCAATACCGTTTGCGGTGCTGCCATTCTTTTTCGCATCAACGGTTGCTTTGTTGATTGCCTGTTGTACCGTACTTTCGTTGATGTTGGCATTTCCGTTGATTCCGGGTTTCACCGGCTTGGCTTGACCGGTGGTCGGGGTATTAGGGTCGTTCTTGTTTGGGCGGTTGATGTTGGTGGAATCCTTGTCAGAAGAATCTTCCCTGTCGTTGGAAGAATCTCCACCGCCGCTGCTCGGTTTCTTCTCCGCTGTCAGCGTAATCAGCGCTTCGGTTTGGTTGTATTCCGCATCTTCGGCTTTGACCGCTTTGATTTGGAACTCCCCTATGTCGGTTACTGTAACAGCGCCGTTTGCATCCACTGTTGCGGGACCGCTGACTACCGACCATGTGATTGTGCCCTCACCGGAACCGCCGGAGGTTTGCAGCGTAAAGCTGCTTCCCTTGTGGATTTTGCTCGGTGCGCCGATGATGGAAAGAGCCGCCTGCTCTGCCTTGCCCACGGTAAGTGCACTGGTTTCAGCTGTTTTTCCGCCGTAGTTAATCTCAATTTTCTTGCCGTTATGTTCTGCGACCGTCAACACCGTTCCCTGGGCAGGGTCAGCGGTCAGCTTGCCGCTTTCCCCTGTGAGAGTCTCACTTGTATTGTCGTTGTAGTTCACCTGTACCGACAGACCGCTCAAATCCAGCGTCTGTCCGTTGGTATAGGACAGGTTGGCAGGCTGATTGATAATCTCAATCCCGCTCACAGACTTTTTAGGAGTTGTGATTGCCACGCCTTGGCTGATGGTTTTTGCATGGTTTGTAGTAGCTTCTGCTTTTGCAAAGAAATAGTAGGTGGTGTTGGCGGTCAGACCAGAGAATACACGCTCCGTCTGCCAGTTTGCGGGGCTTCAGTTGTGATGTTGTAGCCGTAAGTAAGCGTTGTACCGGTGTTATCGGGTTCTACCACAGCTTCGTTTAAGGTAACCTGGATCGGGCTGTCCGCCTGTCCGGTCAGGGTGAGCTTGTAAGAGGCAGGTGTTACCTTCACAGTCAGGTTCTGCTGTACCGTGTTGTAGTTGCCGCTGTTGTCCTGGGTGTAGGTAGCAGCGAACCTCTTCTCTCCCACATCGCCAACCGAAGTATCAGGAGCATCCCAAGTCCATCCGCTCGGCAGAGATATATCCTTCAGTGTGCTGCCATAGACGGCGGTCAGACCGGACGGCGTGGTCGGCTGAGGCGTTGCCTTGCCGATAGTAAAGGTTTGGTTTGCTGTGCCGGTATAGTTGCCTGTGCCGGTGACAGTCACCGTCGCTGTACCCACATTGGTGTGATTCTCATAGGCAAGCGTATAATTGGTGTCCTTAATAAGCTGTGCGCCGTTCCATGTTACGGTTACATCAGGGGTGATGGGAGAACCGATATAGATAAACGGTCCACCATTTACAGTGACATTTGCAGTAGAGATGGAAGCCGGATTGATTGTCACATCCACCGCTCCGGTCTGGGCTGCCATATTGTCCGTTCCTACAAATTTTGCGGTGAGGGTGTGAGTTCCTTTGCTAAGACCCGCTTCGGCTGTCTTGATGGTAAAGGTCAGCTGGCTGCCGGAGGTCACATTCTGCGCCTCGGTAAGCTGTCTATCCCCTTCGTAAATTGCCATCTGACCTGCCGCAGGTGCGGTCAGTGTCAACGCATTGCTGGCAGGAGTTGCACCGGTGGCTGTCGGTGTCACAGTGACGGTAATCGTATCGCCGTAGGTATAGGTTTTATCCGTCTTATCCACTGTCACTCCGTCAGTAAACTCAGTCCCGGACTGTGCGATGGTAAAGTTCTCCGTTTTTGTACCGGTATAGTTGCCGGTGCCGGTGACAGTAACCGTAACTGTACCCGCGTTGGTGAGATTATCCTTGCCGCCGTTGGAATTTGTATAGCTGATGGTATAATCGGTGTCCTTCGTAAGCTGTGTACCGTTCCATGTTACGGTTACCTCAGGGGTGACAGGAGAACCGGTATAAAAATACTCGCCGTTCACCGTCACAGTGGCATCCTTCAAATCCCCCTGCACCATAAGCTGGGCGCTGCCGGTTTGCGGTTTCAGTCCCATGCTGCCGCCATATTCGGCGGTGATGGTATTTTCGCCAACGGCAAAGCCCTTTTCTTTTGAAATTTCCACATCGGACAGGGTAGCCGTATTGCCGCTGACAGTTGCTGTGCCAAGGCTTTTCCTATTGCTGTCTGTTCCAACGAAAAATTCCACATTGTTTTCTGCTGCGCGGGCGAAGGTATTTGCCGCTTTGGATATCTTGGCAGTGATGGTCACCTTGGAACCGTGGGTTGCCGGTGACGGGTTGACTGTGACCGCTACTGCCGAATCTTTTTGCAGGTTGTTGACAATCGAGCCCGCAACGATACCGGAACCCACCAGATTTCCTGCACCATCCAAGGTGCCGGAACCTGTGATGGTCCCGTTGTTGGTGAGGGTCGTGTTGCAGGTGAGGGTTACATTCTGGGGAACCGTCAGGGTACTGCCCTCAGGAACCGTTAAGATTTGATTGCCGGTGATTTCCAAATCCCCGGAAAGGGTTTGCTTTCCATAGATTGTGCCAGCATCTCCTTCGAAGATAAGCCCGCTCCAGTTCTTCTGATTGGTCTTATCTCCGATACCCCCATTGGCAAAAATCAGGGCATGACCGTTCGCTCCGGTTTTAAAGGTGACTTCAGAACCTTCTAATCCGGCGCCGATTCCGGCTGCACCATACTTACCGCCGGTTGCAGTGACATTGCCGCCACTGATGGTGACACTGCCGCCAGAACCATATTTTCCGCCGCCAATTCCGGCCTCCTCATTTCCGCCGGTTGCGGTGACAATGCCGCCGATGATGATGACGGTGCCAGCAGGACAAACATGTCCGCCGCCGATTCCTGCTCCATAGCCGCCGGTTGCGGTGACAATGCCGCCATTGATGGTAATATCACCGCTAGAAGAAGCCCTGTTTCCGCTGCCAATCCCGGCTGATAGATTGCCGCCATTTGCAGTGACCTTGCCGTCGTTGATGGTAATCGTGCCGCCAGAACCACTAAATCCGCCGCCGATTCCGGCTCCAGAACTGCCGCCGTTTGCGGTGATATTGCCGCCATTGATGGTGATCATGCCGCCAGAAGCTTTATTTCCGCCGCCGATTCCGGCTGCAAACGATCCACCGGTTGCGGTGACCTTGCCGCTGTTGATAGTGATAGTGCCTGCATTCTCCCAGTATCCGCCACCGATTCCTGCCTCGTTCTCGGTTTTATCCTTAGCTGTCAGAACACCCATAGCAGCACCGGTTGACTGGGCATAAACAGTAAAACTGTTGCCCTCTGCCACATTGATGTCGTCATGGACAGTCAGGCTTGCACCGTCTGCCAGAATCAGGTGAACATCGCCGCTGACAGTGACCCGGTTGTCAATGGTGATATTGCTGTTTACGACATACCACCCGCTCTGCCATTCGGTCATACTGCTGTCCACCACAGTGACATTATCGGCTGTCTGTTCACTGCCGTTTTCGTCCAGATAGGTTACACTATTTATAAGAGCATTTGTCTTACCTGCAAAGAAGGCAATCAGATTGTCCAACTTCTCTGCGCCGGTGATTTTGGCTTTCTGCTCTTCGGTCAAAGCGTTGTAGGCTGCATAGGCTGCCTGCAATTTTTTATAAGCCGCCTGCTGTTCCTCGGCAGTCATCGCTTCCACTTCTTCTGCTGTGGGCAGAGCGTCCACCTGCTCCTGAACCGCCTTTACCTGTTCGTCCGCTTCTTTGCCCTTACACTGGCTCAAGTCTGCATTTTCTGCGCCGCACACCGAGCAGTCAAGATTGGTATTACCCTCTGTACAGAGGGTAATACAGGAACATTGCTCCTGTGCGCCGCCGTCCTGCGGATTGCAGATTTCACAGACGAAGGTGCAGGGAGTTCCCGGCACTTCCTCGGTGTAGCCGCACTCGCTGTCGTGTTCGTGATGGCAGTCCAGCGCCTCTGTGATACAGCCGCTTTCTTCGCTGCACTCGTGGGTACACGCAGTCGGCTCTCGCTCTTCCGCATCCGACTGGGCATCTGTGTTGTCCGACACACTTTCTGCCGGGTAGCAGTCCTCGGTATGCTCGTGGACACACTCGGCCACAAGGGTGTAGCAGTCCTCATTGTGTTCATGGTTACAGGGGGTTCCCTCTGTAACTTCGGTGTAGCCGCAGTCGGTGGTGTGCTCAGGGTGATGCTCACACAGACCTCCGGCAACTGTTGGGGGTTCCACCGCCAATACATTCAGCGGCAGGGTGGAAAATACCATCGCTGCCGCCAAAACAAAAGCGGCAATTCGTTTTCGTTGCTTCATCTTTATCCTCCTATTTCTTGCGTTTATTTATTAAAAATACAAAAAGGAATCGGTCATCCACCCGCTTGGAATGGACAACTGTTTTCTCTGTCATGACAATATATGGATAACACAAAAGCAGGCAGAGTTATCTCTGTCTGTCTGTCTGTCTGTCTGTCTGTCTGTCTGTCTGTCTGTCTGTCTGTCT
>ERZ832317.764-NODE-764-length-44233-cov-5.249740_pt1 | contig 44233 bp, 43 predicted proteins | sample MGYA00519695_ERZ832317 | MGnify/ENA primary metagenome ERZ832317 (study PRJEB31850, sample SAMEA3708726) | human gut metagenome | biome: human gut; feature: human-associated habitat; material: faeces | place: China | collected 2014 ...
GAACAGATAAATGGGCAGATCGGAGCTTTTTGGCGTTTCTTTGCGCTGTTTCAACGTAATCTCCCCTTTTGAGCGGTGCTGTAGTGGATACAGTACACCGACTCTATATAATCTCTGTCTCTATATTACCTGTTTCTTACGGGAAATGCAAGGTCTTTTGTGTAATATTCTGCTAAAATTTTCGTATGTTACCCATTCGTTTTGTACAAGTTCGACATAAATCGGGCGTTTTTTCGGACAAATGTACAAAAAAAGTCCCCTGCAAGGTTCTTTTTACACTTTGCAGGGGATTTGTGCAATCCGGAAATTATTTTCAGGTCCCGTAGATGTAGTACGGGTTCTCGCCGCTGTAGACGCTGCGGCGGTTCCAGACCGTGTGGGTGGCCAGATATTCGGCCCAGGCATGGTAGCCCGCGGCATTGAAGTGGACGCCGTCCTTCGTGGCGTAGTCGTCGATCTGGCTGCCGTCGGCGGGGGTGGTCAGGGCCTCGCGGATGTTGATATAGTAGCAACCCTTGCGCAGCGCCATGTTGGCCAGCAGGTCGTTGACTGTGGCAATGCGGGTGTTGTCCAGACCGGGCTTGGAGGCGACCACATCCTCCTGTACGCCGGGGATGGACTGGATATAAATCGTCACGCCGGGGTTCAGCTGCTCACGCAGCATATCAATGAGGCGCTCGTAGTAGGCGATAAAGCTGTCCTCACTGCCCTGCACAACCAGATTGTTGGTGCCGACCAGAATATACAGATAGTCCGGCTGGCTGGCCGCAATGGTCTCCATCGGGGTCTCGGTCGCGCCGGTGACAGCGTTCTTGACGCTGACATTGTTGACAAAGGTCTGCACGCCCGCGCTGACATAGGTCGCATAGTGTGCATTGTGGTAGCCTGTGTCATAGATGCCGAGGCCGGAGGCAATGCTGTCCCCCGCAAAGGTCACGGTGTTGAAGTAGTCCTTCGTCACCGTGCCCAGCATCGGGACCGCCACCATCCGGTGGTCGGTGTTCAGAAACTCCGTATCTATAGTCTGGGCGACCGACTCGGACTTGTCCCACACGGCGGTATCCACGCTCTGCACAAGGCGCTGCGGCTCGGCGATGGGCTGCTGGGTCGGTGCGGCCGTAGGGGCTATCGTAGATTCCGCCGTTGCAGGCGGCTGTGCCGCGGCGCTGTCTGCCTCCTGCGGTGCCGGGGTGCCGTTGTCACGGAACCAGTAAAACCCAGCCCCGGCGCAGAGCAGCGCCAGAAGCACGATCAGGGCCAGAAACAATTTCCGCTTGCGCCGCTTACCGGCAACCTCACTGCGGTAGGTATAAAAATCAGCCATAAAAGCCTCGCTTCTCTTTTCCTGAAAACAATACACTGTTATTATACGCCACAAAGTCCCCGCACACAAGAGCCACGAAAATGTTTTACAAATTTGTAAGCCGGGATTGTAGCAAAAATTAGCTTGACGCACCCCCGTGCTGCCCCTATAATATAAGTAAGAGTATGCGTGACCATCAGTCACAGAACGGAGGTCCTGCCCCATGGCATGGATGATCGTATGCGACAGCTCCTGTGAGATTCGCGAGCTGCAAAACCCTGCACCCGGTGTGCAGTTTGCCCTTGCACCGTTTAAGATTCGCGTTGGCGAGCGGGAATATGTTGACCTGCCCACGCTGAACACCCGGCAGATGCTGCAGGCCATGACCGACTACAACGGTGCCAGCACCACCGCCTGCCCCAGCCCGGAGGAATGGGCCGAGTATTTCCTGCTGGCGGACAATGTCTTTGCCTTCACGATCAGCAGCAACCTGTCCGGCAGCTACAACGCCGCCATTGCTGCGCGTGAGATGGTGCTGGAGGAGCATCCTGAGAAAAACATCTTCGTGCTGGACACGCTGAGCTGCTCCGGCGCGCTGGCCGGTGCAGCCGAGCTTGCCAACAAGCTGATTGGCGAAAACCAGACCTTTGAGGACATCTGCTTTGCGCTGCAGAAGTTTGCCGAAAGCACCCATATCCTGTTTGCTTTGGCCAGCTTTGACAATCTGGCCAAAAACGGCCGTGTCAACAGGGTAGTTGGTTTTATCGCAGGCCGCCTGAACATGCGCGTGCTGGGCCGCCGCACATCCGAAGGGCGCATTGACTTCTATTTCAAGACCCGCGGCGAGACCCGCGTGCTGGCAAAGATCCTTGAGCAGATGGTCGAGGACGGCTATGACGGCGTACACCCGGTATTGATCAGCGAGTGCGGGAACCAGACTGCCGCCCAGCTGCTGCACCACGGCATCGAGGCCAAGTGGCCCGGCGCACCGGTGCGCATCGTCCCCTGCTCCGGTCTGTGCAGCTTCTACGCACAGGATCAGGGCATTATCATCACATATTGAGGCAAAAATATACCGCCGTGCATGGATTTGCACGGCGGTTTTTGTTTTGTTGGCTTCCCCCTTTGGGGAAGCTGTCAGCGGCCCTGACCGCTGACTGATGAGGGGCAGGTGTACGGCCATCATCCGTTGGCGGGATATAACATATACCCGCCCCCTCATCCGGCCTCAGGCGGGGCCTCGGCCACCTTCCCCCGCCCGCGGGGGAAGGCATTCTTATTCCGGCAGCCGTGTTTTGACGAACTCCAAAAATGCATGCGCAGCGGGGGCGAGATTTTCCCCGCAGGCAAGGCCGATTTCCATCATCTGGTGGGGCGCCATCGGGCGTTCGACCACGCCGGGGTAGCCCGGCTGGTGGTTGATGGCATTGTTGACGCTGATGCCCAGACCCGCCGAGACCATGGCATAGGTGGCCGTAATATCCATCGTGGAATACCGGGCATCGGGGCGCGCCTTGATCTTATCGAAAATCAGGGTGATGTCCGTTTCCATGCCGGGGTAGCTCTCGATGAAGGGCTCGGTTTTCAGGTTTTCGACCGGGATAGCCTCCTGCGCGACCAGCGGGTGGCTCTTGGGCAGCAGAACCATCAGCTCATCCTGCCGGATAGGCAGCCAGACCGGCAGATCATCACGGTGGCTGATCAGGCAAAAGTCGGTGCGGTGATCGAGCAGCATCTCAGCCAGCTCGCTGCTGGTGCCGTTCACGATCTTGATGACCACGCCGGGATGCCGGGTGCGGAAAGCCGCCATCATCTGGGTGACCCACTCATAATAGCAGTTGTATGCCGTGCCGATAACGATCGTACCGCAATCCGCGCCGCGCACCTTGGCCGCGATCTGCTCCAGACGCTCCTGCGCAAAGAGCAGCTCACGCACGGACGGCAGCAGCTGGCGGCACTCCTCGGTGGGCTGCACGCCGCTTTTGGCGCGGTAGAGCAATGAAAAGCCAAGTTCTTTCTCCAGCGTTGCCACGCTGCGGCTGATGCCGGAGACGGTAAAGCCCATCTCCTCCGCCGCAGCGCGCAGGCTGCCGCGGTCGATTGCTTTCAATAAGATCTGCCAGCGTTCTGTGTCCATTCTGCACCTCATATGTTGCTTTGGTTGCAATCTTGTAAAAACCTTGTTCCGTTTTCATCAATCATAGTGCAGTTTTCCGCTTTTGTCAAGCCGGAAAGCAAAAAGGCTCCCCGCAGGGAGCCTTTTCTGTGTTATGTGCGGTTTTCCCGTTCCTGCTTGCGCTTTGTGCGCTCCAACAGGGCGGCCTTCTGCTTATCCCATTTGGCGTCATACTCCGGGGTGGCAGCATCCAGACAGCGGCCGAAACTCCAATGCAGGCCGTCACGGCGGCTCAGCTTGAAGCGCAGATACCAGTGCCCGCAGTAGGGGCAGCTGCTGCGGGTGAAATACCCCGTGTTGCCGCGCTTGAGCCATACCTCGTCATTCGTCAGCGGTGCGCCGCACTCGGGGCAGTTTACCTTGTACAGCTCCGGCAGATTGCGGTAGTCATCATGCTCCAGCCGGTTCATGAACAGCTGCACATCACAGCCTGTCTTTTCACTGCCGAGCAGCGCCTCGGTCAGCAGCTCCTCCTCCGTCGGGTAGGTGGCAAGCCCCTCGGCCAGCGGCAGCTTGCGGCAAATCTTGGCCGTGTACAGCGCATCATCGAGCGCATTGTGGAAGGGCTCCTCCTTGGGGATGCCCAGCCGGTCAACCACACTTTCCAGCGTCAGGCCCTCGCCCTCCCTGCGGGGGTAGGCCTGCAGAAAGATCCGCTGCAGATCATACCAGCGGTCCGGCCAGTTTTCGTCCAGCCCGACCAGAAAGAGATTCTGCTTCAGCACCGGCACATCATCAAGGCCCCACTCGGCCAGCTCGGCGTCCGGGCCGGCCCAGTCAAGGAATTTCTGCAGGCCTTCCCGCATCGGCAGGCCCGCGTCCAGATCCCCCTGGGAAAGGCCGGTGACCTTGGCGATATGGTGCTGCAGCTTGCGGAAGATGCGCGGCCTGAGGTTGACCTCAAAGGTATCCAGTACATCGCCGCGCGCATTGATGCGGACCGCACCAATCTGAATGATCTCACCGCGCAGCGTCAGTTCTGCGCCGTGATAGAGGAAGGTTTTCGGCTGATAGCCGATGTTCCATTCCAAGTCGAAAACGATCAGATTCACAGGTCAGTTCTCCTCTAAAATAAACTTTTCGACCGCAAGGCCCACGCCGTCATGGTCGTTGTCGGCGGTCAGCCAGTCTGCTGCGGCCTTGACCGGGGCCTGTGCATTGCCCATGGCCACGCCCAGACCCGCCAGACGGATCATCGGCAGGTCATTCCAGCCGTCACCGCAGGCCATCAGGTTGGCGGGGGTCAGCCCCTTGGCACGCAGCAGAATCTCCAGCGAGGTATCCTTGCCTACACCCAGCGGCATTGTTTCAATAAAGAAGGGCTGGCTGCGGCAGATGGACAACTTACCGGCAAATTCCTGCTGCATCAGCTCCTCGACATGGGGCATATCCGCCGGGTCACCGGTCAGCAGCAGCTTGTTGATCGGGTAGGTCACCTCAGCGGGGAGGTTTTCGACCTGCCGCACGGGAATACGATTGATGCGGGCCTCCTCCTGCACATAGGGGCTGGCGGGGTCCTCGGTCACGATGCCGTTTCGGTCATAGGTCAGCGGCACGACATTCCAATACCGGCTGAAGGTGCAGACCGGCTCGATGAGATCCGCCGGGAAGGCGTACTGCACAAGCGTTTCCCCGGTCTTGCAGTCGATGATCTTACCGCCGTTGTAGCTCAGGATACAGCCGCCGTATTTTTCCAGCTCCAGCTCCTTAGCCAGCGGCTCAATGCCGACCGTGGGACGGCCGCTGGCCAGCACGATACAGACGCCCCTTTGCGCCGCCGCCTGCAGGGCCGCCGCGCGAGCCGGCTCGGCCGTCAGCTCCTCGGGGGCCTTCGCCGTAACGACCCGCACGGGAATGCCCCAGCGGTCCAGGTACTCCCCGGCCACCCAGCCGTCGCCGCCGTTGTTGCCGTTGCCGCAGAGGATGACTATTTCCCCCGCTCCTTCCACCCCTTCCAAGGCCTTGCGCGCCTCGAAGGCCAGGAAGCGGCCGGCGCGGCGCATGAGCGCATCGAGCGGCGTGCCGGCTTCGGCGATGGCCTGCTCGAGCGCCACCACTTGGGGCACCTCGAGCACGGGCGGCGTGAAAGGAGTCACCGCATCGGCCACAGGACGATAGGCTTCCACGAGCCGCGGCAGCGACCACGCCGCGTTGGCCGGGCTCGGCGAGGGCAGCACGCTGGCGGGCAAACCACTAGCGACCGCGCACAGCTTCGCGTAGTAGCGCCCCGCCGCAGCGCCCGTGCAGAACACGCGACGCACCGACGCCTTCTCCAGCACGCGCGACAGATCGTTGGGGCGGGCGTTGGCAATGGAGGCGTCCGAGGCGCCCCGGATGTCGCAGCTCTCCAGCACGTCCCACAACGCGATATGGTGGCGCAACAGCAGATCGGCCCGCTCGGCGTTGTCCTCGGGCACTGGCTCGTCGAACAGCGCAGCCAGCACACGCCAGAACCGGTTCTGGGGATGCCCGTAGAAAAACGCCGCCTCGCGCGATTTCGGCGAGGGCATCGTGCCCAGCACGAGCACCTCCGAGCGCTCATCGAACACTGGCGGAATACCGTGCTCGATGTGCTGCAGTGGCTGGGCGCAATCTTTCATGGCAGCCTCCCTTTGCTCCTCGCGCGATGGCCCCGGCGCCGGGACGCGAACGGCCGCTTGCGCCCGACCGCTTAGGTGAGCAGAAACGACGCCGCGATGAATCCCGCGATCACCAGCACGAAGACTACCACAAAAGCCCACGCGGCGGGACGCCCCAAGTTGATCGTCCAGCCAATGCCGAAGCGCTCGGGCAGAAACAGCGCCGTGTCGTCGGGGTTCACGTAGAAGATGCCGCCCTTCCAATACCGGTCGTTGTCGCGCGGCATGGCGCCGCCGCGCCCGTCGGCGCTCACCCGGGCGAGCAGGCGGCTGCCGTTCTGGCCGTACACCAGGCTCACTGCCGTGCTCGCCACCAGTACGACCACCACCACGACCCCGATGGGTACCAAAGCCTGGGTCATGGAAAGCACACCGAGAAACGTCAGCTGGATGACGGGCCCCAGCAAGCTCACGAGCAGGCCCATGCCGACGAGCATCACACTCTGGGCGCGGGCAAACATGCCGTAGGCCCAGGCGCTCGCCGCCGGCATGGCGGGGTCGCTGCCCTTCTTCGACCGCGAAATCATCCAATGGGCCACCGTAAGGCACACGGCGATGAGCACCACGAACAGCACCGGAAACGCGACGATGCCCGACGATTTGTCGGCCCACTCGGTCACCTTCCCCGCCAAATCCATGTGCAGCGGCACCTTGTCGGGCATGGCGGGATAGCCCACGATACCCATGGTCAGCGTAATGAGAATCACGGGCACATACAGCAGATCCCACGCAAGGGAAAGAGGCTTCGGGAAGGGCTCGTCGCCGACAAATCCCGCGCTGCGGCGCCCCTCGGCCACCCAGCCTTGGGCCTTCTTGTATCGCTGCACCTTTGCGCGGAAGTACAGCATGAGGCCATAGCCGCCAAGGCACAGAACGAGGGCGGCGGCCACCAGCGCCGCGACGAAAGCGTGCTCAGGGTCGAGCGCCAGGGCCGCCGCGCACGCAATCGTCGCCGCCGCCGTAAGCGCCAGCATGATCGCAAGATAGGTGCGTTTCAGGCGGCGCAGATAAGGATCGGCCGCCGCGTCGTCGGGTACGGTGACGGCGAAGCACTCGCGCTTCGGCATGAGGTAGGGCGTGAGCGCCATGGTCACGCCCATCAAGGGAACGACCAGGGTCAGAAGCCCGAGAAGCAGAAGCATGGGGGTCGTCGCGCTCATTGGGTGGCCACCGCCTTCCCTGCACCCGCACTTGACGAGGCTCCAGCGGTCTTTCGCTTTTGCACCGGACGCGGGGCGGCCTCGGCATCTTCCATCACCCCGTAGGCGCGGGCGGCCTGAGCGGCGGCCGCTTCCAGAAACTGGCCGCGCGCGCCGCCCCGGGCTCGGAAGGCCAAGGCCAGCTTGAAGAGGTCATCCTCCATCTTCACTTGGGCCGATGCATCGGCGTCAGCGCGATCGGCGGCGGCCGGATCGGCGATCACCGCCCCGGCGCGACCGCGCATGCGCACGTAGCCCTCGTCGCGCAGCACCGCGTAGGCCTTGTTCACCGTGTGCAAGTTGATGCCCAAGTCGCTCGCCAGCGAGCGCACCGAGGGCAGCGACTGGCCCGGCTCCAGCTGCCCGGTGGCGATGCCGGCCACAATCTGGTTGCGTATCTGCAGGTAGAGCGGCTCTGGGGCCGCAGCATCGATGGTGATGAGCATGGGGCGTCCTTTCCGGCAAGAGGCGTCTGCGGCACCGAGCGAACCGACAGATGCCCCGCGCCCCGCTCTCTGCTAAGCACGATGACAGCCGTCGACGCAATCCCTTTGCCGCAACCTCCATCGCATGGGAGACTTGCCTAGCGGTTGACTTCTTGTTCTATTCGAAGTATAACATAAACTGTTCTAGTTGTCATAGAACAAAATCCCGCAGCACCGACGAAAGGACTTCCCCATGAAACGCGCCCTCGTCTTTCTCGCCATCACCTTCGGCATCACCTACGCCTACGACTTTCTCGTGGTGTACCCCATCGCGGAGGGCATCGCGGCCATGTGCGCCTGGTGCACCGTGCTCGCCATCTTCCTCAGCTACGTGACCATCCGCACCGGCTCCACGTTTGCCGCGGCCATCGGGCACGGGGCCGTGAACGGCACGACTAACGGCGTGACGCTGTTCTCCCTTTCGGGCGGCAACCCCTTCGTGGGGCCCTTGTGCACGGGTATCGTGGGCGGCCTTCCGCTTCTGGTCGTAGCCGCGGCCATGCTGTGGAACATGCGCCGTCGCGAGAAAGCCGGAACGCTGCACATCCCCGAAGCCGGCCTCCCCGACGGCATGCGCCGGAGCCGTCGCTAGAGGGGCGCGCGCTCCCCAATGGCGCAGCGCGTTCTTCCCCGATGGCGTATACTGGGCACGCGACAGACTGGGAAAGGAGAGCGAGCAATGACGGGGCTTCTATGCGTGGGAGCGGGCGGCGCGCTGGGTGCCATGGGACGCTACAGCCTGGGACTCATCCCGCTGGGAGGCGAGCTGCCGCTCATGACGCTGCTCATCAACTTCCTGGGGTCGGTGGCCATAGGGGCCATCGTGGAGACCTCCGAGCTGGCCGCCGGCGCCCTTTCCCGCGAGGCGGTGCTGTTTTTGAAGGTGGGCCTATGCGGCGGATTCACGACGTTCTCCACCTTCTCGCTGGAGACCCTCGAGCTCATCGAGGGCGGCCAATACGCCATCGCCGGCGCCTACGCCCTGGTCAGCGTCGTTTTGTGCGTCGCCGGCGTGCTGGTCGGAAAGGTGCTCGCTCGCGCGCTCATGCCGACAGGCTAGACGCCAGAAGAGCCGCGTCGGGGGCCTTGGCTAAGACTGCTAAAAATTCTAAAGGCTCTAAAACTGGTAAAGGAGCATTCGCTTCTTACTATCCCCGCTTGCAAATAGTCTAGGGGTTCGCTAGAATTTGGGCGCGCCGGCATTCCCCCTTCAGCGTCGTGCAGCGGGTCGGGGGCCAAGTCCTATGCACCGGGTGGGTCGAGAGTGGCGCACGACCCATCGCCAGCGAGAAAGGTGCATCATGGGCGTGATCAAAGCCGTATGCACGAGCGATATCAAGGGAATCCAGAAAACCGAGCAAGCCGCCATCGAGCTTAGGCCCAACTGGGGCATCGAGGGCGACGCCCACGCTGCCCCGTGGCACCGCCAGGTGAGCCTTTTGTCGTATGAAAAAATAGAAGCCTTCCGTGCAAAGGGGGCGGATATTCCGCTCGGCGCCTTCGGGGAAAACCTGATCGTGGAAGGATATGATTTCCGGAATCTGCCGGTCGGCACGCGGTTTTCCTGCGGGGATGCGCTGCTTGAGATGACGCAGATCGGAAAGGAGTGCCACAGCCACTGCGAGATTTTCAAACGCATGGGTGAATGCATCATGCCGCGGGAGGGCGTTTTCGCGGTGGTGCTGCGCGGCGGCACGATTCAAAAGGGTGACACCATCGAACTGGTGACGGAAAAGTAGAACAGAGATCAGACACAAGGAGAGGAAACATGGACGAACTTTACCGGAAACTGCTTGCACAGCTGGAAGAGGGACAGGACACGGTTCTTGCCTTTATCACCGAAGGGGACGGCTCCATTCCGCGCACGACGGGCGCCTATATGCTGGTCGGCCGGGAAGGACGGATTTTCGGAACTATCGGCGGCGGAAACCTGGAATATCAGGCGGTTCTGCATGCGCAGGAGCTGGTGCAGGAGAAGAAAAGTGAATACAGAGAATACGATCTCGGAACCGGAGAGGGGAAGGGGCTTGGCATGGTCTGCGGCGGCAGAGTGAAGGTGTACTTCTATTTTATGAATGGAGCGCACGGCGAAGCAGAAAGTCTGGCGCAGGCGCTTGCGGCGCAGGAGCAGTACCGCAGTTACTGGATTTTTTTTGCGCTGGACGGAACCGGCATCCGCGTGCTGGAAAAAGAAGCGTGGGAAATGCTTCCGGCGGCACAGGAAAAAGCGGGCCACTGCCGGATTCTGGAACTGGACGGGAAAACGTATTACGCCGAGGAATTCTGCTACGACGGAAAGGTTTATCTGTTCGGCGGCGGCCATCTGGCCCAGGAACTCGTTCCGGTGCTGCATCATCTGGATTTCTGCTGTATCGTACTCGATGACCGGGAGGAATATGTGGACAAAGCATTGTTCCCGGACGCCGGGCAGACCATGCTGGTGGATTTTACGAAACTGGACGAGATTCTTTCGATCCGGAAAAATGATTATCTCGTGATTGTGACACGCGGCCACCGGTGCGATGCGGATGCCGAGGCGTTTGCGCTTCGCACCGGCGCATCGTACATCGGTGTGGTGGGAAGCCGCAGAAAGACAAAGTATGTGCGCGAAAAACTGGAAGCGCAGGGTTTTACCGGAGAACAGCTCGACAGTGTCTATGCCCCGATCGGAATCGAGATCGGAAGCGAGACGCCGGCGGAGATTGCAATCAGCATTGCCGCACAGCTCATTCAGATCCGGTCAGCAAAAACCGGAAAACGAAAAGGTGCACATCCGGCGCTTCATACGTAAAGATACAAAATGAGGAGTCAATTATCATGAAAAAGAAAACCGTATCCATTCTTCTGATGGCAGCTATGGCACTTTCTCTTGCCGCATGCGGATCTTCCAATTCCACAGATTCTTCCAGCAAGAGCAGCTCCAAGGCAGAGAGCACATCTGCATCCAGCGCTTCTTCGGAAGCAGAGAGCGCATCCAGCGCCAAGAGCACAGCAGACGGCGAAGTATTTGACGATACCACCGTCACCGTATTTGCCGCAAAGAGCCTGAACTCCGTAATGGAGATGCTGATCAGCGTGACGTCCGTCACAACCTGTTCTGATATGAGCCTCGATTGTCTCGTCAAACTTTGCTGTTGCTGATTTCTTTACTAATGCTACTGCTTCTGCAGGATCATAGAGATTTCCTCTTTCGATCAGTTTTGCAGCTTCGATATATTTTTTTCCTCGTTTCATTTTACAATAACCTCCTTGTGGTATTGGCGGGAACTTGCCCCTCCCACTTTATGAATTTACTAAACAATTGAACTCTCAGCGCTCTCTCCCCCGAGGACACCGGAAAAGGTCGGCTGATTGTATCCTACAATATAATCTTTATATGATCCGGATTAGTCTTCTACAACTACACCCATGGAACGGCATGTTCCAGCGATCATGCTCTCAGCAGCCTCTACGGATGCTGCGTTCAGGTCTGGCATCTTCATTTCAGCGATTTCTCTAACCTGAGCTTTTGTGATTGTAGCAACTTTTGTCTTGTTCGGTACACCAGAACCGGACTGAATCTTACAAGCTTTCTTAATAAGAACTGCTGCCGGTGGTGTCTTTGTGATGAAGCTGAAGCTTCTGTCATTGTAAACAGTGATTACTACAGGGATGATAAGATCTCCCTGATCTGCTGTTCTAGCATTGAACTGTTTTGTAAATTCTACGATGTTTACACCGTGCTGTCCAAGTGCAGGACCAACCGGTGGTGCCGGAGTTGCCTTTCCAGCAGGAATCTGTAATTTGATATATCCTTCTACTTTTTTTGCCATTTCAATTACCTCCTTGTGGTATTGGCGGGATTCTCATCCCTCCCACGCAATTTTAATCCATTTTCTTCACTTCTGAAAAACCAAGTTCAACCGGAGTTTCTCGGCCAAACAGCTCAACATTGATTGTCAGACTCTTCTTCTGTTCGTTGATTGTCTGAACAGCTCCAACTGTTCCTTCCCATGCACCGCTAAGTACAGTTACAACATCACCGATCTCAAGATCAAGGATCACCTCATCCTGTTTGATTCCAAGGTTCTCCATCTCACTCTCATCAAGCGGTACCGGCTTGGATCCAGGTCCGACAAATCCTGTAACACCTCTTGTGTTTCTTACAACATACCAAGTGTCATCATTCATGATCATGTGGATCATAACATATCCAGGAAACATCTTTCTCTGTACGACCTTTTCCACTCCATTACGTATCTCAGGTACTTCCTCAAGTGGAACACGAACTTCCAAAATCTGGTCTTCCAGATGACGAGTCTCAATTGTCTTGTCAATGTTTGCTTTTACTTTGTTCTCATACCCTGAATAGGTATGAACGACGTACCATTTTGCCTCTGACATAAAATCACCTTTCTGCTGCGATCAACTACTTCACTAAAAAGTCAATTCCATATCTCAAAAGCGCATCAACTACTGAGATCAGCGCTCCAAGCACTACGGAGACAGCAACAACTGCCGTGGTCTGTTTAGCAAGTGTATTCTTGTCTGGCCAAACGATCTTCCTGAACTCTGCCTTAAGTCCTTTGAACCAGCTCTTCTTCTGAGTTTTTGTATTCTCACCCATAATTCCACTTCCTTTCGACAACAATTATTTTGTCTCTTTGTGCAGTGTGTGTGATTTGCAGAATCTGCAGTACTTCTTGGTTTCCATGCGTTCCGGATGAGTCTTCTTATCCTTTGTCATGTTGTAGTTACGGTTCTTGCATTCCGTACATTCCAGAGTAATTCTTGTGCGCACAACTTCCACCTCGCTTTTAATATATTCACCTACGTGTTGCTGATGGTTGCGAGCCATCAATTTTTAGGCATAAAAAAAAAGCCTACTTCCATTCGCCCAAACATTGTATCATGGGAACAAACGGAAGTCAAGCCTCTTTCTTAAATTGTTTTATACGAAATTGTTTTATACCTATTTCAACTATATATCTTGAACTATCGGCTAAATTTCTTCTTTCCGATCATAAGTATCAAGGAAATGATGTTTCATCCCTTTTGACTTATATGCAACCACAGTATCCAGATTTACATTTTCGACACTCTTGAAAATATTCCCTTCCACATATGGATTTACTTTTTTCAATGTAGCGATCAATTCTTTGATTTCTTTACGCTTAGAAAGATTCTCTTCATTATTCTCACTTGTAGCGCACGCTTCCGTAAACTTACATGCACACTGAAGAAAATACAGATCATTATAATCTCTCCATGCTTTGATATCTTCTTCGCGAACCATATATAGCGGTCGGATCAGTTCCATTCCTTCAAAATTTGTACTATGCAGCTTCGGCATCATTGTCTGCACCTGCGCTGAATAAAGCATTCCCATAAGGATCGTCTCGATCACATCATCATAATGATGTCCCAACGCAATCTTATTACATCCCATCTTCTGCGCATGACTGTACAAATATCCACGACGCATTCTTGCACAGAGATAACATGGGGATTTTTCTATATTAAAAACTGATTCAAAAATATCTGACTCAAAAATCTCTATCGGAATCTCCAGACGTCTCGCATTCTCTTCTATCACCTGACGATTGACCGGACTGTACCCGGGATCCATCACAAGGAATTTCACCTCAAAATCAAATTTATTATGACGCTTCAGTTCCTGAAAAAGTTTCGCCAGTAGCATAGAATCTTTCCCCCCGGAAATGCAGACCGCAATTCTGTCTCCCGGTTTCACAAGTTCATATTCGTTGATTGCCTTTGTAAATTTGCACCATATATTCTTTCTGAATTTTTTACGCAGACTCTGTTCTACTTCTTCGGCAAAACTTAATTCTTTCTTTGATTTACTCATCTCTCTTCCCCTGTCGTTCTTTCTTATCTCGCAAGGTCCTTAATCACTTCACCTGCAATGATCAGACCTGCCACTGACGGTACAAATGCCACGCTGCCCGGAGTGGATCTGCGTTTTGCAGCTTTGTATTCTACACCGTCCTGACAAACCGTCTCTGTGCTACAATTATCCGAAGTATCTTCCATTGGACGGATCGGCTCCTCTTCCGAATATACTACTTTCAGCTTCTTTACGCCGCGTTTCTTCAATTCACGTCGCATCACTTTCGCAAGCGGACACACCTTTGTCTTATAAATATCTGTTACGCGAAAGGCGCTCGCATCCAGCTTATTTCCTGCACCCATACTGCTAATGATCGGCACATCCACTTCTTTACATTTCATTACAAGCGCAATCTTAGCTGTTACCGTATCAACTGCATCTACTACATAGTCATATTCTTCAAAAGGAAATTCCTCCGCATTTTCCGGCAGAAAGAAACAATTATGGATATTCACTTCCGTCTCGGGATTAATCTCAAGGATACGACTCTTCATCACTTCTGTTTTGTATTTGCCAACTGTATTTCTCGTCGCAATAATCTGGCGATTCAGATTACTCATGCATACTTTATCATTATCAATCAGATCAAGCTTTCCGACTCCGCTTCTCACAAGCGCTTCACATACATATCCACCGACACCACCAATACCAAACACGGCAACGCGGGCGCCTTCCAGCTTGTTCATTGCTTCCTTACCTAAAAGCAGTTCTGTTCTCGAAAACTGTGTTAACATTCTCGATTCTCCTCTTCTATTCATCTTACATAAATGTTCCGCCGCCCGGACCGCCTCCCAGGCACAGTCCGCCACTGTTACAGCAAATATTGCACATCAGATTGGCAATACATAGTTTCACACACCAGCTACTATTATAGGTTCCCGGATATCCGTACATTGTCTGCCTTGTCTGATACCAGTTTCCGCCACCTTCCAGCTGTTGAAGCAACATCTGATACTGCATATTCTGTGGTTCCAGACGAACTGCTTCTCTCGCATGTTCCAATGCAGTCACGTTATTTCCTAATCCGGAATTCGCCGATGCGCTGTAGAAATACCATCTTGCACTATGCTGGCTGATTCCGGCGAGTACGTTAAGAGCTTCTTTATAATGTCCGCTTCGTATATAATTAGCTGCCGCATTCAGATGTGCATCTTCCTCACTCATCCCGGAAGTTCCGCCCGTACTTCCTGCCGAACCATATCCATAAGAACCAAAACCGCCGAATCCTCCAAACGGACCGTAACTTCCATAACCCGAGCCAGCACTTGAACCATACCCGGAATTATATTCTTTTTCGCGTTCATCCATAATCTGCTGATAAGCCTGCTGCACTTCCTTAAACTTCGCCTCAGCCTCATCTTTCTTCGGATTATTGATATTCGCATCTGGATGATACTGTCGGCTCAGCTTTCGATAAGCTTTCTTCACATCTTCATCCGTAGCATTCCTATCTACACCTAATATACTGTATGGATCTGACATCCTTCTTATTCCCTCGTTCTTTCTCTCATCCTCATTCTATAAATACCACCTGCATATCATAGCAGATGTTGCGTCTCTGGTAAATGCATCAACTCTTTTTAATAAATGTTGTTCCGCACTTCGGACAGCGAATCTCTATCTTTCCCTTTCCTTTCGGAATACGGATCTTCTGCTTGCATCCCGGGCACTTATAGATATGATATACCTTTCTCTGTGCCAAACTGTTCTTCTGCTGCTGAATATAGGTTCTGAATTTATAAGTCTTCGCAAGATACTTCTGATTTTCTGCATACCTTTTCGATATATTTCTGGAAAAGACCCGGAAATAACAATAAATGATCAATACCCATCCAAGGAAATAAAATAGCGTCCCCACTCCTTTCCCTGTAAAAAAAGAAGACAGGAGCACTACTACCAATCCTGCAATGAGCAGCGCTTTAGAAAACTGATCCACGCCATACCTTCCCTGCATAAAACGTAAAAATTTTTCTTTCATACAAAATCCTTCTTTCTCAATAACTCTGTCTACACACATTATTTTCACGATATCTGTAACTTATCGTGTGCTCTTCCGTTGAGTTTCCTACTAAAATGATATGTGCTATATTCTGCGCTGTTTTCATTCAAAAGTCAATTAAATAAATATAAAATGTGGTAACCGTCCAGAGGAAATACAGCGAATTTTCTTCGTTTTCTCCGAACAGTTACCATTCTTTATTGATTCAATATATTATTACAGATTTCATCTGAGATCAGGTACACAATCCTGGAATCATTAATCCTGACATATCTGTCTCCACTTCCATTTTCTCCTCCGATGTAAAGCGTCATTGTCTGATCTTCAGCATCACTTGTATAAGTAACTTCTACTGTGATTTTGGAAGTCTTATCCAGACCATACCCTGTAAGATCCGCATCATCTACAGAATAATCCGCTACCTCTGACAGCGTTGCTGCACCAAGTCCTCCGGCTACTGCCGCAACATCTTCTGCCTGATCCTCATTTTCGGAATCATAGGTTGTTGTCTCACCGTTCTGTGTGATCACTTCTTTTTTCAGGTTTCCACTTCCGATACTTGGATAAGTATCCAGCTGAGCGATCTGATCCAGTTCTGTCTGGATATCATCCAATGAAGTCGCCGGAATTGTATAAACCTTTTCCGTATCGTCCACTGTCGCATAATAATCATTTCCGGTCGCATTCCCAACCTTGATCGTTGTCATAGTTCCAGCTTCATCTGTCAGTGTAACCGTATAAGTCGGATGATCTAATCCATATTCTTCCAGTGCATCCGCATCCTCAAGTTCTCGATCCGCATTCAACTGTCCCATGGCATCCGCTACTGTCTTCGGATAACTCTGACGCAATGGAAAATCTTTATCTGCAGTATAGTACCAGGTATCTCCATCTTTCTCAAAATTCATTTCACCTGTTCCTAAGTCATATTTCACTCCGGTAATCTTTGAGGTCTTCAGGTCTGTCACTTTCACCGTTTCTTCTTCCTTGGAATCCTGCTTCTTATTCCATGTGCTTAAGACAAAATAGAGGATCAGGAGCAACACCAGAACACAGATTAAAATCAATGGTCCTTTCTTTTTCTTCATTCTGATTTCTTCCTCCTTAAGCTTTTCTTCTTCTGAACCATACGCTGAATCCGGCAATCAGAATCACTGCCGGGATTCCAAAGATTACAAGAAGGCTGAACAGACCGGCATGCTGTATCGTATTATACTCTGTTCCAAGACTCTTTGCCTCAATAGAAAGATTCTGCACTCCATCAAAGTTTGCACTTACTGCATTCATAAAGATCTGTGCATTCTCAAGTTGTGAAAATGCATCTGTAATATTCTGGTCGATCAGGCTTCCTGCGGAGATCACAGTCAGACGGGCTTCTGTTGTACTGCTTTCCTCAGAATCATCTCCCGAAGAAATTGTCTCTGTTGCGACAATTCCAAGTTCATACGTTCCCTGTTTCTGTTCGGACTCTGTTACTGCATATCCATTTTCCGATGTCTCCATAAATGCACTTGTTGTTATCGTATCTCGTGTCGGATCTGTCAATGTCATTCCATGTGCATTCGTCAAAAGCACCATCTGAGAACTGATTCCGTTCGCAAGATCACCGGATACATTCAACTGTGGGAAGATATAATATGGCTGGTTCTGATAACATCTTGTCGGATCCGCAATATAACCATCTGCACCTTCAATTCCATACACCTTCAGCACGCTTGCCAGATTTGGGAAATCCGTCAGAGAGGTATCCCCAAGCAGACACATCACTTTTCCGCCTGCTGCCAGATAATTTGTCAGAAGTGTCACTTCGTTTTCTGAAAGGTCATTTGTCGGTGCATTCATAAGCAGAAGATCACAATCATCCGGAATGGAACCTGCCATCAGAAGGTTCAGCTCCGTCAGCGTGTAATTATTTTTACTCATCAAATCTGTAACTGTAGAGGACAGTTCCGCCTCTCCATGTCCGCTTACTTTATAGATTGTCTTCTGCACATCACTTGTCACATAATTCACCGCACTTGTCAACTGGCCATCTCCGTCAAATTCTGAATAAGATGCATTTCCTGAATAATAATAGGAAGACATATCCATAACAAGAATCTTGTCAAAAGAAATAGTTGTTGTCTTTCCTGTTGCTTCACAAGATACAACGATTGTATTTTTGGATGCATTATACTCTGTCAGAGCTGACGGATGCAGAACCGGATCGATCCATTCAATATTGATCTTGTCTGAAAGTGCTGCGTATTTACTGATAAATGTCTTAATCCTGTCATCCGTGTCTTCCTTTACCGCAAGAACTTTCATATCAACTTTATCATTCAATCCGTTCAACAGATCCTTTGTCGTATCTGAAATTTCATAAATCTTTGTACTGCTCACATCCAGATTGCGATAAGCTTCCGGGATCTGTCCGATCACCAGATTGAACACAATAACAATTGCGATTACAAGTACTGTCAGTCCCACACTGTAAGATCCGTGCTTTGTACCGGAGGTGTGGAACATCCCTTTGATCTTTCCTGTTGTTTTCTTTCTTCTATCCACTTTCATGCCCTCCTAATTCCAACGTCTCTTCTGGATTGCCTGTACTGTCAGGAACACAAAGACTACGATCAACGAAAGATACAACGCAATTCCTGTTACATCTACAATACTGTTCGAAGTGATATCCGTAAATACATCTGCAAGTGCCAGTCTTCCAAGCATCTTTGTCAGCAGGTTTTCATAAAGACTTGATTTCACGAAGTACACGACCACACCGGCGATCACACCAACTGCTTCGATCACACCGGCAATCGCTATATTTCCTGTCATCTGATAAATATAAACAACAATCAGAGTCAGAATGATAAGCACACCGACCAATCCGCTGACCGCACTGCTTGGAAGCATAGAAAGAATTCCATTCCAAAGATACAAGATAAGCAGAATGCCAAATGTACTGATAAATGCGATCATCTGACTTTCTGTCAGAGCAGACAGGAACATGCCGATTGCCGCATATACACAGCCCAACAGGAAAAATACCCCGATGGATATGTAATCTACTTTCAGATATGCCGTTCCCTGTGCCTTAATGATCAACGGGAATGCACAGAAGATCACATTCGGGATCCCAATTACCGTTACCATTGCAAGATATTTTCCAAGCACAACCTTCCACAGACTGACCGGAGCTGTCAGAAGCAGCTGATCTGTCTTATTTTTACGCTCTTCTGAAAAACTACGCATCGTGATCAGCGGAATCCCTACTATAAATACAATCAGTGAGCCTGAAAGCGTATAGGAAAAGTATGGATATCCGACTGTCAGGTTATATGCCATAAAGTAGATTCCTGTAAATGCAATAAGAAATGCAACAAACACGCATCCCACCATAGACTGAAAATAGGAGCGTACTTCTCTTTTATAAATCGCCAGCATCTTTCATGTCCTCCGTTTCCTTCTTCTTCGCCTTTTCTGCATATTCTTCTGCTGCCCTGTCGCTCTGCGTCAGTTCCATAAAGACATCTTCAAGACTTACCTGCAACGGATTCAGTTTCAGCAGCGGCTGATGATTCTGTGCAAATGCCTGAAATACTTTTTCACGTACATCTGTATTTTTCTTCTCCTGAATCTGAGCCCATGTGATTCCATTTTCCAGATGCTTTGTAGAAATGCTTCGAATTCCATCTACTGTCTCAAGAATTCTTCGAACTTCATCCGGATCTGCTTTCGTCTCGATCTCAATCAGATCAGAATCTCCCAGATTCCGTTCCAGGTTCTCCGGTGTGTCACTTGCAACCAGTTTTCCTTTGGAAATGATCAAAATATAATCGCAGACTTCACGGACTTCCGCCAAAATATGAGAACTCAGGATCACTGTATGTTTCTTCGCAAGCTGACGGATCAGTTCACGGATCTCTATGATCTGTTTTGGATCAAGTCCGACACTTGGTTCATCAAGAATGATGATCTCCGGGAATCCAAGCACCGCCTGTGCCAGTCCGACTCTCTGACGGTATCCTTTTGACAAATTCTTGATCAGACGGTTTTCCACTTCCCAGATCTTCACCATCTTCTCTACTTCATTGATAGACTCTCCTCTTTTCTTCTTAGCGATTCCTTTCAACTCCGCTACAAATTCCAGATATTCACGAACTGTCATCTCCATATACAACGGTGGCAATTCCGGCAGATAACCAATCTGCCTTTTCGCCTCCTCCGGCTCTTTCAGAATATCATGTCCATTAATCAGCACTTCTCCTTCGGTAGCACCGAGATACCCTGTCATAATATTCATCGTTGTTGATTTTCCCGCCCCATTCGGTCCAAGAAAGCCGTAGACATGCCCTTCCTCTATTGTGAAGTTCAAATGATCTACTGCTGTATGATTTCCATACTTCTTCACAAGATTCTTTACTTCTATCAAAGTCTTACCTCCCTATATTTCTTCCAGTCTATATCTATGCAGACAAACCGAGATTTTTGACTTTTCAAAAGTATCAGAGTTCTGTGAATGTTTTGTGTTATAAATGTGACAGTTCTATTTCTTGTAAAAAGAACAAAGAATGTGCCTCGGCACATTCTTGCGCCTGCGGCGGTCGCTTGCGACACCTACCTTGTACGCCGCAGTGCGCATCCTGAGCGGAGCGTTTGTTGTATATTAGGAAAGTCCTTTCCTAATATACAACAAAGCATTCTCTGCATTGTTCCATATAAGAACCAACACAAAGAATGCCTTTTTTACTTTTCGTATTCCTTACAAACCAGATCTGCAATGATCTGCTGCCCCTGTGAATCCGGATGTACTCCATCTTTCTGCAGATGTGATGTCACAGATGACTGATACACATCCGCAACTTCATAATCGTATTTTCCCGCCCGTTTTTCAATGATCGCGTTCATATTTTTAATAATATCTTCTACAATTTTATTCAGCGTAGACGGAAGTTTCATATTGCCTGCCGGATTATAAATTGTAGTCACGATCACTTTCGCGTCATCTTTTTTCAATGAATTTACAGTCTTCATCATCTGAATCCATTCTTTTTCAAAGGAATTATAATCCCAGTTATTCAACGCGTTGATCGCACTCAGCACAAGAAGCGGATTCTTCTTTACAGAACTTTTCAAGGATGCCAGTGCTTCATCCGCACTTTTAAATTTTGTATCTGTCTTCAGGATTTCCTGGACCACACGCTTACATTCGTTGAGCAGGTCGTTCGAACCAATTGTTATAAAAATAACATCTGCTTTTGCCAAATTCGTCTGCACATCTTGCTTTGATAAATACTTTTCATTCAATCCCGCCGTATCAAGACCTGTTCTTGCATAATTATGATAAATATATCTGCTGCCTTCGCTATACGCTATTTCCTTTGCTGCCAGACTACCATAATTTTCCATCCAGGATTTGTCGCAAGTATAACCTTTTGCAATACTGTCTCCAAGCACTGTGCAATAAAGCTGATGTGGACGTACCGTTTCCTCCGTATTTTCCGTTCCGAACACCGGAAGAGTCTCTGTCAGCAGCATCCCTGCACCAAGCAGAACTGCCAGCATCCTTCTTCCATATCTTGAAATCCTTCCTTTTCTTTCTCTCGTTCCATTTTGTTTCATTTTCCGCACCTGCCTGTATTCTGTCCTACTTCGTAGCTGTCTCTTGTTACCGCCTTATACTTTTAGATTTCCCATTTTGCCTGACTTCCATGCTCCGTCTTTGTAATATTTAATTTCCAGTCAATTTGCTCTTTTAATTCGTTTACATGGGAAATAATTCCAACCAGTCCTTTCTCTCCTGCAAGTTCTTTGAGTATCTGAATCGCACGATCTCTTGATGCATCATCCAGAGATCCGAATCCTTCATCTACAAACATCGTCTCCAGACTCACTGCTCCGGCTGTATTCTGGATAATATCTGCAAGTCCCAATGCCATCGACAAAGCTGCCATGAAGGATTCTCCTCCTGAGAGAGACTTCACATCTCTGACCGAATCTGTCACCAGATCATAGACATCCAGATCAAGTCCGGCCTGTCCCTGACTGCTCAGATCCTGAATCTCCCTGCACTGTAGAACAAATTCATTCGATGTCATCCGCGCCAGCCTGCGGTTTGCCGCCTGAATGATCTGCCGGAAATAAGTCCGCTGTACATATGTTTCAAAATCAAGTTTCACACTGCCGATCAAATTGCCATTTGCAGTCTTGCTCAGGTTGGAAAGTACCTCATATTCTTTTCGCAGAGCTTCCTGCGAAGAAAAATATTGTTTCAGATTCTTGTACGCATTCTGGTTGCCTGTCCATCTGCTGTGAAGCTGCATCTGATGATCCTGTTTTTCTTTCAACAGATGTTCTACTTCCTTTCGCTTTTCTATCTCCTGCTGCGGATCTTCCCGCTTTTCTCTTGCAGTCTGTTCCTTCAGCGTCTCGATCTTTGCCTTTTTCTCTAACAGCTGGCGGTCATATTCTTTCACTTCTTTGTCTTTCTCCCGCCACCCTTCGATCCACTGTTTCGCCTCACGGAATTCTTCCTGTGAAGTAAATTCCTGTCGGCTGATCTCCTCTCGGAACTCTTCCTGCTCTTTTACAAAACGTTTCTCAAGTTCTGTTTTCTGACTTCGAAGTCCCTCCAGTTTTCCTGCCTGACGTTTGCTCTCCTCCGTCATCTTACGGTACTGTTCCTGTGCCTGCTTTGTTTCATTCTTCTTCCGATTCAGTTCAATCTGCATCTTCTGAAGTTCTTCTTTCACCTGCTCTTCTTTCACAGGATTATCTCCGAGAATACGTTGTTCTGATTCAAGCTGTGCTTTACATATCTGAAACTTTTCCTGCTGCTGCATTCTTTTTTGTTCCAGCAGGTCACGTCTTTGCTTCAGTTTCTCTACCGTCTCTTTATCCGGTGCTTCTCCGGAAATCTTTGCCGGATGCGGATGTTCTACTGATCCGCAGACTGGACATGGAATACCTTCTCGTAATTCCTTTGCCAGGATTCCCGCCTGCTCCTGAAAGAATTTCGCATATGCTTCCTCATACTTTGCTGATGCTTCCTGACAATTCTGTATACACTGTCGCATAGCTTCTGTCTGATTGTCATATTCTTTCGAATACTTACGCACATTTGTGTAATGTGGAAGAAGATCCGATAACTGTGAAATTCTTTTCAGCATTTGCGGTTCTTCCTTTGCAAAAACTTCTTCCAGTTCTTCCGCTTTTTCTTTAACCTCGGAAAGTTCCTTTTCCTGTCCCTTCTGCCATGCAGTGATCTGCTCGACCTCTCCCTGTATCTGCCGCACGGATTTTGCTGTGCGAAGAGCCTGCACTTCCAAATGTCTCGCCTGCTCTGCCCGGTGTCCAAGCCCTGCCTGAACCCGACAGGTTTCCATCTCTTCCTTTTTTGCATTCAGAATACTCAGCTGCTTCTCTTCCATTTCCAAACGATCAAATATCTTATTTTTCTCTTCTTTCTTCTGAATCAGCATTCGAAGTGTTTCTGACTGTTTCTTAAGTTCCTCCGATTCTTTCTTTAAGACTTTTCCACAGCTTTCTTCATATTCGAGAAAGTTTTTCACAGCCTCCAGAACCTTTTCCCCTTCCGGCATGGATAACTCACAGAGTTCTTTCCACTGGTCTGCCAAATCCTGCTGCTCTGTGTTCTCCTGTTCCACATGCTCCATCTCACGCCGAATGTCTGATTCACTTTCCTTCAGCGCAATATACAGACCTCTTCCTTTTTCTTTCAGTGCTTCCTGGATTCGCCAGTAGATTTGTGTCTGGAAAATCTGTGAGAAGATCTTTTTACGTTCTTTCGATTCTGCATGAAGAAGCTTTAAGAAATCTCCCTGCGCGATCATGGCAATCTGTGTAAACTGTCCCGCATCAAGACCAATGATTTCCTGAATCTTTTGGTCCGTCTCTCGCTTCTTCCCCTGGTATTCCCTTCCGTCCGGAAGAAGGAGACTTACCTTCGCTGTCTCTTTCACATACCGGAGGCTTCCATCTGCTTTTCTCCTCTTTCCGACCCGGAGATATTCCGGATTACGGCGCACGGTATATTCCTGTCCCCGATAAGAAAACACATATTCAACATAAGTGTCTGTGTCTTCTGATGCATACTGGCTGCGCATCATATTTCCATCTCTGCGTCCGCCACTCGTCCGGTCATACAGTGCATACATGATTGCATCAAAGATAGTTGTTTTTCCTGCACCTGTATCTCCGGTGATCAGAAATAATCCGCTGTGAATCTTTGTAAAATCTATCTCCTGGACGCCCGCATAAGATCCGAATGCGGACATCGTCAATCTCACCGGTCTCATACGTCTTCCCCTTTCACTTCACTTAGAATCTCTCTTAAGATCTTTTGTTCCTGCTCAGACATTTCCTGCCCCTGCATCTCTTTGTAAAAATCACAAAATGTTTCAAACGGAGTACCGATCCGTATCTGTTCTTCAGAAAATTCCAGCTTCTGTCTCGTCCTTTCATTATCCATTCGCACTTCGAGGATATGATGGAACTTTCTTTCCAGCTGCTCCTTCGGTTTGTACGGATCAACCTCATCTGTCAGCGTCACACTGACATAATCTTCGCTCCCGGTTCCGTCCTCCTCTTCAAGGATCTCTTCCAGAGTTCCACGCAGTTTCCGTACATCACGAAGCGGATGTAACGGCAGCTTCTGAATCTCCGGCTCGCTCCCCTTTTCTTTCAATTCGACTACATGAAGTGTCTTCTTCTGATTTGCTTCACTGACTGAATATTTCAACAATGTTCCGCAGTAACGGATCTTCTCCTGTCCGACTCTCTGTGCTCCATGTAAATGTCCAAGAGCCACATAGTCAAACTCCTGTACTACGGAAATATCTACATTATCAATGCCTCCGACAGATAATACTTCTGAATCACAAGTTACCGGAGTCTCTCCTTTTCCTGTATAAAACTGATGGGAAACCAGTACATTTCTTCTGGAGAAATCAATCTTCTCCCTCTCCAGAAGTCCTTGTACAGCTGCCGTATAACTCTCCGGCACATCTCCGCCAAAGATTTTACGCACATATCCCGGCTTCAAAAACGGAAGCAGCCAAAAATCCACTTCACCAAACTCATCCGTCAAAGTAATCTTTTTCAGACGATCTGCTTCTTCCTCCGGTGCCTGCCCCGCAATATAAATCTGATGACTTCCAAGCAAACGGCTGGCATAATCAAGCCGCTGTGCCGAATCATGATTTCCCGATATAATAAGCACCGGAATCACCGGTTCAATCTTAGCCAAAGCTGTCAGAAATTCATCAAACAAGCTGACGGCTTCTGCTGATGGCACGGATTTATCATAGATATCTCCAGCGATAACAATTGCATCCGGATGTATAGACGCTGCATATGAAAGAACCTCCGCAAGGATATGTTCCTGATCCTCCCGGAGGTTATAGTGATGTAATTGCTTTCCTATATGCAGGTCTGATAAATGAAAAAACTTCATATCATCACCTCATTACAGTAAATTTACTTCTTTCCCGGATTCTTCCAGATCCAGATTGCTGCTACAATACCAAGCATATACAGAATGTTCACAAGAACGACCGGATTATCCTTCAGTAAAGCGACAACCGCTACAATTGCTGCAAGTATCGCCGCAAGCTGAAGCACCTTGAGAAGCTTCTCATTCCGGCTCTGTCTTGCTTTCTGTAAGCATTCCAGTCTGCGCTGTTCCAACGTCAGATATTCCAGCATATCCTCCGGTCGAATCTTAGAAAGAATCACTTCTTCTCTGGAAAATTTCTTCTCCCCACTGCGGTGGAAAATACTCTTGATCTGATCGATCTTTTCCTTCCGGTTCTGCGGATCTTTAACCGCCTGCTCGTACTCTTCCTCAGCTGCACGATCCTCCACAGTCTCTTTGTAATAATCTTCCAGCTTCTGCGCCGGTTCTACCGGTGGCTGTACAGGATGTGTTGGTTCCGTATTCACCGGTGGTATCGCCTCTGTCTTCACTGGCGGAATCTCCTCCGCATCCACCGGCTGCTCGACTATTTCTGATGTATTCACTTTATCTATCACTTTATTTTCTTCAGACACTATAGTTCTCCTTTTATCTTCTCCGCATTAATCCTGAAAATGATACCTACTATTCGCATATCAACATATAAATTATAGCAAATGCACGAAAAATATACAACCAACAGGAAATGGACCTAGGTCGATTAATCGTTACTGTTGCTCCTCCGCTCCCGGAAGTTTCACCATCTTCGGTGCATGCTTCAGCGCCGGAATGATCTTTGCGATCAAATCAGATGTGCGAATCTTCAAACTGGATGTGTTGATGCACGGATGACAACCAAAATACGGATCTTTCATTACATCCTCATCGATCAGAAGCTGTACTTTCCCCTCTGTATCATTCATAAGTCCCATAACGCTGACGGATCCCGGTGTAATATCCAGATACTTCTCCATATACTCCGGCTTTGCAAAGGAAAGTCTGGCAGAACCAATCTGTGCCGACAAATTTTTCGTCTTAAATGGCTTGTCTCCCGGCATCAGAAGCAGATAAAAGTCTGTTTCCTGTCGATTGCAAAGGAACAGGTTCTTGCAGATTGCGGTTCCATCTCCAAGTGTTCTATCGATCTCTTCACAGGCTTCCATCGTCATTGCCGCCTCATGGTCTACTCTCTGGTATTCCACACCAAGCTTGTCGAGGAAATCATATACCCTGATTTCCTTTTCTAATCTTCCTTCTGTGTTTTCTGGTCTTCCATTCTCTAATTTCATATTATCAACTCCTATATCATACTAACCTAAGTGCTCTATATCTGTCAAAACATGCAAATATTTCCTGTCTTCTCGGCACTGCCATACAGGATACACTGGATGTACTCTCGCATAATTCCGCCAGCGATTTATTCTGCATCACTTCTTCCAGCTCATCTACAATCTGGATCAGATTCTTCTTTCCGTCAATCAAATGTTTCTGTGCATATCGTACACAGTATCCAAGTGCTGTCACCTGTTCGTTATCCGCAATCTGCTCTAAGCATCTCAGATCGATCATATCCCTGTTGATCATCACTGATTCTTTTCCCATCGTCTTCATCTTGATCCGGTCATTTCCGCGAAATGCTTTATCCGGTCGCGGCACTCTGTCATAAGCCGGCTTTTTTGCTGGCTGCTCCGGCACGCTGATCTGCGGGAAGTTCTCTGCTTCTTTTTTCGCCAATACCGTAATATCTTTCGGAACATAACGATCCATCTGGATAATACTGTCTGCGATATGGAAATAAGCTCCCGAACTTCCTGCAACGATCACTGTCGAGATTCCATAATTTTCATACAATTCTCTGATTCTTTCAATAAATGGCGTGATCGGCTCCATCTCTCTGTGGATCACGCGCTGCATCAGCTCATCACGGATCATGAAGTTCGTTGCACTCGTATCTTCATCAATCAAGAACAGGGATGTTCCGGCCTCAATTCCTTCGATCACATTTGCCGCCTGTGAAGTACTTCCACTTGCATCTTCTGTACAGAATGATGTCGTATCTTTTCCGTTCGGAAGATCGTTGATGAACATGGAAATATCTGTCTTCTGGATACTTCTTCCATCCTCCGCGCGCAATTTCACTGCTGTCGCATCTGTGATCACATACTCTCTTCCATCCCCTGCGATGTGATTGTACACTCCAAGCTCCAGAGCTTTCAAAAGTGTTGACTTTCCGTGATAACCTCCACCGACGATCAAAGTAATCCCCTTACGGATTCCCATACCGGTAATCTTTCCTTTATGTGGAAGTTCCAGTGTCACTTCCTGCTCCGTCGGAGACTGGAAGGCAATTCCGTCACGCATCGGCCTGGATGAAATTCCGGATTCCCTTGGCAGTACACTTCCGTTTGCCACGAAAGCACACAAACCACGTTTCGGAAGTTCTTTACGGATATACTCCTGATCTTCTGCCAGATCTACGATTCTTCTCAATCTTTTTGCATCCAGATTCTTATAAAACAAGGATGCCTTTACACACTCCGGAACAAAATCAAATAAAATCTTCTCTAATTCTCTTGCATTGATCGTTCGTCCATTTGCCGGAAATCCGATTTCCATTCTCAGAAGGATGTTTCCGTTCTCCGGCTGGATCTGACACGCTGTTCTCTCCAAAACTTCCTGTCCGCATCTGCTGACAGAGATCAGTCCGCTCTTACCTGAACCTTTCGCCTTGAATGCAAACCTCTCTGCCCTTCTTCCAAACTGGCGCAGCAATTCATCCTGAAGTGCGATTCTCTGACATTTTCCACAATATAATTCCTGTGGGAATCCTGCTGTCTTTCCACTCACCAGTACACTTACCTTTGACGGTGACGCAAACGGATCTCCCTGTACGTGATCGATCGATAAAACATATCCCGGAAATCGGTACTGTCCTTTTGTATCTTTATAAGCCGGATATCCCCGGTGATCTATTCTTGATAATAAACTTCTAAGTTCTGCTTCTGACTGCATTTTTATTCCACTCTTTCTTTTTCTCATTCGTGCAGAATACGCTCAAGCTGCACGAACCACTTCTCATTATACAATAATTTTTGCTTTCTTGCATGAAATAGTCATGCAGCTTTCCCGATTTTCGGAGCAAAAAGAAGCCATTATCCAGACTCTTTATCCGAATAATGACTTCCAATCATTTACTTCAAATTACTTTTCTGTAATGTATTTTATACCTCGAAAATCAGATCTCCGTAAGATGGCATTGGCCAAGCTTCTTTATCCACAATCATCTCAAGTTTGTCAACCGGTGTGCGGAGTGCATCCATAGCCGGAACAACCTCTGTATGATAGTATGTAGCCTGTACTTCGCCTTCTTCTTTTGCTGCTGCCTCACCTGTCACTTTTACAAGCCTATCAAGCGCTGCCTTTGTCTCAGCCATCAGAGCACTTACTTCCTTAAGTGCCTCTGTCTGAACTGTCGCATCAACACCTGCTGCCTTCACAGCATTAATTGTATCTGCCAGTGTCTTTGTATACTTGATAAATGCCGGCAGGAACTGTTTGCTTGCCATATCGATCATAGTACGAGCTTCAATATTGATTGCCTTAGCATATGCCTCATACTGAATCTCTGCACGAGACTCAAGCTCTGCTTTTGTGAATACATTAAATCTCTCAAACAATTCTACAGCCTTCTCTGTTGTGATTGCCGGAATTGCTTCAACCATAGACTTAATGTTCGGAAGTCCTCTTCTCTCAGCCTCTGCAACCCACGCGTCAGAGTATCCGTTTCCGTTGAAGATGATTCTCTGGTTCTCTGTCAGGTATTCTTTGATCAGATCATGTACTGCAAGATCAAAGTCATCTGCTTTCTCAAGAATATCACATGCATCTGCAAATGCTTCCGCAACGATTGTGTTCAGTACGATATTCGGGTTTGCGATAGAATCTCTTGATCCAACCATACGGAACTCGAACTTATTTCCTGTAAATGCAAACGGTGATGTTCTGTTTCTGTCTGTTGCATCTTTGAACAGGTCAGGAAGTGTACTTACACCTGTTTCCAGCTTTCCACCTTTTAAACTGTGTGTAGCTTCTCCTGTGCTGATCAGCTGCTCAACAACATCCTCAAGCTGCTCTCCAAGGAAGATAGAGATAATTGCCGGAGGTGCCTCATTTGCTCCAAGTCTGTGATCATTTCCCGGATCAGCTGCAGATTCTCTGAGCAGATCTGCATGTACATTAACCGCTTTCATAATGCAGGCAAGTACAAGAAGGAACTGTGTATTCTCATGAGGTGTCTTACCTGGTTCGAGAAGATTGATTCCATCATCTGTAGTAATAGACCAGTTGTTGTGCTTACCGGATCCGTTAACTCCTGCGAACGGTTTCTCGTGAAGCAGACATTTCAGCCCATGCTGACAAGCTACTCTCTTCAATGTCTGCATTGTCAGCTGATTCTGATCTACAGCGATATTAGCTTCTGTATAAATCGGAGCCAGCTCATGCTGTGCCGGTGCAACCTCGTTATGCTGTGTCTTTGATGGAACACCCACCTTCCAAAGCTGGATATTTACATCTCTCATGAAAGATGCGATTCTCTGACGGATTGTTCCGAAGTAATGATCGTCAAGCTCCTGTCCTTTCGGAGGCATTGCTCCAAAAAGTGTACGTCCTGTGTAGATCAGGTCTTTTCTTTCTTCAAACTTCTCTGCATCTACAAGGAAGTACTCCTGCTCTGCTCCAACAGATGGAGTAACCTTCTTAGATGTTGTATTTCCAAATAAACGAAGAAGTCTTAATGCTTCTTTATTGATAGCTTCCATAGAACGAAGCAACGGTGTCTTCTGATCCAGTGCCTCTCCTGTATAGGAGCAGAATGCTGTTGGGATACAAAGTGTAGCTCCGCCTGCATCCTGTCTTACGAATGCCGGTGATGTACAATCCCATGCTGTATATCCTCTTGCCTCGAATGTTGCTCTCAGTCCTCCTGACGGGAATGAAGATGCATCCGGCTCACCTTTGATCAATTCCTTTCCTGAGAAAGTCATCAGAACTTTTCCACTTGGAAGCGGAGCTGAGATAAAGGAATCATGCTTCTCTGCTGTAACTCCTGTAAGTGGCAGGAACCAATGTGTATAGTGAGTCGCTCCTTTTTCAATTGCCCATTCTTTCATCTCGTGAGCAATAACATCTGCTGTCTCGAGATCCAGGTCTTTTCCTTCTTCAATTGTCTTTCTCAGATTCTTGTAAACTTTCTTTGGCAGACGCTCCTGCATAACAGTATCGTTAAATACGTTCTCTCCAAAGATGTCAGCTACATTGAATAATTCTGTGCTCATATCCTATACCTTCCTTTTCTCTTAATCCTCCGATTACCGCCCACTGCAATGAGCAATAACTCGATTTCACTACGGGAACCCTTTTGATAGATCACCTCTCAGGAAATCATCCGTCTGATCCAGTCGGATGAAATCTAATTTCATTAAATTCAATCTGATTCAATCATGCGGATCATTTCCCAAGGGATAACAAAGAATGTGCCTTGGCACATTTTGGCGCCTGCGGCGGTCGCTTGCGACATCTACCTTGTACGCCACAGTGCGCATCCTTAGCGGAGCGTTTTTTATGTATTAGGAAAGGACTTTCCTAATACATAAAAAAGGGCACTCCAATTATAATTGGAACGCCCTTGTTCTGTCTACGTGAGTCAGTATACCTCAACTTGCTTTAAAACGCAAGTGCTTTTTTAAAAAAGTTCTTCTCAGGCTTTTCCGACAGATCCGAATAACTCCATCTTCTCTTTTACTGTTTCCATGATTGCGTCTGCGCCTGGTTTGAGAAGTTTACGTGGGTCAAATCCTTTACCCTCAAGATCTTTTCCTTCTTCAACATACTTACGTGTAGCTGCTGCAAAAGAAAGCTGACACTCTGTATTAACGTTGATCTTAGCAACTCCAAGAGAGATTGCTTTCTTGATCATATCTTCCGGGATACCTGTACCACCGTGAAGTACGAGTGGCATATCTCCTGTACGCTGCTGAATAGCGTCCAGAGTCTCGAAGCTTAATCCTTCCCAGTTTGCCGGATATTTACCATGAATGTTACCGATACCTGCTGCCAGGAAATCGATTCCCAGATCAGCTACTCTCTTACACTCTTCCGGATCAGCACACTCGCCTCTTCCGATAACTCCATCTTCTTCTCCACCGATGGATCCAACCTCTGCCTCGATTGACATTCCTTTGTCATGAGCGATCTTAACGAGTTCTTTTGTCTTCTCAACATTCTCTTCGATCGGATAATGAGATCCGTCGAACATGATAGATGAAAATCCTGCTTCTACACATTTCAGGCATCCTTCATAGCTGCCGTGGTCAAGGTGAAGAGCAACCGGAACTGTGATTCCAAGTTCTTCCATCATTCCGTTTACCATACCTACAACAGTCTTATATCCTGTCATATATTTTCCTGCACCCTCAGATACACCAAGGATAACTGGTGAGTTGAGTTCCTGTGCTGTTGTAAGAATAGCCTTTGTCCACTCAAGATTGTTGATATTGAACTGTCCTACTGCGTAGTGGCCTGCTTTTGCTTTCTGAAGCATTTCTGTAGCTGATACTAACATATTTCTTTCCTCCAATTCTTAAAGACCCTGACGCCCGTGAAAACCATCAGGAATTATTTATTTAGAATTCTTCTATATTATAGCGTATTAATTTATAAATGACAATCTTATGTTTTGCATAAAAAACAGTACGCAGTTACAATTATCGTTAACATTTTCACAAGGGTTTCTTCTGCCCTCTGTGGATTGTTCTTATTTTTGTACAATATAACCAATAATTATTTATTCGGTATAACCGCACTTTTCTCCTTTTGCTAACTCTGTATTTCTGATTCGTGATTTATATTTTGGATATTCCGCAATAAATCTGTCAATGACTTTCGGATCATCCCAATAATGCATCGGAAAAACAGCTTCACACTCTACCTTTTCCAGAAAATAAATCATCCCATCCGCATAGTGGTCTTCCTGTCTCGGATCAAGCGGAACAAATGCAGCATCAAAATGAATGCCTTTCAATTTATCAATCTCCGCACAATACCTGGATGTCATCTGACGATTATCCGCATCCGGTTCACCCTCCCAATACCAGTCATTCAGATCACCAGCATGATAAATTGTACTGTCCTTTGTTTTTACAATAAAAGCAACTCCACTATCGGTAGAGAGCAGCGTACTGACTTGTGTGCCGTTATCAAGAGTATAACTTTCATCATGATAAGCAGTTGTGATCTTCACACCTGTCGGATACTTTCTTTTGTTGATATCCTTCGCCAGAACCGCCTGATAATTCAGCCCCATATCTTTAAGGATTTGAAAAATCTGCGGATTAAAATGATCCTGATGAAAATGACTGCAAAAGACAATTACTTCCTTGTCTTTGTCAAGCTTTGGCAGTTCACCTTTATAATAGTCAAAAATGTAATAGCACGATCCAGACTCAACCATGAATCCACTGTGATCAATATAAGTTACTTGCATAATATCACCCACTTTTTAATTTGCTAAAAGATTTTCAAAGCACAAAAAAAACTCGTAAATACGAGCTTTTTTCAGTGACTCCGAGGGGAATCGAACCCCTGATTCCAGCGTGAGAGGCTAGCGTCTTGACCGCTTGACCACGGAGCCTTATTCATTTTCGTCTGTGTCTTTTTTGTTACCGCCACAAGACAATAGTTATTATATACCAGGCTTTCAGAAAATGCAACCCCTTTTTTTAATTTTTTTTAAAAAATTTTTATTTTTCTTTCAAATTGCCTTTTTCCCTTGATTTTGCGCGGTTTGCGGCGATTGTTCAACAAGCTTCAAATTCAAAAAAGGGGTGATTTTCTAAAATATCACTGAAAATATTTCAGATTATGTGTTCAGACTTCCTCTACTTCCACCAACTGTTCACTCAGATCTTCTACGGCTTCTTCCTTAACCATAATCTGAAGTGCCTGATTTTTATTCTTAATTACAACTTCTTCATGAGTACCGCCGTATTCTCCATCCAGCGTCCATGGAATTGCCTCAACAGATTCAAAACGGACTTCACCACTCTTGAAGGAGTATATTCTGTCTGAATTAATCTGACGCATCACAATTGCCCCAAGCAGTTCGTTCAACTCGACTGGATTCTTTGGTGTTTTAAAGAGTGTCACCTCAAAAACACCATCATCAAAAATAACATTTTCTCCTGTGATTCTTTTGAATCCTCCTACAGAGCGTGAATTTGTCACCATTCCAAAGATAAACTCATCTTCAATCGTCTCTCCGTCATGTATGACTTTGATCTTATAAGACGGAATATTGAACAGTCTCTTGGTTCCTTCCAGAATATAAGCCATATGACCAAGAATATTCTTCATGCTCTGCTTCGTCTCATATGACACGTCTGTGAAAATGCCAAAGGCTGCAATATATACGAAGTAGTCATCGTTAAACTGACCGATATCAAAGGAAAATGGTGTTCCTGTTACAATTGTATCTGCGGCCTCCAGCATATTCTTGGAAATATGCAGACTACTTGCAAAATCATTCGTCGTTCCGGCCGGAATATATCCGATCGGCGTCTTATTTTCTCGCATCATCATACCGGTCACGACTTCATCCAATGTACCATCTCCGCCACTACATGTCACGAGATCATATTCTTCTGTGTACTCACTGACTTTTCTTACAGCATCCTGACTTCTCTGTGTAGGATAAACCGTCACCTCATATCCGCCCTTCACAAAAGTGTCGATCACATCTGAAAGTTTCGGCTTCAGAAGTCCCATTCCTGAATTCGGATTGTAAACAAATAGCATTCTTTTCATAAACAAATACCTCCTTATTCAAAAATCATTTGTGTTCACATCAGCTGCAAACTCTCCCCCATAGAAAAAGATGGCTGTACTCCTCTTCAAAGTACAGCCCCTCTATATTCATTTGTAATCACTTGGTTATCTCTCTGTGACTTCCATTACCATCTTATTGTTATTATACGTTAGCAAAAAATGTCTTAATGCCTTCAGCTGCTTTCTGCTCGTCCTCGCCGTCTGTCACAACGGTAATCTCCTCGCCTCCGATCAGATTCAGACTCATCATACCCATAATACTCTTTGCATTGATGTTCTTCTCGGCTACCTGAATGTACACTTTGCTTGCATACTGGCTGGCTTCCTGTACGAGAAGGGCGATCGGCCGTCCATCAAACCCTGGGTCCGCTTTCACTACAACAGATGTCTTAATCATAATAATCCTCCTTGTTCTTGCCGAACTTTGTCTGCCATCTCACTCAGCTTACGCAGCCTGTGGTTGATACCCGATTTTCCAACCGGAGGATTCAGGGATTCTCCCAGTTCCTTCAGTGTTGCTTCCGGATGCTCGAGACGGGCAAGAGCAGCCTCGACTAATCCTTTCGGTATATTCTCAAATCCTATCTGATCTCTCAAATATGTAATATCTTCCAGCTGTTTCACTGCTGCTGATACTGTCTTATTAATATTGGCAGTTTCACAATTCACTTTTCTGTTCACAGAATTTCTCATCTCTTTGAGAATTCTTACATTCTCAAGTTCCATTAATGAGACATGTGCCTCCATGATATTCAAAATATCTACTATTTGTGCTCCTTCTTTCAGGTAAACAACATACGACTTCTTTCTGAGCACGATCTTTGCGTCCATAGAAAAACTGCAGATCAGGTCACAGATCTGATGTGCCATCTCTTCTGTGGAACAGACAATCTCAAAATGATATGCCTTGTTCGGATCACTCATAGATCCGGACGCCTGAAACGCTCCGCGGAGAAATGCTCTTCGACAACAAACCTGTTGAACAATCATCGGATTCACGGCATGCAACTCTTCCGCATTCTCCTGCTGTTCCCCCATCATCTTCGTAGCCTGTAAGATACGTATCGCATCTTCATGTTTTTTTACGATAACGGAATAGTTCTCTGTCTGCTTCTTTATATTCCTCCGAACGGAAATATCACTCCTTATATTAAATGTTTTTTCTATTAATGTAAAGACCTTTCTTGCAACTAAAATGTTTTCTGTACGAATCTTGATACTGCACCGGTCAAAACTATTGATTACAACAGTCCCGCACATGCCAATAAAAGCCGTCAGTTCCGCAATCTGGCAATGTCTGGCTGAACTGATGTTCCTTGCAAGCTCTTCCTTCACTTTTCCAGAAAATGACATATTTTCCACCTTTTACTTTCTCTTTGTGATACTATCCTTCCCAATATCACGATGTTCAATACGGACACCATAACTTTCCTCGGTCTCAAGCGTGTGATATAACGCATTCGCCAGCGTTACAGATCTATGCTTTCCGCCGGTACATCCAATTGCGATCACAAGCTGGTTTTTTCCCTCCAAAATATAATTTGGAATCAGAAATTCAACCATGTCTTTTAATTTTTCAAGGAAAATCGGTCCCTTATCATTCTGCATGACATAATCCTGGACTTCCGGATCATTTCCTGTTTTTTCTTTCAATGTATCAATATAGTACGGATTCGGAAGAAAACGCACATCGAATACAAGGTCTGCGTCCTGCGGAATTCCGTATTTAAAACCAAAGGACATTACTGTGATATAGAGGTTGCAAAAGCTCTCACCTTTCACAAAAATCTTCTCAAGTTCAATCTTCAGTTCTCTCGTCAGCATCTTACTTGTATCAAGAATATACGTTGCCTTCATTTTCAAAAATGCGGTCTTCTCACGTTCTTTCGCAATACCGGTATCCACACGTCCCGATCCGCTCAGAGGGTGCTGTCTTCTCGTTTCTTTGTATCGCTTTACAAGTACAGAATCCTTTGCGTCCAGAAACAGAATCTCATATTTGATCCCCTTTTGATCCATCTGCTCAAGATCTTTCTCTAATCCGGAAATATCCTGTCCGCTTCGCACATCGACTCCCAATGCCACTTTCTTCATTGGAGTTTCTGAATTCTCGATCATCTGCACAAATCCAGGAAACATTGCGATTGGCAGATTATCCACACAGAAATATCCCATATCCTCAAGCATCTTAAGTGCTGTTGTTTTTCCGGCTCCTGACATCCCTGTTACGATAACAAAACGCATATCAAAACTCTCCTATTCTTCTTACTTCCGCTTCCAGGCGGACTCCTGAATTTTCTTCTACTTTATCTTCTACCTGACGCATCAGTTCCATAATCTCTGCTGCGCTTGCATTCCCTCTGTTGATCACGAAACCGCAATGCTTTTCAGAGACCTGTGCATCTCCGACCCTGAATCCGCGAAGTCCTGCATCTCCGATCAGTTTTCCTGCGAAATATCCTTCTGGACGCTTAAATGTACTTCCTGCACTTGCATACTCTAATGGCTGCTTTGTCACTCTTTTTTCTTTCAGATCATCCATCACTTCTTTAATTTTCTCCGGATTTCCTTTTTCAAGAGAAATCACTGCTTCAAGAACAATATAATTCTTCTGTTCTACCACACTTGTCCGGTAAGCAAGTCCCATCTCTTCTACAGGAATCGTAAGGAATCCGCCATCTGCTGTCATCACTTTCACGCTCTCAAGAACCTGCTTCATCTCTCCACCGTATGCACCCGCATTCATGCGAACGGCTCCGCCTAATGTTCCCGGAATCCCGGCAGCAAATTCAAAACCTGTCAGAGATTCTGACAGTGCTGTTGCCGCGATCTTCGACAGAAGTGCGCCCGCACCGGCATAAATCTTGTTCTCTTCTACCCTGATCTGATTCATTTTCTTAAAAATCTGAAGAATTACGCCACGATATCCCTTATCTCCAACAAGAAGATTACTTCCGTTTCCAATCACTGAATATGGGATTTCCTCCTTTTTGCATAACTCAACAATTGCCTGGATCTCTTCCTTTGATTCAGGTGTCACGAAATAATCTGCCGGACCACCAATACGAAATGTTGTATGTTTCTTCATCGGCTCATCTTTCATTACATTTTCCTGTTTTGTAATAGTGCACAATCTATTGTATAATTCCATATCTATACTCCGTTTCTTCTATATAATAGTATTAAATATTCTTATCAGTCATCAACATCATACACCACCCACTTCATAAAGTAAAGTATATTGCCTTGCCAAACACTAATAAACCATGTATAATGAATGCGTATATCTAAAATTAACCAAGCCTCTTTAGAGGCACATTTTTTAATCAAAGGAGTGAATATTTAAAGTGGACGCAGGTGACACGTACCTATTAATTATACTGTTAATTTTACTATTGTTTTCATCATTTTTTTCATCAACCGAGACTGCGCTGATGTCAGTGAATAAGATTAAACTCCGTTCTCTCGCAGACGGTGGGAACAAACGGGCGGCTCTGGCTCTTGATATCACAGAGAATCACACAGCAAAGATGCTCAGTGCAATTCTGATCGGTAATAATATTGTGAATGTTTCAGCATCTTCTCTTGCCACAACCCTTGCTTATTCATTTGGCGGATACATGGTCAGCATCGCTACACTGATTCTGACAGTGGCAATCCTTGTATTTGGAGAGATTACACCGAAGAATTATGCAACGATCAACGCTGAGAAACTTACGCTTCGTTATATTCCGGTCATCAAGTTTTTTATGACGGTCATGACTCCGGTTATTTTCATCATTAACTTGTTTTCCCGTGGAATCATGCTGATCCTTCGCGTAGACCCGGATGCAGCGAACAAAGCTATGACAGAAGAAGAACTTCGTACAATTGTGGATGTCAGCCATGAGGATGGTGTAATCGAGTCTGATGAAAAAGAGATGATCTACAATGTATTCGATCTCGGCGATGCCAAGGCGAAAGATATTATGGTTCCTCGCGTACATGTTACATTTGCTGATGTCAATAGTACCTTCGATGAATTGATTGATATTTTCCGTGAAGACAAATTCACAAGACTTCCTGTTTACGAAGAGACACAGGATAACGTTGTCGGTATTATTAACATGAAGGATCTGCTTCTTTATGATCATGATACACCGTTCAATATCCGGGATTTCTTAAGAAAACCTCATTTCACTTATGAGTTCAAAGATATCTCTGAACTTCTTGTAGAGATGAGAGATTCTACTTTTAATATTGCAATTGTTCTGGATGAATACGGTGAGATGGCAGGACTCATCACTTTGGAGGATATTCTGGAAGAGATTGTTGGTGAGATCCATGATGAATATGATGAGAATGAAGATGAACTGATCAAAGAGATTTCTGATCATGAATATATTATCGAAGGCTCCATGAGTCTGGATGATGTGAACGATCACTTACATACAGAACTTGACTCTGAGGATTATGATTCTCTTGGAGGACTGATCATCGAACATCTGGACCGTTTACCTCAGATGGGTGATGAAGTTGTCACTGAAGATGGAATTCGTCTGGTGGTCGAGAAGTTGGATAAGAACCGCGTAGAAACGGTACATGTTTATCTTCCTGAAAGAACAGATACAGAAGAAGCGGATGGAGAAACTTCTGATTCTTCTGAAACTGATAAACACTCACATGAATAGAACTTTTTGAAATGTCGGCTGTATTATCGCAGCCGGCATTTTTTGACGTTTCACAGGCAATGCACGCTTTCATATAATATATAGAAGCACAAAATAATGAGGTGATTATATGTCTTATTCTATCATGCTTGATGCAGGCCATGGCGGTCGTGATCCCGGGGCTGTCTATAACGGCCGACGGGAAAAGGATGACACTTTATCTTTAACACTTGCCATTGGAGAACTGCTGCAGGAACATGGAATTGATGTACTCTATACACGTACAACAGACATTTATGAATCTCCATATCAGAAAGCATTGGAAGCAAATGCAGCCGGTGCAGACTTCTTTCTGTCTATTCACCGTAATTCTTATCCGACAGATAATACCGTATCCGGCGTAGAATCTCTGGTTTACAACAAATCCGGTCTGAAATACACAATGGCTCAAAATATTAATGAAGGTCTGGAAGCTCTCGGCTTCATCAATCTCGGCGTAAAAGAGCGCCCCGGTCTGGTCGTTCTGCGCCGTACACAGATGCCGGCGGTTCTGGTAGAAGTCGGATTTATCAACTCTGACACTGATAACCGGCTCTTTGATGATAACTTTGATGATATTGCGCTTGCGATTGCTGAGGGAATCCTTGATACATTAGAAGAAAACGGAGAAATCAGCAATGCTTCTTCTCTCCCTCACTATGCAGTGCAGACCGGGGCTTTCCGCAGCGAACGATATGCCCGACGACTCCTGAATGAATTAACTGAATTGAATTTTCCTGCTGTTTTGACAGAAGGGGACGGCTTATTCCGGGTAACGGTCGGAGAATACGATACGCTTGACGAAGCTGTAAAAATGGAACGCCGATTGAAGCGTGCCGGATATCAGACAGTTATTGTAACTGTTTAGTTGCAGGATTTTGATTCTTACAATTACATGTCCGTAAAACATTTTCAAAAAACAGAGCGCACTCTTGATTTTTTTAATTGACGGTATTATAATAGCGTTAATTAGAAATCATACGGTCTTTCGCCGCATAAAGGAATGGAGGATTTACTACAATGGAGAAAAAAAACATTGACTGGGAAAATATCGGATTTGGATATATCCCTACAGATAAGCGTTTTGTAGCTAATTATAAAGATGGAGCATGGGATGAAGGTGGTCTCACAGAAGATCCTAACATCGTCATGAATGAATGTGCCGGAGTTCTTCAGTATGCACAGACTGTATTTGAAGGAATGAAGGCTTACACAACAGAGGATGGACACATTGTCACTTTCCGTCCGGACCTCAATGCGAAGCGTATGGTCGACTCAGCGAAACGTCTTGAGATGCCGCCTTTCCCGGAAGATAGATTTGTTGATGCTATTGTTCAGACAGTAAAGGCAAATGAAGCTTACGTTCCACCTTACGGAACAGGAGCAACACTTTACATCAGACCTTATATGTTCGGAATCAATCCTGTAATCGGAGTAAAACCGGCTACTGACTATCAGTTCCGTGTATTTGCCACTCCGGTTGGACCGTACTTCAAGGGCGGCGTAAAGCCACTGACACTGTGCGTATCAGACTTTGACCGTGCCGCGCCGCATGGAACAGGACACATCAAAGCAGGACTGAACTACGCAATGAGTCTTCACGCAATTGTTACAGCTCATGCAAATGGATTTGATGAAAATATGTATCTTGATTCCGCTACAAGAACAAAAGTTGAAGAAACAGGTGGAGCAAACTTCCTGTTTGTAACAAAAGACAACACAGTAGTAACACCACATTCCTCAACAATTCTTCCATCTATCACAAGACGTTCTCTGATGTATGTTGCTGAACATTATCTAGGACTGAAGGTAGAAGAAAGAGACGTATACTTTGATGAAGTCAAAGACTTTGCCGAGTGTGGTCTGTGTGGAACAGCTGCTGTTATCTCACCGGTTGGTAAGATCGTCAACCACGGTGAAGAGATCTGCTTCCCAAGTGGAATGGAACAGATGGGACCTACAATCGCAAAACTTCGTGACACACTGACAGGTATCCAGATGGGACGTATCGAAGCACCGGAAGGATGGCTGAAATATATCGATTAATTTTAACTGAATATATTTAACACAAAAGGACATCTTGTAGAAACCATTTCCACAAGATGTCCTTTTTAACTGTCATTCGACAACTTTATTTCATTTTAAATTTACTCGCAAAGACCTTCGCTTTCGATCACTTTCACTACGCTGTCTACATACTTCTCGCAAATCTCGTCAGAAGCCGCTTCTACCATAACACGGATCACTGGCTCTGTTCCACTCTCGCGAACAAGAATACGTCCGTCTGTTCCAAGTTCTTCAGCTGTTTTCTCTACTGCCGCCTGAACTGCTGCGTTATCCAGTGCTGTCTTTTTATCCTTTACACGAACATTCTTCAGAAGCTGTGGGAAGATCTTCACTTCATCTGCAAGTGTTCCAAGTGTCTGCTTCTTCTCAATGATCGCTTCCATAACCATAAGAGATGTCAGGATACCGTCACCTGTACGTGCATGCTTGCTGAAGATGATATGTCCGGACTGCTCTCCACCAAGAACATATCCATTCTTAAGCATATTCTCATAAACGTACTTGTCACCAACTGCTGTCTGCTCATACTTCATACCAATCTTATCACAAGCTTTATAAAGTCCAAGGTTAGACATGATTGTTGTAACAACTGTATTGTCTTTCAGTTTTCCCTGCTCCATGAGATATTTACCACATACATAAATAATGCGGTCTCCATCTACAACATTTCCATTCTCATCAACTGCGATACATCTGTCGGCATCTCCGTCATAAGCAAACCCGATATTCAGATGTTTCTCTTTTACATACTCCTGCAGAACCTCGATATGTGTAGAACCACAGTTTGTATTAATATTCACACCATTTGGCTCATTGTTGATTACATAAGTCTTTGCTCCAAGTGCATCGAATACACTCTTTGCAACGCTTGACGCACTACCATTCGCACAGTCAAGTCCAACTCTCATATCCTTGAAGGAACGTGTTGCAAGAGAAATCAGATGACCGATATAACGGTTTCTTCCTGCTGCATAGTCAACTGTACGGCCAATGTTCTCTTTTGTTGCCAGCGGGATTTCATCAATCTCTCCATCGATATAAGCCTCGATCTTTGCCTCAACCTCAGCCTCCATCTTATGACCTTCGCTGTTGATTACCTTGATGCCATTATCATAGTATGGATTGTGGCTCGCTGAAATCATAAGTCCACAGTCAAAATCTTCTGTTCTTACTACATATGAAACACTTGGTGTGGTTGTCACATGAAGAAGATAAGCGTCCGCGCCTGATGCTGTCAGTCCTGCAGCAAGTGCATACTCAAACATGTAGCTGCTTCTTCTTGTGTCTTTTCCAATTACGATTCTGGCCTTGTGGTCCTGTCCAAAATACCATCCAAGATAACGTCCTACTTTAAATGCATGCTCTACTGTAAGAACTACATTCGCCTCACCACGGAAACCATCTGTTCCAAAATATTTTCCCATATCTTTCTTCCTCATCATGACTGATTTAATACTAAATCTATTCATCTTCTTAAATATTTTTCTACATAATAAACAGGTACTATTACCGAAATTAATGTGTTACTAATCTTTCTGTCGCCTAATTTCTTGTTCTAAATATATACTAGTTTTTCTTCGTTCCATTTCAATTATTTTTTGAAAACCAACTATATCCTTTTTACAAGAAAATTTTTCCTCGATTTCTTCCATATTTTCAATCAGATGTTTTTCAATTTTTATTTTCTTGATTAAATCTAATAACTTATTTCTATTACTATCTCGAATTAAAACAGCATATTTAGGAGCATATTTTGCCGCAAAGATTGTTCCATGAAATGTATCCGTTATGACAAAATCTGCATTTTGAAATATCTTCAAACATTGAAATGGAGAACAGGTAACATAATTTTTTAACCAGAATTGTGGAGAGCCGATTGCTATTGGAGTCAAATTATGTTTGTCACAAAATCTTTTTATCGTATCAATTTCTTCTGGTTTATGTATTCTATTATAATACGAATAAATAATACAATAATGTTCTGGTAATTTAGGTAATTTTTTTACTTTATTCACCTCATTACTAAAATCATATATCAAAACAGGATCAAGGTTATCACTTATTTTTTTACCTGTTAATCTTGAAATAAACTCATGCGTATTCATATCTCTTGCCGAAAATGCTGAAATCCGTTTAAAAGTTTCCCGAATACATGTTGCAACTTCTAAAGGAAGTTCATCATATTTTGTAGAACCACAAGATGCTGCATAAGTTATTACATTATTTGCTTCTACAACATTTCCAAATAACTGAGAAGTAAATCCCCAAGCTCCAGCATTCAGGCAATTAAACACTTCATCGCTACCAATTACACACAAATCATATTTATTGCTAACTTTATCTATATTCAGAGCATTTATTCTGAATTTTTCAAATATAGAGCTTTGTTCATCGCTTAATCTGCGTATTTTCAAACGGTTTAATGTATATTTGTCAATTTTCTTCATTTTTCCAAGTACACCCGTTTGTTCACTCTCACCTTTAAATTTTTGTTTATAATCTCCTAAAAGTTGATAATCGCTGTCTATTTTTTTTATATCTATAAACTCGACTTGATTTTCTAATGTTTCCAACAGCCTTTTTAACGCATATGCTTGGAGCAAAGACCCCATATTATTTATACGTTGCATAGACAAAATACAAATTTTCAATTCTCAATTCTCCTTCATCTAAAACACGATTTTCTCAAATTTCCTTTAAAAATTTATCTAAATTTTCATACTTCTTTTTATTAGCCCTTAACGCATCATAGCTTTCTTTTTCATTACCAACTAACGTCATCATCCTTTTCCAAGTTTCCGTTAGCTGAGAATCTCCATCCGAAAAAAGCCAAAAAAACTCATGCAATGCTTTTTCATCTGGTTCTTTACCATAACATTCCCTATATTTATGCACAAGTTCTGTTACTTCCCTAGTTTGTCTTTCTTTTCGTTTCATATAATAGGTATCTAATGGCATAATGATTTTTATTGGATTACCTGCCGCAACACAATTAGATGGAATGTCTTTATTAACCAAACTATTTGCTCCAATAATAACATTATCGCCTATATTTGTTCCTTTGAGGATTGTTGTATGCATACCTATAAAAACGTTATTTCCTATTTTGACCCCCCCCGATGATCCTAAAATCTCTCCATATACTTTTTTTAAAACTGCCCAATCATATCCATGTGTTAAGATAGTTACACCTGCTGTAATTTGAACGTCATCACCAATTTCTACCAACCATGGTCTGGTCTCATCTATATGTGTCATGTTCGGTGCAAAAAATTTTGTTCTTTCTCCAATTTTAATACCTTTCTGTCTTAAATATTTTATATATGATTCCGAATCTGCTTTTTCTTGAAATATCATTTTTCTCAAGATCTTTTTTATTGTACTCATTCACTATTCTCCATTCATGTAAATCTCCTCAACTATTATCTATAGATATAACATAAATCA
>ERZ832317.772-NODE-772-length-43870-cov-5.559215_pt1 | contig 43870 bp, 38 predicted proteins | sample MGYA00519695_ERZ832317 | MGnify/ENA primary metagenome ERZ832317 (study PRJEB31850, sample SAMEA3708726) | human gut metagenome | biome: human gut; feature: human-associated habitat; material: faeces | place: China | collected 2014 ...
CACCAATGCCGATTGCAGTTGCAACACCTACGATATTACCGGTACCGATAGTAGCTGCAAGTGCTGTTGCCAGAGCTGCGAAGCCGCCGATATCACCGGATGCCTCCGCATCGGGTGTTATGGAAAGTTTGACACCTGTAAAGGTCTTTCTCTGAATCCCTTTTGTTCTGATTGTCAACAGTACGTGTGTACCAATCAGCAGACACAGCATAATAGGACCCCACAAGAAATCCTTGATGGACAGAACCACATTGTTAAAAGCTTCCATATAATTCCCTCCCTAAATGAATTATAATATTAAGATAATTACGCGGTCTGAATTTTTATTCAGTTTCTTCATAAAAGCTTTTTCAAAGTTTTTTCCTATCCCCACGAATACAAAAAACAGAAAAAATCTTTGCTCAAACGGCTCTGAAAAAACTGTAACCAAACTTCAAAACCTGATATTATTTTACCGCATCTCACGCAAAAAACAAGCACTTTTTTCCAGTGAAGCGTGGGGCACATTTTGTCTTTGTGTGCATTTTGCATATCAAAACCACAAAATAGCACGATTTTATATAACAATTTTACAACACCCAAAAACACGCAGCAGACAAATGTCCTTCCCATAAAACAATGCAGTTTGACGCAAACAGTCCCTTCGGATATTGATTCCACCTGTTAAATTGCACAAAAAAACTGCATCTTCCATCGACTTTTGACATTTTTTCTTTTTTTCTAAATTTGTAATTTTTTTCCAATTACCAATTTGTGCAAAATAAACAACAAATCCCCTTCCATATTTCCATCAGAAATGGTATTTTCTTCCAGTTTGCGCGTTATAATATTCATGTGAATAAACTATTTTTTACCGCATACATCTGTCCGCAAGCAAAAGAACACCCCCTGCGCTTTCGCACAGAGGGTGTGAATTTTATACGTGGGTCATGCTCAATATGAAATTGGATTCTTTTCTGAATTTCCTGATGGATTTTTTCCTGAAAAGACGATTATTTGTCCAGCTGAGGAGCAACGTCATCCATCCATTTCATCAGACCGCCCATTTCTGCATTCTTATCCCATACATATTTCTTTGTTTCGGAAGCGATAACACCACTCAGACCGATCAAAGCAATACAGTTAGGGAATGCCATACAAGCATTCAGTACGTCAGCAATGTTCCAAACTACATCCAGTGCAGATACACAGCCTACCAGTACAACAAATGTCCAAACAACACGGAAAGGCATGATGGACTTAACGCCGCACAGGTATACCCAACATCTTTCACCATAGTAGGACCAGCCCAGAATTGTGGACCATGCGAATGTCAGCAGACCGAATGTCAGAACTGCGGGACCGATTACGGGAATCGCATTGAAGGCACCTGCTGTCATCTGCGCACCTACCAGACCTTCCATACCTGCGGGGTCCTTGATGATGGAGGATACCAGAACCAGACCTGTCAGCAAGCAAACTACGATTGTATCCCAGAATACACCGGACATGGAAATCAGCGCCTGTCTTGCAGGGTTTCTTGTTGCCGCACATGCGTCAACGATAGGAGCAGAGCCCAGACCGGATTCATTTGTGAACAGACCACGAGATACGCCGGCACGGATACAAGCTACTACTGTTGCACCAACAAAGCCGCCGCCTGCTGCTGCAGGGTTGAATGCGCCTTTTACGATTGCTGCGAAAGCTGCAGGAATATGAGGCCCATTCACGATACAGATTACGATACAACCTACGATGTACAGACCAGCCATCAGAGGAATCAGCTTTTCACATACCTTGGAGATGGACTTAACGCCGCCCAGAATAACCAGACCTGTGATAATCATCAGAACAATACCTGTTGCAATCTTAGGAATGCCGAATGTACCACTCATGGATTCAGCAATGGAGTTTGCCTGTGTCATGTTACCGATACCGAAGCAAGCGATACCTGTAAAGATTGCGAACAGGACACCCAGCCATTTATGACCCAGACCTCTTTCCAGAGCGTACATGGGACCACCGATGAACGAGCCATCTTTTGCTTTTACACGGTATTTAACTGCCAGAGTTGCTTCACCGAATTTTGTTGCCATACCCAGCAGACCTGTGAACCACATCCAGAATACAGCACCGGGGCCACCAATGCCGATTGCAGTTGCAACACCTACGATATTACCGGTACCGATAGTAGCCGCAAGAGCTGTTGCCAGAGCTGCAAAGCCACCGATATCACCGGATGCTTCCTTATCCGGTGTTACAGACAGTTTTACGCCTGTGAAGGTTTTTCTCTGAATCCCTTTTGTTCTGATTGTTAACAGCACATGTGTACCAATCAGCAGGCACAGCATAATAGGTCCCCACAAGAAATCCTTGATGGACAGCACTACGTTGTTAAAAGTTTCCATTTACAATTCCCTCCCAAAAAATGTAATTGATTATAAGTGCAATAGAATTGCTATCGAAATCTTAACAGTTTCTTTATTCTCTCTTAACGTATTCTTTATATCATGGCTAAAAAAATTTTCCGTCCCCACGAAAACGGATACTACGTTGCAATCGAATCTATGAAACCTGCATTTCGATTTCTGCTTTTTCAGTGTACGCGATTTTTCCTGTAAATTCAAGCATTTTTTTATATCGCAAAAATCAGAAAAAACTTCATTTTATTGATTTTACACAGAACCTTTGACAAATCATCCCCAAAAAATCATGGAAAACGCACTGTACTATTGCTCAGTGATAAATGTACTTTTTAACTACATCTTAACAACATCTTTACGCCTTTTTACGATATCCATCAGTAAATCTGCATAAAAAATCGTCATTTTTTAAATTTTTGCAGTATTTTCAACATTTTTAATCAGTTTACATAATGCAATAATCACATTTTGTCATTTTGTACAAAAAAAGAGACACTAAAATAGTGTCTCTCCGCCTGCAAAAATCCTGTTTTCGGCTTAAAATATTCAGTGGCAGTGACCGCCGCAGTGATGGTCATGCTCGCTACAGTTTTCATGGTCGTGGTCATGGTGATGGGTACATTCTACTGCTGCATTGTATTCCAATGTACCGTCCACATACGCCTGCGCCTTCTCATCCGCATTGCCGCTCACACCGCCGCGCAGTTCGATGCCCTTCTGCGCCAGTGCAGCCTTTGCACCGCCGCCGATACCGCCGCAGATAAGCACAGTTACACCATTCAGCAGCAGAAAATCCGCCAGCATGCTGTGTCCGCTGCCCATTGTGGGAACAATCTCGCTGTCCACAATCTTTTTATCCTCTACGGTGTAGAATTTAAATTCCTTTGTATGCCCAAAATGCTGGAATACTTCGCCATTTTCGTAGGTCACTGCAATTTTCGTTTTCATTTTATTCTCTCCCTGTTTTTATTATCTCATTTTTTCCAGAAAATCTACCATAGGGTCCAGCCATTCGCCTTCGTATTCCTCTGCTGCACCTCTGTCGCATTTTGCTGCAATCGCAGGGTCAATGGGCAGCTTGCAGACAACGGGAATATTGTGCTTTGCCGCAATCGCTTCAATCTGGCTTTCCCCGAAAATATGATGGATACCGCCGCAATCGGGACATTTAAAGTAGGACATATTTTCCACGATACCCAGAATGGGCACATTCATCATTTCCGCCATTTTTACAGCCTTATCCACAATCATGCCAACCAACTCCTGCGGAGAAGTTACAATAATAATGCCGTCAATCGCGATAGACTGGAAAACAGTCAGCGGAACATCCCCTGTGCCGGGTGGCATATCGATGAACATATAGTCCACATCCCCCCAGACAACATCCTTCCAGAACTGCTTTACGGTTTCCGCAATAACCGGCCCTCTCCAGACTACGGGATCTGTATCATTATCCAGCAGAAGATTAACAGACATCATCTCAATGCCCTTTTTGGATTCGCAGGGCAGAATCCCCATCTGCGTGCCATACGCCTTTTCTGTCACACCAAATGCCTTGGGGATGGAAGGGCCTGTGATATCCGCATCCAGAATAGCTGTTTTTTTGCCCCTTCTGTTTGTCAGAACCGCCATAGTAGAGGTTACCATGGATTTCCCAACGCCGCCTTTCCCGCTGACAACAGCAATCACCTTTTTGATTTTGCTGTGTTCATTGGGGGGTACCAAAAAATCCGCCGGTTTTCTGCTGCTGCAGTTGGAAGAACAGCTGCCGCAGTTGTGAGAACAATTTTCACTCATCAAATTCATCTCCTAAATTTCTCTTATTCTTTTCATCCTTCATTTCCTTCCGGCAAAGCTGTCCGCATTTTCGTCCGCAGCCGGCATTTTCCCGTTCGCAAATGTCGATATCTCCGCCTTCGATAAAAAGCATCTTCCCATTTACCAACGCATCCGCCAGCTTCCGCCGTGCATCGTTATAAATGCCCTGCACCGTGGTTCTGGCAATGCCCATCTGCGCGGCACATTCCTCCTGCGTATAGCCTGCCAAATCAATCAGACGGATCGTCTCGTATTCATCCACCGCCATGATGATGCGTTCCTCGCAAAGCTGGCTGCCCATAGGCGCAAAGCTGTTTGTTCGGGGCATCCCGCAGACACGTCTGCACTTTCTTGGTCTTGCCATAGAAACGCCTCCTTATTTTTGACATATACCGCTTTCTCCAGTATACACTTATTCTGACATATGTCAATATTATAATTAAAAAAGTCGTATGTATCTTTTTACATACGACCTTCTCTCTTTTTCTGATCCGTTTTATTCTTCCTCGTGTCCGTAATTTTTCAGCAGAAGCCCGATTCCCATAAGCACCGCAAACAAAATCAGATAGTAAAGCACCGCCTTTCTGAGGGATACAATCGCCGCCAGAACCATAAAGGCACTCGCAATTACCCCCAAAGCAGGCACCACTACACGATAAAAGAAGCCAAGCTCCTTTTCTTTTTTCATCTGCATCACGAAAATGGGAATATACATCGCATAAATCGTTACGATGGGCAATTCAGAGCTATCGAAGCAAAAGGGCCCGAACCAAGGCTTTGGTGCCAGATTTGCACCATAAAAATACGTCAGCCAGAGCATCGCCATCATCAAACCAATCAGCGCAGAGTTTGTCGGCATTTTCGTCACTGTATCCACTACCTTGAACACCTGCGGACGAGGCCCTTCATCCCTGACACCCATGGCATAAAACGCTCTGGTACACGCCATCATCAGCCCGTTCAACGTGCCCAGACAGGAAATGACAACAAAAATGAACAGCAGTGTGCCGCCAAGCTGCGTGAACACGGTTTCAAACGCAATCCGCGCACCCGTTTCGCCGCCCGCCATCATGACCTCATTTTTGACTGCGCCAGCCAGCCCGATATAATACAGAATATAAACCAGAACCACAAAGGCAGATCCGAAAATCAGCGCCAAGGGCAGGTTTTTCTTCGCATCCTTCAATTCCGCGTTGATGGAGGTTGCACAAATCCAGCCCTCATACGCAAAGCAAGTGCCTACCACTGCCGTAAAAAGAGGATTTTTACTCGTAAAGGTATGCACTGCCGTTGTTGTAAAATTCTCTACCAGAATCCCGTTTTTCAAGCCGAAAATCGTCCCGAAAATCGCCATCAGAAATAAAGGAATCAGCTTTGCCGCCGTTGTAGTCACCTGCAATTTCCCTGCCAGCTTCGGCGCAAGCGCATTGATGACATAGCTGCCCACCAGAAACAACCCTGATAACGTCATAACCTGCGGCCCGACGATTTCCCAGCCCATCAGAACGCCAAAATATCTTGCCGCTACCCACGCCACAACGGATGTCATGGCAGGGAAATAAATTACCGCCGCAAACCATGCAAAAAAATAGGCATATCTTCCCCCTACCAAAACCTCTGCATAATCCACAACGCCGCTGACCTTTTCATGCTTTGTTGCCATCAGTGCAAAATTATACGCGCACAGAATCATCACCAAACCACCCAAAAGCCACGCCAAAATTCCTAAGGAAAGGTTGCCGCCGGTCGCCGTCAGCACCTTTTCCGCTTTAAAAAACACACCACTACCGATGACAATCCCAACTACCATGGCAATCGCCGTCAGCAAGCCGTATCTCTTTTCCAAACCGTTATTCATATTGCTTTTTCCTCTCCTGTTTCTTTCACACCTACACGCATATCCGCACCAACGCAGTTATGCTTTGCATTATAAAAGTACCATTTTTTCCCAGAAAAAGCAACCGATTCTTAGGAAACTCATCCTTCTTTTTTTACAGGAACACAAAAAAACCCCTTTCTTCGTCAGGAAAAGGGTTTTTAGATGTGTCCCAATAGGAAGCCTTGCATTTATACCAGCCTGATTTTATCTCTCGTGATTTCCTGCAAGCTTTTGCAGCTTGTCATCGTCATGGCATCCTTCAGCTCCGCTTTCAGCTTTTCCGTATACAACTGCACGCCTTCCGCACCGCCGCCGTAAGCCGCAATTACATAGGGTCTGCCAATCAGCACCGCATCCGCACCAAGGGCAAGCATTTTAAACACATCCTCCCCCGTACGCACACCACCGTCTACAAATATTTTTGTATCCGCGCCGACTGCCGCACGAATTTCAGGCAGCACCTCTGCTGTCGAAAGACCATAATCCATCACTCTGCCGCCATGGTTGGAAACCACAATCGCATACGCACCTGCTCTGATCGCCTTCTGCGCCGCTTCCGCCGTCATAATGCCCTTTACGATAAACGGCAAATCGGTTGCCGCGGCAATCTCTCGCAGCTCCTCCTCCGTTTTCAGCAGCATAGGCGGATTCGCCAGACCTGCATGGGGCAGACCTGCGCTATCAATATCCATGGCAAAGGCAAACGGATGCACCGCCTCGACCTCTTTCAGCCGTTCCTTCACCACATCGACCGCCCAAGGCTTCAAGGTAGGAATCCCCCAGCCGCCATTCTCCCGAATTGCCTCCAGTGGCTCATAAAAATTTTCTGCCTTAGGCCCGCCGCCGCCAAACGCCAGAATCCCTGCCGCCTTTGCGCCGAGCATCACCGCATCGCAATACAGCCTGTCAGTCATACCCTCTGTATAGGTATACGGTATCAAGCCGATGGGCGCAACGAAAATCGGCGCAGCAAAGGTTTCCCCAAAGAGTGAAATTTCCATATTTCGCTCCTGATTGCCGCCTGTGACATCCATTTCCAGCTTCACATGCTCCCCAAGCCATGCCACGTTCCGCTGAAAGGTGCGAGAAGTCCCCTTCCCGGCAGGCCCCGGCATTACGCCCTTGCAGGCAATGCCGTTACATTCGGGGCAAACCCTGCATCTGGGTGCCATTCTTTTTCTTGCGTTCTCCAGAACCTCCTGATAGGTCATATTCTTTTCCTCCTAAAAGCCTCCAAGCTTTTTCACAATCTCTCTGTTCTCATCTGTTGCCGTCTGGGCAAATCATAACACATCTTTCCCCTCCTGCAAACAGAAATTTGCTTTTCTTTGAATAAAATGCTACACTGATAAAAACCGAACCGAAAGGAGCAACTCCATGCTGATTTATATTATTCTGATGCTTGCGCTCGCCTATTTTTTTCAAAAGGAAGGGCAGAAGCTTTTAGCAGGCAAATCCAAGCTTCTGGCGGAATTCTGTCAGGATGCCTACGCAACAAAAACCGCCCTCAGCACCCTGCGGATTCTTTGTCTGTCCTCTGCTGTCAGCGGCTTCTGGATGCTGATTGCCTTCCTGCTTTCCAAAACCATCCATAAATTTCTCACGCCCTTTGCCCTGCTTTCCATCCTTTGCTACAGCATCGGATTCATCCTTGCCATGCTGCGGCTCAGAAGGCTGTAAATAAAAACCGAAAGAATCTCTTCCTTAAATCTTCCTTAAAATAGATATTCTTTCGGCAGATATTCTTTCGGCTCTTTTTTTATTTATCGCAGGAACAGCCGCAGCAGCAGCCTCTGTATCCTATGATACGGCGCATATCTGACAGGCAGATCCATCCATGTATGCTTATTTACAATACTCTTTTCATGGCTAAAGGTTTCAAAGCTTTTCTTTCCGTGATAGCTGCCCATGCCGCTGCCGCCAACGCCGCCAAAGCCCATTCTGCTTGTTGCAAGATGGATAATCGTATCGTTGATGCAGCCGCCGCCAAAGGGTACATATCTAAGGAATCTTTCCGCAAGAGCCTTATTCTGCGTAAAAAGATACAACGCCAGCGGCTTTTCTCTTTTACGGATAAATTCCTCCGCCTCCGCCATGCTGTCCACAGGCAGAATCGGGAAAATCGGCCCGAAGATTTCTTCCTGCATCACGGCATCCTCAGCCGTCACATCATCCAGAATGGTCGGCTGAATCTGCATCGTTCTTTCATTCCGGCCACCGCCGAATACCACCTTTTTAGGGTCAATTAAGCCCGTCACGCGGTCAAAATGCTTTTGGTTGATCATCTTCACATACGCGTCATTTTCCGTTGCATCCGCGCCGTACATCCGCACAATCCATTTTTTCAGATAAACAAGAAATTCATCCTTAACACTTCTTTCCACCAGAATATAATCCGGTGCCACGCAGGTCTGTCCGCAGTTTAACAGCTTGCCGAACGCAATCCGCTTTGCCGCCAGCTCCAGCTTTGCGGTACGGTCAACCACACAGGGGCTTTTGCCGCCCAGCTCCAACGTCACAGGGGTCAGGTGCTTTGCTGCCTTCGCCATCACCTCTTTGCCAACCGTCACACCGCCGGTAAAGAAGATATAATCAAACCTCTGGTCTAGAAGTGCCTGATTTTCTGCTCTGCCACCCTCCACCACAAATATATATTCCTCCGGGAAGCACGCCCGTAAAATCCTCCGTATCACCGCAGAGGTTGCAGGCGCATAAGCAGAAGGCTTGACCACCGCACAGTTTCCTGCCGCAATCGCCCCAATCAGCGGCTCCATCGTCAGCATGAAGGGGTAATTCCAAGGGGACATGATGAGTGCCACGCCATACGGCTCCTTCACCGTAAAGCTTGTAGCAGAAAACTGCGCCAATGGACTGAGGACATATTTCTTTTTCGCCCAGCCCTCCAGGTGCTTCAGCATATAGGATAATTCTGCCAGAGTCATCCCCACCTCACACATAAACGCCTCTGTTTTGGATTTATTCAAATCCTCGCGCAGTGCTGCGTAGATTTCCTTTTCGTGCTGACGAATGGCTCTTCCTAAGCGTTTCAATGCCTTTTTTCGGAAGGCAAGCGGAATGGTTCTTCCGCTGCGAAAAAACGCCCGTTGCTTTTCCAGCTTTTTCTGCATCTTATCTCTCTCCCTTCTCCATGATTTTTTCATACATCCCTGCCAGCTCTTTCGCATCCATCAGCACTGGCACAGGATAAAGCGGATTGCCCTCCGCCGCGGCATGCTTCGATAACGCAGGAATATCCTCCCTGCGGATTTCCTTGATTGCTTCGGGAATCTGCATGTAGCGGTTCATTTCCTTTACCCAGAGGATAAAGGAGGCCGCCGCCCTGCGGTCACTCGTATGCTTCGGCACCATCCCGACACAGCGCGCCAGCTTCGCCAGCTGCGGCACACAGGCATCTCCGTATTCCTCTAGGAAATACGGCAAAATAACAGCGTTTGCAAGCCCATGTGCCACGCCGTATTGTCCGCCAAGGGAATGTGCGATTGCATGGACATAGCCCACATAGGAGCGGGAAAACGCAATCCCTGCGCAGTATGCCGCCTCCAGCATATACGCTCTCGCCTTTTTATTCTGCCCATCCTCATAGACCTTTCGCAGATTTTCATAAATCAGGCGCACCGCATGCTCTGCCATAAAGCGCGTCTGCTTCGTCGTGCTGCCGCCGATATACGCTTCTACGGCATGCGTCAGCGCATCCATGCCCGTCGTTGCGGTAATGCCCTTCGGCAGTCCCAACGTCACATGATAATCCAGAACGGCATATTGTGGAATCAGGGAAAAATCATTGATGGGATATTTGTGCTTCGTGCCGCTGTCCGTAATGACCGCCGCCAATGTGGTTTCGCTGCCTGTTCCTGCCGTTGTCGGCACCGCAATCAATAGCGGCAAAGGCTTGCATATCCGCAGTAAACCCTTCATTTTATAGACAGGCTTCCTCGGCTTCACAATTCTTGCTCCCGTTACCTTCGCACAGTCCATCACAGAGCCGCCGCCAAAGGCAATGATTGCCTGCGCACCGCTTTTCAGATATACCGCACGCGCCTGCTCAATATTCTGAATCGTCGGGTTTGCTACCACTTTGTCATAAACCGCACAGAAGATGCTTCGCCGCTGCAGTTCCTCCTCTAAGTGCTTTATCAAGCCAAGCCCACGAATACTTTCATCCGTCACCAGAAGCACCTTAGAAATGTTCCTTTCCTGCAATACATCGGGAATTTGGACAATGCTATGTAAAATTTTCGGTTCTCTGTAGGGCATGAACGGCAATGCCGCACGAAATACACCTTGAAATGCCCTGCAATATACCCTTTCCAACCGTTTCATCTGAATCTCCTTCTTCTTTCGTTTTCCTCATGATACGCGCAAAAAGGTAAAGCGTCAAGCAACGAAAGTTCTTTGTTTGCTACATATTATTTATTAGGGTTCCCCTTTGACAGCAATCAGACCATCTCAACGTGTTTCTCATTGGATAGGGAATTTTCTGTATCTTCATCATCAAAAAACATTGTGTCAACAAGCTTTCCATCAACATTTAATGGAATCTTGAACTGTACTGATTTCACCCAACGACCGTCTTTCTGCTTCTCTTCATAAATTTCCACTTTCTCAATCAACAGATTCATCATCAGCTTTTTATCACTGTCTGGCATATCGTCTATGTGGTCTAACATTTCATCAATAATTCTTTTATAGACCTCAGCCGACAGATTTTCACCCTGAGCATTTTCAATACTCAAATCATTCTGATACATCTGATTCTCTATTATAGCAATCTGTTCATTGATTTCCTGCACACCAGCTCTGTATGTCTTCATCAAATCATCGTATAATTCATCATCAATATCCAACTCATTGATTCTGCGTAACTGCTTTGATTTCTTAGAATCCAGCTTCTTATGTTCTTTCGCAAGACGTTCTTTTTCTTGTAATAATTCACTCAACGAATCATCAGAACCCAGCTTTTTAAGAATCTGGTCTTTCATATCGTTTTCGCCACAAAAAACATACTTTACAAGCTGTATGACCTCTGCATTGATTTCATCTTGTCTAATATGCTTCTTATAGTCACATAGATGCCCTGAGACCATTTTTCGATTCTTACAAAGATAATACCACATATAAGTGTAGAATTCGTCAGAACCCTTCTTTTTCTTACGATTTACCACACCATACATTGACGAACCACACACAGGACATTTTATAATTCCTGACAAAATATGTTCATGCAATAATGAATGTGTCTTCTCCCTCTTGAAAGCATTCTTCTTACGTTTCACTTGCACTCTGTACCATGTATCTTCATCAATGATTGCTTCGTGTTGCCCCTGATACAGCTTGTATGATTCCTTGTCCTGCTTAACCACATGGAACTCATTTCTAGTACCGTCAATCTTTTCAGTTCTCCTACGTCCATACGAAATCTTTCCGCAATAGACAGGATTATCAAGCACATTCGTTACAAAATGAGCTGATATGTTAGGAACAGTTCCATTCTGTCTCACAGTCTTTGTGTATCCATTCTCATTAAGCCATTTTGCAACCGCATTTACGCCCATACCCTGTAAATACTTTTCATAAATCAATCGAATCAGCTTTGCTTCTTCTTCATCAACAACCAGCATCTTTGATTTCTGACCATCTACATTAACCAATTTGTAACCGTATGGAGCAAAACCACCGTTCCACAAGCCGTCACGTGCCTTTTGCTGTCTTCCAGCCATTGTCTGCTCTTTGATATTTTCACGCTCGATTTCAGCAACCGCCGCTAACACTGAAATCATCAGTTTTCCAGATGCACCAGCAGAATCTATATTGTCTTCAACACACAACAGATTCACTCCGTAATCTTCCATATATTGCAGACTGTTCAATGTATCAGCCGTATTTCTACCGAATCGACTGAGCTTGAATACAAGTACATAATCAACATTATCTTTGCCAGATTTAATATCAGCAAGCATCTTACGAAATTCCGGTCTTCCAGCAACGTTTTTACCTGATTTTCCCTCATCTGAATATTCACCAACAATTCTCATTCCTCGATGACTTGCTTCTTTCCGTAGTCGTTCCTTTTGAGCTTCTAACGAATATCCATCTAACTGTAATTCTGTTGATACTCTCGTATATATATAGCAATTCAACTTCCTTTTCGCCATTTTCCTACCCACTTTCTTAGGTTTACTCAATATCGTGTTTCTATTATATATCAATGATACACTTCTTTCAACATTTTTCTACATGATTGAAAGCAAAGAAAAAGACACCTGATTTCCCAGATGCCATTTTACTTATAAATCAATCAATGTCTGGTACTCTTCGTACTTCATCCATGTAATCTTTCATTCTTCCAGACTGAACCGTTCTCAACAATTCTTCCATCTCTTCTTTTGCCTTGCTGTATTTTTTATGATAGTCCAGCCAGTCCTTGCCTGTCTCTACACGACCACATTCGATTTCATCCTCGCAAATTTCTCCAAGAGTATTTCTTACATCCTCTAATGCTTTTTTCAACACATCAATTCTATCTCTGATTTCATAATCTAAATCACCATAGACATATAAATATTTTTTTGTATTTTCATTCATGTAAACACCTCAGTCTCTTACAAACTTCTATCTCCACGTTCATCTTGTTCATCAGACATATCAAAATATGTACCCTGCTGAATCTGTTCACGTTTCACTCTTGTTTCGTTAATTTTTGCCTGATATTTTCTATTCAGCATATCTGTATTTCTTGTCAGAACACCAATCATATCACTTGTAACTCTTTTACCTTTTTCATTCATTGATTCTTTCAAAATTTCTAAAACATTCTTTGCAACAGAAACAGGGGATTTATAAGATTGTACATCATCAATCAAAGAATCAAGAAGAACTAATTTTTTACCATATTCTGCTGATTTTTGAGCAACCTCATTTTCTTTTACATCAACTGAATTTTCTCTTTCAGAAACGCTTTTTTCACGTTCTGAAATAACACGCTGTTGAGCTTCCATCTTATCTTCTTTCATCTGAAAATCTTTTCGTCCTGCTCCTGCTTCTTTTTCAATTTTTCTTCACGTTCTTCAATTTCTGATTCCTTAATAAGAGCATTCGATTCTCTAAGAATCAATTCAGAATTTTTTTCAGAAACTTCTATTTCTTTTTTGCGAACTTGTTCATCTCTGTCATTGATTTCTTTTGATTTTTCATCATTCAATGCTTTCTGTCGTTTGACACTATTTTCTCTCTGTTCCAGAGCAAATTCTCTTAATTGATTGTCTGCAACTGCATCATTGACTTCCATTTGTAATTCTTTCAAATCCTGTCTTTCCGCAGCCATTTCTCTAAATTCTGAAACATCTGAACGCTTTCTATGTTCACCAGAATCAGGCGTTCTTTGAATTGCTTCATAGCCGTATTCAATCGCATCATTTATCATTTCTTCCTCAATGATTTCTTTGAATCTTTCATGCAACTGTACAATTCCATATTCAGATTCTTTTGTCTTTTTAAATCCCATCTGTTCAAGTGCTTTCACACTTGCAACTCTTGATTCCATGCCCTTTTCATATCCTGTTGCTCTTAACACATATGCAAGATGACCATGACCTGTCCCACACGGTTCATCTCCGTGATATGTCGCACGAATAACAATTAAATGCTCAGGGTCTAATGTTGCAATTCTTTCAACAGCTTTGTGAAGAATTCTTTTTGTTCTTTCTGTATTTTCACTTTTATTCAAATGTGAAATCGCATACTCTGATGCTTCTTTTTCATGTCCAGATTTTTTCAATGTTTTCCAATGTTCCATATCAAAATCTTTATCTGTCACACCATTGTCATCTTTATTTCCAATCTGTAAAACGACTTCTTGAATTGGTGTTTCTTTTTGCTTTCCTTTTCCATAGCAAAAGGTTCCATCCACAACACCATCATAATAACTTTTCTGTCGTTCTGGGCTTGTAGATTCCGCACCCATTTTTCGTGATGGTCTTGTTTGCTTTGCGTTAAAATCATCCACTGAATCTTGAAAAATTTCATTGAATTTATCCGCATCTGTTGAATTCATATCGCCAATCCAAAATTCATTTCTTGAACTCAATTCAACATCTGCATTTGCCGGTGTAGTCAGTCGCTGGTCGTGCCATTCTGCTGTATGACCTTGCGATGATGATACTGTCATTGTTTCAGCCATCTCGTCCATCCCCTTTCCTGTAATATATCCGCATCCGTATTTGTTTCCAACCTTGCCTCTGCCAAGGTTGCTCAATACAACCTTTGACGCTTCGCATCAAAGGTTTTCTTTCGCCAAAAGGGGCTGTCTGCCCCTTTCTGGACTTACCCCGACCCTGCGGGGCTTGAAAAAATGTTCTTTACTGATTCTGTCCATAGAATGAATTTGTAACATTTTCTCTTTCCTGTTCACCTACATTTTCAACTGGAACAGATTCTTCCTGATGTGAAATTTGTGTCTGAACAGGTTCTGTTTTCTGCTCTGCATTTTTCGCTTTGCGATTTTTAAGAATGTACTGATAAACTTCTTCCTCGCGTTCATCAATTTCTTTCCAGAAGTTGATTTCTTTCTTCTGTCTTTTTACAGCAACATCTCTTTTTGCTTTCAGCTTTGCTTCAAATTCTTCATAAACTTTTCTTTCATCTTCACTCAGATAATTTAATAATTCATTTTCTTTTTTACTACGTTTACTCATAAAACTTTACCTCAACTTTCTATCAAAAAATTTGTAATAAAAAACGGTGAACAGAATCAAAAAACAATAAGTTTCCATCATCTGCTCACCGCTACGTCTCTCACGTATTTTTATTTCAGAATACGCTTCTGCCAGAAGCTGTGCGTCCGTAAACAATTCGGTTTTCTACACCGTACTGCGTAGATATTTTTTCATATCGGACATTTTCTCGTGAACTTTTTTATTTAATTGTTCAATGTAAATATAACAGATTTTTATCAGATACAACCGTATAATTTCTGCCCAGTGCACCCATAAATAATTCCTTTGCAGAGCTTCCAGTAAAGTTTTCAATCTCATCCTGCACCTGTTTTGTCATCAAATCAAGATAACGATAAACACCGCCTTTTTCATCTGCAACAGCAAGTACAGAACCAAACATATCAGGATGGTCTTTCAAATACATTACATAACCTTTCAGCTTTGCAACGCTATCTCCTAACCAATCACCATGAGGGTCTACAATCGAACGAATAATTTTTCCATCGCCAGTCTTCTGAAAGAAAATAAAATCAGGATACATATTTTCCCATACATCATTTAACTTGTAAGGAATTGCAAGAGATGCATTAAGATTTCTTGACTGATTCCTATACCATGCTACATTTAATGTACGTGATAATTCTGTTTGTACCACTTTTTCTTCAAGGTCATTCAGCTTCAAATATGCCCAACCTTCATCGTCACTAATAATATGTTTTGGATATGCCTTATAATCTTTGTTCTGACGTGTAATACTTGCCTGAACATTTAAATTACGTTCAATATACGGTTTTGTATTACCCTCAATTCTATCCCATTTTGCTTTATTTTCTTCTGATACAGCATATCTCTGCGGAGCATAAATACTCAACAATTCATCTGTCTTTTTCTCTGCCCACTCTTCCATTGCCTGAATAATTTCCATACAATATCCAACAGCAGCAATACGACTAATCGCATTTGCATCAGAATCAAATTCTTCATTTTTACGCCTGTTAATACAATACTTAATCAAATCAGATGCACCAGAAAACACACTTACTGTATGTTTATAATATGTTACCAATCTATCTGCATCATTCTCAACCAGTTCTTCCCTATCCTCAAACGCTTCTCCTGTAAGTGGGTCAACCCTTTTTACGCTCACGGTTGTACTTTTAATTTCACTCAACGAACGCTTAAATTCTGCCGGATGTTTATGAATTTCACCTTCGATATTGTTATAAAATTCTTCCTGAATTTTTGAATCCAAATCAGACTCCACATCAATATCAGACATAACTACGTCAATACAGTCCCATAAGTCTAAGAAATGGTTTGTTTTATCATGACGCACCTGTCTGGTGATAATTTCTTCAAAACTTGCTTTAATTGCATCACTGTCAACCTTCGGAATTCTTTCAAGAGCTTCCGTCAATTCTTCCTCAGTTTCAACAACATCATCAATATTAACCGCAAATTCATCGTCTGTATTAACAGCAAATTCTGTTCCTGACAATGAATCTTCTGTCGATTCTCCATATGTATAACCGCCTGATTCGCATACTCTATCTGCACTAGCAGCAGTTACATTTTCATGCTTGACATCATCAAGTTGCTTCACTTCATTTTCACTCTGCTTTTGAGCTAATTTCTTTTCAATTTTCTTCTTGGTTTCTCCAAAAAATCTTACATCTGCCGGATTTTTAATAATCTTATTTGCATCAACCGCTACATTGTCTTCTTTCAAGCGTTCAACAACACTCTCAACAGTCAAAGCATCATATTCTGGAAGATAACATGCTACTGTGTTCAATTCTTCTACATTTGTAACACGTCTTGCTAATGGTGTACGAACCATACGACCAATCAACTGAGCAATGTATGTTGGGTCAGTTCGTTTTCTTCTGGAATAAATAACCTCTGCACGAGGACAATCCCAACCAGTAGATACTGCATCTTTTGCAAAAAGCACTCTAATTTCTGTGCGTTCAGCAACTTCCTCTGGTTTTACATACGGAATCTTTCCAGCCGGAGTAACAATGTCATCATGTTCACCAAATACATTTGCAAAGCAATCTGAAATATCCAGCCAAGGTAATGTTTTATGAATCTGAGAACAGAGAGAAGTCAATGTATCAACACTCACTTTATCTTCAACTTGTACTACCATCAGTGGAATTACAGTAGGGATTTTATTTTCTTCACAATAATCCTTCCATAATTTTGATGCAGAAGCCAGTTTCACACATGCCTGCGTTAAATCCTGATGCTTTGTATCAGCTGCTTTCTTAGGTGTACGAAGCTCAATCATATCTTTAATAAGACCCGAATCTTTTACGGCAGATACAGGTACATCAACAGATGCCTTCATATCCCGGTTCTTACGACCAGCCATTGCATTATTAAATCGTTCAGGTGTAGCAGAGATTCCTACTACGCAAGGCATTGGCTTATTGATTCCATCCTGTCCATCAATAATAATGCTATAAATAGTTTTATTGGCATTATCACTTGTACCTTTATCATTTCCTGTACCAAGACCTCTGTGAGCTTCATCAATAAACAGGAACAAATGAATGTCATCATCTTCAATAGTCGCATTCAGTACATCATAAAACGAACGTCCACCTTCAGCTTCATTTGTCAGCTTCTTTCCCTTGCCAAGTAACTGCCTATTCAAAAAATAAATATGCCCCGGTGACAGTTTTACATGATTTTTTGCAAAATCTGCACTGATTGCTTCCATCGACACAGCTCCATTCAATAAATCTGTTGCTGCATCAAATCTTTTCATTGTTTGTTCATTCAAGCTAGGACTATCTGACAACCACAAAATTGCTGCTCTATCATCGCCAGCATATGTATCATTACCGTAAAACAAGCCTTCTGCAACAGCGGCTGAGATAACAGTCTTACCTGCACCAGTTGGTGCAGTCAACGATACGGCAGATAAAGAACCATCTGCATCATAACTACGACGCATAGATTCCATCTTTTTTAAAAGCTCAGTTACTGCCTCTTTCTGAAAATCAATTAAACCATACTTCATTAGTCCAATCCCCCTTCGCCACAAATTTCAAATGTTCTGAGGAAAGTTTCGTACAATCTATGTACTTCAATTCCCGGAAGACGTTTGCACATATTAGAGTAACGTCTCTGGTCATCAGTTACTACAAACACAGTCTTAATGGTCGGTGTATTTTTTACCTTATCACAGAATTTAGATGCCTGTCCATAATCAAAAAGCACACCATAATAATCTGTTGTCAAATAACTCTTACCAATCTTACGAATAATCGGACCCTGACAGCCTGCCTGCATCCATAAAATCGGTGCAATAGCATTGAAAGCATTATCCAAGCGAATAGGCCATGCTGACTCGTATGTCAACTCGCAGAACACAGCATTCGCTTTGAATCCATCAGCTTTAGGCAATGAATAACCTAAATCAATATCCTTTGACGGCTTACCATAGTCACCTTCTAACGGTTTACCATTTACATCATGACCTTCAATACTGCACACAGTTCGAGGCCATGTAACATAATTGGCAATTCCATATTTTTCCCAATCATGGTCAGAAGGACGAAGACCATCTGCAACAAATTTCTTTTCCTCTGCTTCTGAAACCTCATTATTTGTAACACAAATACAACGACGATGACCGCCATCTTCTGCATTGAGCAAATTCACTGCATGAAGAGTTGTTCCTGAACCAGCAAAGAAATCTACAATCAGAGCATTTGGTTTATCTGAAATAAAATATCTCAAAACATCAACCACAGAATATAACGACTTCGGGAAAGTAAATCTTTTTTCACCTATAATTCCTGCCAAAATTTCTGAACCATATGTTCCAGCATTGTGAGAAGGAATATTCCACGCAGACCCTGGACGAACAATATGTCCCTCTTCTTCAACCACAATTGCTGTTCCGTCATTGTTATAACCTTCAATTCTTGCTTTGCCTTCTTTTATTGCATCAATTTGAACATATGAAATATAATGAATCAAATATTGTTGAGGTTTACCTTTTGTATTCTTTTTTACCCTAACAAAATGATTTTCCATCAAAACTTTTAATGTTTCTGGAGTAACTCCCCAGTTCATTTCAGTTCCATCATTCTTTATTGGAAATACAGCCACAGCACCCTCTATTTGAGGAACAGTATTTCTGTCTTGATTAGCAGGTAATGGTTCTCCTATATGAACAATCTTTTTTGTTTTCTCATCAACATAAATGGGATAAAACTGTTGCGTACCACCTTTGACTGTACCACGTCGTGATTCATGGTCTGTCCTTCTCAATCTATACCATTCAACATAATGTTTTTCACCTTTCGTGGGATAAAACACACTATTCGTTCCCATCTGTACAATAAAAATATATTCATCTGTCCTTGAAAAAGAGCCGTCTCTCGTTGCACCTCTTGGATTTATAACATCACTTATCATTTGAATTCTCGCTTCTGGAAATACATCTTCTAACAAACACCCAAGACGTAAATATTCCTTTTCATCAATAGTAACTATCAACACGGAATCCTTCGGATTAAGAAGTTGTTTAGCTAATTTTAACCTACGCTCCATAAACGCAAGCCATTTACTGTGTTTATATTTATCCTCTTTCCCAACATAATCATTATTATATTTCCAATCTTTTTGTTCTCCATTATATGGTGGGTCAATATAGATACAGTCAACCTTTCCTGCATATGCATATGTCAGTGCTTCTAAGGCATGATAATTCTCAGAATTAATCACCATATGATATGGGTCTTCTGGATTTCCACGTTCTACACGGTCAATCTCTTTTAATCCCGGATAGATAACATCTCTATAGCTCACAAGGACACAGATATCTTCTAATGGAACATCTTTTGCTTCTCCATCATGTTCAAGATATGCAATACCATTATCAATATATTTCACACACCAAGGAACAGAATTTTCTTCCGTTTCCTTTTGTCCACGAGGTGCAAGAATATTCACTGTATCACCTACAGCAGGTTGCTTTTTATAAAGCCTAACTGCTTCCGGTAAATTATGTTCAAAAACCAAACCATACGAATGGTCTTTTACATATTTCTGAATCTGACGTGCAAGCTCTGGATTTAACTTTGCAACCTCAGAAATTGTTTCATTAATATTTGCCATAATACGCATCCTTTCTTTTTGTACACATTTTCATGAATTCATTAAAATCCTTGTGATTTCAAAAATTCATCTGTCATTTTATTCAAAACATCTGTCATCTTTGTATCATTAGACAGACAATACATTTTCAATCTTTTCTTCATATCATTTGTCATATAGAACTGGACAGGAACCATTTTCTGATTTCCATGATTTTTTACAGATACAGATGTAGTTCCACCCTTTGCCTGTTCCAGACGTGATTCTTCCTCAACAGCTCGCTTTTGCTGACGAGCTTTGAATCTATTTTCAGTCATATCTTAAAATCTCCTTTCTGAACTTTATGGAAAATATGGATAACTCTACGAGTTACCCACATATCCCACAAAATCGGCTACTACTGCTAATTCAATTTTCATGATTTCATTTTATCATGATTTCATTAAAATTTCAATTTTAAGATTTTCCATACGCCATGTGTCAGCACGCTTGTAGCCAATGCAGCTGGAAGCCTTGGATTATATGCAACCACCGACTGATTTGCAAGCCTTGACTGTACAAACGCTTCACTTTGTGGCAGACAATAAATTGGCTCGTCTTTATGTTCTTCTTTGAAAAATTCCATAAATTCCTTTGTAGCCTTAAATCTATTTATACCATTAACCACATACACAATAGGCGTATCTGGTGCATTACGCTTTACAAGGTCAATCGTTGTTTCCGTAGCTGGCATATCCGTTACACTTGGACGCATAGGAATAATAACTACATCCGCATCTTTGACCCATTCACCCATTTCACCTTGTAATGAACCCGGTGTATCAATAATTGATATATCAGCATCATCCATTTCCACAGGTTCATGCAGTGTACCGCCCTGACCGTCAAGGTCATAAAAGCAATACGGAACATTCTTGGCATCCAAAGCAAAAGCAAGCTCATCTGCAACCAATGTCTTACCAACACCGCCCTTACGGTTGATAATCAATATATTCTTCATGATTCATGCTCCTTTCATGATTTCATTGTTTCATGTTTTCATGAAAATATTATATCATGATAATGCAGTGGATTTCAAGCCGTTTTTTCCTATCCAAATACATATTTAAAATTGCTATCATGTTTCAATATGCCGTATTTGATTGAAAATAAGCCCGTGGTGAAGATTTTTTAGAAAATCGGGGAATTTTACAAGTTTGAGATTTTATGCTTGTGGTGACGTCATACGGTACATTAAACGATATGTTTTACATGACTACAAAGAATAAATTCAGAAAACAAAAAATTTCCTACCCGAAAATGGGTAAAGATTATTTTTTGTAATACACGGAAAAATCATGGATATGCCGTTTAAGGTGCCGTATGAGCTTGTCACGAAGATTTTCATATAAAATCGAGTAATTTTACAGATTAGTGATTTTATACGCATGGTGAGGTCATACGGCGTGTTAAACGATATGTTTTGAATTGTTCTGCTGATTGCATACATGGAAAATGTGATGATAGATATTATCAGCATTTGAAAATACAGAAGCCCCAAAAATGTAGCACGTTTCGTGCTACGCATAAATCCAGTGCCCAGCAGCACATCCAGCGTTTTTGTAGCAGACAGTGTAGCAGACAAAAAAAACGACGTGCTACGCATAACTCCAGTACTGGGTAAGGGATTCATGTGTTTTGTAGCACGTGTAGCACTTTTTTTTTGGAACATATATATAACATTTTTATTTTAGTCTACACTAAATACAAATCCATTACGTATCAACGGATTTATCCAAATTACACATAATATCATAATGATACAAAGTAAAATACACTTATAGATAACATCACAATGATACAAAGTAAAATCCTCATAAATCAATGTTTTTAGGCTTTTTTTATTTTTCACGTGTATATATCTTAAAAAAATGTGCTACATCTGCTACAAATGGATAAATCTGTTGTGTATCAACGGATTTCATGTAGCATCAACATTTTTCTACATGCTACATTTTTTTGTAAAATTCGCTAAATCCAGTACCAGTCAACGGATTTCATGTAGCACGAAACATGCTACATTTCTGCTACATTTCTGCTACATTTCTCAAAAAATCCCGAAAAACAAAAAGTGATAGCACATTTTCTGTACTATCACTCTGTATTACACTCTTAAAATTCCTCTGTAACTTGATTTCAACGTCGGACAACACTTTTTCTTTAAATCATTTCCTTTGTATGTAGTGCTATACCAATCTTCCAGCTTGTATTCATCAATCAACCATTCCGGCTTGTCCATCATATTCTTAGGTCTGACAGCTTTTTTACTGTCAGGACAATCCCAATCTGGATAATCTTTCAGCAGATTCAGAACATCTTTGATAAATACCTGTAATGATTTTACTTCCTGTTTTCCAACGTACTTTTTGTACCATTCTTTGTATAAATCATACAGGAACGTGAATGGTACCAAATCCCACTGTAATTCCGGCATAATTTCAGCCATGAACTGTCTTACAGGGTCATTGAACTCTTTGTATTCTTCCAATGCCGTTTTACACACTTCTGGTACATCAAACTCATAGTAGTTCATGTCAGAACCTTATACATCACATATTCTACGACTTCTTTACGTTTCAAATAATCATCCTTGATGTATTTGCGTTCAGCTCCAGTAAAGCATTTTGTAAACGGAATGAAAAGCTGTCTTCTGTAGAATGAATCCGACTTATCTTTCACTCTTGGCATTTCGTTCAGACACTGCACCATAAATCCTTTAAACTTAAAAGAAATCGGTGCTTTAAATTTACGATTAACCTGAATTGTATCACCTGTAATTACAGCCTTTAAATTCGCAGCCTTGTCGATATATGTACCGACGTCGTTTTCATCAACAATAACAGATGTAGTTCTAATCAAAGGTTCCAGCATAAAATCTTTACCGAAATCTTTCAATGGAATAGATGCATATCTTCCTTCTCCGACAAGCTGTCGCATCAATGCACATAATGTACCCTTACCATTGTTACCGGATTCTGAATACATGAAACAAGCCTGATTCCATGATACATTTGGACGAATGATAGCACCTAAAATCTGCCAGAGAATTGTAACCACCCCTTTGTCATCAGACAATGTGTTCATCCAGCTTTCTACATCCCAGTCTGTACCATCTTCGTCGTTATGAATCACCACATTTTTTGCATTTGGATTGTAATCTACTCTTGATTTTGAAGTGAACACTTTATCCGGTGTAAACGGCATCAAAGTCTTTGTATCAAAATCAAAAATACCGTTATTGACAGCAATCAGATTCCGCTCACTACAGCGTTTCACTCTCGGAGCTTCCTCTCTCATGATATACATCATTTCCTGAAATTCTTTATATGTGATTCTTCTCTTATAGAGTCTTGCAATACGACGGATTTCAGAATCCTTTGTTGTATAAATACCTTCATCTTCACCATCTTCCATGTATACGCCCAAAAGAGAACAATCTGCATCATCTTCAGATTCAGTTGTCTCAATCAATGCAATATAATGCACACGCAGCATTATATACGCAATCTGATATGTTTCCAACTCCATAGGAACCTTCCACTTCGCTCCTTGCTGAGCAATTGAGTTATACATTGTAACTGCGTTCCTGCTGTTATCTAAAATATTACCCTTAATTTCATCAGGTGTTGGCAACACTGGCTGTGCTAATGCATCGTTCACAGCATCTACTGTTGCATCATAAATTGTTTCTTCGTAAGTTCTAGCCATATATTAACACGTCCTTTCTCATGATTTCATGTTTTCATGAATCTTCTGTTTTTCTCTTGAAGTCACCAAGAAAATATGCTAATATATGAGCATAAATAATAAATGAAAGAAGTTCTTGAATGAAGTTCTTGGTAACTTCCTTGATAGCAACCGTGACCGTCAATCACAGTTGCTATTTTTTTATGTAATTTTAAATGTGACCTTTTTCTTCAATCCACTTTTCAAAAGCTGCACGGTTAATCATCACTTTATTTGATTTACCAATTGTAATGAATTCTGTAAATTCCCCACCCCTGATAATCTCTTTTACCTTTGTAAAGCCTAATCCAAGATGACCAGCCATATCTTTCATAGATAAATATTTACGTTCTCCAAGCGGTAAAAACTTTCCATTTGCCATTGTATATACCTCCATTTTCCTTGTGTTTATCTTCAATTTCTTTTATTTTAGCAGGTTCTTTTTCGCATTTCAATACTTTTCCTACCCAATATTTCACCAATTTCCTTAAACGTGTTGCCTATCAACACATCCAGCCAAAAAAAATTTTTTCAGAACATACAAAAAAGAGAGAAAGCAGATGTTCTCCACTTTCTCTCATTCTGATTTTTTCTTATATCATTCTAAAATGCTTGAACGCTTCCAGAATCAATTTTTCTTTCTCAGCTGGACAGTTCGGTACTCTATGACCTTCGGCACCTGTGTTATAATTTTCACGCTTCTCAAAGCCTAATTTGTCTTTTACTTGAGCAATGTATAGATTTGATACAGAAACATCATGTTGTTCCTTAATCCACTCTTTGATTTCTCTGTATGACGCTGAACCCTTAGCACTTTTCAGATACTCTGCATCTTTTGGCTCATAATCAACATGAGCATACTCAACGTTCTTATCGTTGACTATTTTCCTACCCAAAAAGCAAACCGTCTCCACATGAACCGTCCGAGGAAACATATCCATCAGCTTCACTCGTTCCACCTGATACCCTTCCTGCTGAAAAATCTCCAGATCCCTTGCGAGGGAAGTCGGTTTGCAGGAAACATAAACAATCTCCGGTGCGCCAAAAGCAATAATCTTCCCAATCGCCTTCGGGTGAATCCCATCTCTGGGTGGGTCTACAATAATCAGGTCGGGTCTTTCCTCAAGCTCATCCACCATTTTCAGCACATCTCCTGCAAGGAAGGTACAGTTTTCGAGATGATTGCACTTTGCATTTTCATTTGCAGCTACAACCGCTTCTTCAATCAATTCAATCCCTAGCACCTTTTTGGAACCTGCTTCAGCCATAATCTGCCCAATCGTACCTGTGCCACAGTACAGGTCGAAAACCGTCTTATCCGCCACATCTCCGGCAAATTCCTTTACAATGGAATAAAGCTTTTCCGCACCGGCGGAATTCGTCTGGAAGAAGGAATACACAGAAACCTTAAATTCCAGATCAAACAGCTTTTCCATAAAGAAATCTCTGCCATAGAGCAAGCGCATTTCGTCGCTTTTGACCACATCCGCCAGTCCATCATTCACAGAATGCAGAATACCACAGACAGAGCCGTCCAATTCCAGTCCGAGCAGCATATCCTTAAATTCCTCCACGGAAAAGGGAACCTCAGAGGAAGTCACCAGATTGATTAAAATTTCGCCGGTTGCCGCACCCTTTCGCACGACCAAATGGCGCAGAGAGCCATCATGACGCGCCTTATGATAAAACGGCACCCTTCTCTCCTGAAAGAATTGCAGCGTTCCTTCGATGATTCGCAGATAATCCGCATCGACAATATTACAGTCCTTCAGCGTCACAACCTCATAGTAGCTCATGCGTTTCCGCATCCCAAGCGCTAAGTCGCCGTCCTTTTCCTCGTCTCCGAAGGAAAATTCACACTTATTGCGATAGCCCGTCTCGGAAGGCGCAGGCACAATGCCTTCCCAGCTTTGCACACAAATCCCTGCGTTTTCCAACAGACGTTTTACCTGTCGCTCCTTGAGCCTGAGCTCCTCCTCATGCCGCATGGTCTGATAGGTGCAGCCGCCGCAAAGCGCATAATGGGAGCACATCCCTGCTTCTCTTTCCAGCGGAGAGCGTTCGATGACCTCCTGCAGGCGCGCCTCCACGCCGCTGCCCCGTTTTTTGAACACCTGTGCCTGCACCTTCTGCCCGGGCACAGCATTTTTCACGATGACCTTCTCCCCTTCGTAATACCCATACGCCTTATTGGGAAAATTCACATCTGCAATCTCCAGAATAATCTCATCTTTTTTCTTCATAAAAGCCTCCAAATTTGTAACCGAATTTTATTTGTATTCCCTTTTTATCTATGATATAATACCCACTATACGCAGTATTTTCTGCGCAAAACAAGTCAAACAATTCATCATTTGAACAGGAGTGTATACAGGAATGTCTGAAAAATTAGAAGTCGGCAGCATCGTAGAAGGTAAGGTTGTTCGTGTCAAGCCCTTTGGCGCCATTGTTTCTCTCGGCAACACGCAGGGCTTGGTGCATATCTCTCAGGTAGCCAACAGCTTCGTTCAGGATATCAATGACCATGTAAAGGTTGGCGATATGGTAAAGGTAAAGGTGCTTTCCATTGATGAAGAAAGCCACAAAATCGCGCTTTCCATCCGTGAGGCTCTGCCCAAGGAGGAGCGCCGTCCCAAGTCCAACAAGCCCTTCAACAAGCAGCCCCGCAGACAGAGCGAAGCATCTGCGAACCCTGCGCAGGAATATTTCCGTCCCCAGTCCTCCGTCAATGCGTCTTCCGATTTTGAAGACAAGATGAAGGAGTGGATGAAGCAGGCGAATGACCGTCAGACCAGCCTGAACAAGAGAGCAAACAAACGCTCTTACTGATTTCTGCCGCATATTTGATAAGTTTACCATGAAACAGGCTGTGTTGCAAGAATTTGCACCGCCGGAAAGGAGGAGAAAACGCTGTGACGCTGCTATTTCTCGCAGGTATTTACTTCTTTGCCCGAGGCGTTTTTGCCCTCTATGGTCAAACGATTTTTTATACCAAGCGTGTTCTGGAAAATATTGAGGAAAAAAATATCCCTGCTTATCTAAAGGAGATTGGCAAAATGAATCTTCTGCTCGGCGTTCTGTTCGTCGGCAAGGCGTGTCTGGATATTCCCTTTCCCGGCAGTCACCCCATTCTGTATGGATGGCTGCTGATTTTGCTGCTTTGCGTATTTTCCATTTCCAAAATCGATACAAAATATAAAAAGCAATAAGCATAAATCCTCTCTGTGCACATGTACGGAGAGGATTTTTTTGTACAAAAAAAGACGGTACTTAAGTAAGTACCGCCTGTTTTCGACTTAGAAGTCAGCTTTGCCGACACTCTGTTAGCCGTTGATGATCTTTGTCAGTGTAACGGGATCAACATACTTGCCGTCTTTGTATACACGCATGTTACCGGATGCGATTTCGTCAATCAGGATAACTTCATCCTTATTGTAGCCGAATTCAAATTTGATATCATACAGATCCAGACCCAGCTTAGCCAGCTCAGCTGCAACGATTTTTGTAATCTGCAGTGTCTGTGCCTTCATGCTGTCATACATTTCAGCTGTCATGATACCCAGAACAACCAGACCGTCCTTTGTTACCAGAGGATCGCCCAGAGCGTCATTCTTGAAGGTTGTTTCTACATAGCCGCCTTCGATGGGTGTACCGTCTTCGATATATTCGCCGTAACGACGGATGAAGCTACCTGTTGCTTTCAGTCTGCAAATAACTTCCAGGCCATGACCGAATACAGTTGCAGGCAGAACTTCCATTGTTACGTTATCCAGATCAGCGGAAACATAATGTGTCTTAACACCTGCTTCCTTCAAAATTTCGAAGAATTTGATGGATGTTTCCAGGTTTGCTTTACCAATGCCTTCAATCTGCAGACCAACAGAGTTTTCGCCGGGGTCAAATACGCCGTCTTTGCCTGTGCAGTCATCCTTGAACTTCAGCAGCACATTGCCGTTTTCCAGTTTGTAAACGTCCTTTGTCTTGCCCTGATAAATCTTTTCCATTATTGTTTCCGTCCTTTCTAACTTTTAACAACACAATTCTAAAGAGATTTATTTCTCCTGACAAATTTACTGTACTGCAAATTTTCGCCATATTCAAGCATTTTTTTTCGCTTCTAAAAATCTTGTCAAATCCATCACCTGAACGCTTTTCTGAGAAAAATTTTTGATACATCCGTTTCGTAAAAACAGCAGTTTTAACCAAAAAAGCCCCCAAGCGGAGGCTTTTCTCTGTAAAAATCAGACTATTTAAAAATTCTATTTTCGTTATAAGTGATGCTTATTACAAGGAATCAGAGCGCCTTTGCGTCTCCCCATACATGGTCAAGCCCGTAAAACTCTCTTTCCTCTCTGTTAAACAGATGCACCAGAAGATTGCCAAAATCCAGCAGAATCCATGTGCCGCCGCTGTAGCCCTCGCTATGGTGCAGCTTTACGCCCTGCTGAAACAGCTTCTGCTCCACTTCATTCGCCATCGCATGCAGCTGGTTCGCGTTTTTGCCGCTTGCGATTACAAAGCAGTCCGCAATATTGGAAAGCCCTCTCAGGTCAAGCACCTTGATGTCCTCTCCAAGCTTATCCTCCAGTGCTGCTTCGGCAACCTTTGCCGCTTCTAATGCGTTCATTCCGTTTCCTCCTTTTCCACACAATGCTTATAGTATTCCAATGCCTCCAGAGACAAGGGGTGCAACAGCCTGCCGCGCTCCTTCACGAAAGCAATGGTACTTTCCAGAATATATTTCATCGCCATGTCTAAATCCAGATATGCCAAGCGTCTGGCTTCCTCCAGACCGTCAAATTTTTCTCTGTTCGGCTCGATATAATCCGCAATGAAAATGATTTTTTCCAGCAGAGACATGCCTGCGCGCCCTGTTGTATGGTAACGGATGGCATTGAGAATATCCTCATCCGTCACCTGATATTCTCTCCTTGCGACCTCCGCGCCTAAAAACGGATGAATCAAATCAGTCTGTTTTTCCATAATTTCATCCATTTTTACCTTATATTCCTTGCAGAACCGCAGCCGCATAGCTTCGGGGTAATCCTTCGCACAATCATGCAGAAGCCCTGCCACGCGCGCCTTCTGCTGGTCCTGCGGCGTGCCGTAAATTTCCGCCAGCTTGACCGCTTCTTCCGCCACGCCCATCGTATGAATATAACGCTTGACCGAAAGCGCAGACTGCAATTTTTCCTGCATTGTTTCCACAGGCAGCATAAATTTCACCTCATCCTCCGCATCATCCTGATACAACCCAAATTTATGAATATAGTCCTCTACCTCCTGCGGCAGAAGATATTTAATCGGCGCACCGCGCTTGGCTCTCTCCCGAATATCAGAAGATGAAATTGCCAGTGCAGGCACCTCCATATAATGCACCCGACTGGAAAATTTCTCCCTGATTTCGCCGATATCCTGAAATAGCTTCGATTTATCGTAGCCGGGTCTTGTCACCGCCACAAAATCGCACATGCCAAGCAGTCGTTCCGATTCCTTCCATGTCATAATCTGGTGGATGGCATCCGCACCCGTAATAAAATACAGCCGCACATCCGGTCTGCACATCCTTTTCAGCTCTTCAATCGTATCAATCGTATACGTCACGCCGGCGCGATCAATCTCAATACGGGAAACCTCAAAATTTTCATTTCGCATCGTTGCCAGCACCGTCATCAGATAGCGATGCTCATTATGTGTCACCTTTTTATTTGTTTTATGCGCAGGCTGCCCTGCCGGCATAAAAACCACCTTGTCCACCTTGAAGCGATAGCGCACCGCCTCTGCCGTCACCAGATGTCCATGGTGAATCGGGTCAAAGGTGCCGCCCATAATGGCAATACTTTTGCAATCCCTGAAGTTTGCAATTTCATTTCTCATCTCTGTTCCTTCTTTCCCCGCTGTCGGTTTCGGGTTCTTATTTCTTTGCCTGCGGCAGCTCGATGACAGGCTTTTTCGCCGCACGGTACAGCACAAATTTGTTGCCAATCACCTGTACCACCTCTGCGCCTGTTCTGCTTGCCAGCATTTCTGCCGCCTCTCTTGCACCCAGCATATTATTATCCAGAACACTGATTTTTACCAGCTCTCTTGCTTCCAGTGCATGATAAACCGTATCTCTCAATTCAGGGGTTACGCCGTTCTTCCCCACCTGAAAAATTGCGTCCATTCCGTTTGCCATTCCGCGCAAAAAGGCTCTCTGCTTGCTTGTTAACATAATATTCTCCTTCTGTGTATTCTTCCTCAATATAATCCTTCCTATCATACCATACCAACACCCAATTTGCAACGAAAACAACCGAAAATTCAACTTTCTGCCACCATGCTTTTTCTTCCTCTTTTTTTGAAAAAGAGTTGTACCTCTTGCCCAAAAATGATACAATAAGCGTATAAATTCTTTGAAAAACTCATGGGAGGACAATAAAAATGGAGCTTATGATCGGTGGAAAACTAAAACAGCTGCGCTTAGATAAAAAGCTAAGTATTGCCGAGCTTTCCAGGCTTTCCGATGTCAGCACGGGTCTCATCAGCCAGATTGAGCGCGACCTTGTTGTTCCCTCTGTTACCAGCCTTTGGCGGCTTGCCAAAGCATTAGATACAAATATCAATTATTTCTTTTACGAAGAACCACACGAGGAGCAGCTGATTATCCGCAAGGGCTCGCACCGCACCATCGTCACCCATCATGACAGCAGCTTTTATAAGCTTCTGCATACCAATCGAGATGATCGCGCACTGGATATGATGGTAATTACCTTAAAAGCAGGCTACACCTACGATAAAAAGCCCCTCTGCCACGAGGGCGAGGAATGTGGCTATGTGCTGAAGGGTTCCCTGACGGTCTATCTCAATGGCAAGGATTATATCCTGCATGAGGGGGACAGCATTTATTTCAACAGCACCCTGCCCCATAAATACATCAATAACGGGGATGAGGACTGTGTCTCCATCTGGGCAATGACCCCCAAATTCTTCTGATATCTGCACACAAAAAGAGACTGCTTTCACAGTCTCTCTTTTTTATGTCATTTTTGTTTTTTTTAGCCCAGAACTCTCTGAATCAGGTTTGTCCAGTTGCCGCCGCTGATCATTTCCAGATCCTTTTCTGTGAAGCCCGCTTTTCTCAGCTTTTCAATCAGAACAGGAACCTCGGAGCAGTCCTTCATGCCCTTCAGACGGGAGTCATCCTGATCGCTGTAGCTCTTCATGGAATCGGAATCCAAGAATTCAAAGAAGTCAAAGCCGAAGCCCAGATGTTCTACACCAATCTTATCTGCGATATAGGTAGCATGGTTTACCAGATGGTCAACATCCTGCTCCGCCTTGTTGTCGCTGATAAAATCACCGAAGGCATTCAGCCCAACCAGACCATTGGTATCTCTGATTGCTCTCAGCTGATCATCTGTCAGGTTTCTTGCTGCGCTTGCCAGTGCCTTCGCATTGGAATGAGATGCCAGGATAGGGCCTGTTGCCAGATCGATAACATCCCAGAAGGATTTTTCATTGATATGAGAAACGTCCAGAATCATCTTCTTTTCCTGCAACTTCTTAATTGCCTGCTTGCCCAGATCGGTTACACCCCTGTTGGGGTCACCCTTTACACCGGTTGCCAATGCATTTTCTTCATTCCATGTCAGCATTGCATGGCGCGCACCCAGGTCATACAGTTCATCAATCTTGCTCAAATCCTCGCCGATGCCTGCCAGACCTTCGATACCCAGCAGGATTGCAAATTTGCCTGCTGCTTCTGCCGCCTTCAGCTCCTCTACATTATGAATCAGAACAAATTCCTTTGTTTCAGCCATTTCTCCCTTGATGCCCTTAACGATAGCTTCCATTTCATCCTTGGGTGCGTGACCATTGTAGGTATCCGCCCAGATAACGAAGCATGCGCCGCCGATGCCGCCCTTACGCAGTCTGTCCAGATGATGATTCTTCAATACCTGTGTTTCGCCTGCTTCTCTTTTATATCTTACATCGCTGAAAATATCACTATGTCCATCAAAAATCATACTGTATCCCTCTTTTCTCATCTTTTGCCTTGTTTTTGCTTATAAAAATGCCGGGAAACCCCCTTGGCCCCCGGCAAATATTCATTTTTTATACGCAGCTCAGCCAATGACTCTCTGAATCAAATTCATCCAGTTACCACGACAAATCATTTCCAGTTCCTTGTCGCTGAAGCCTGCTTTTCTCATTTTTTCTACCATAGCAGGAACGTGTGTGCAGTCCTCCAGACCTACTGTAAAGGTATTTTCCTGATCACAGAAGGAGCCGGCAGCTTCGTCGTCCAGAAATTCACAGAAGTCAAAGCCAAATGCCAGATGCTCTACACCGATTTTATTTGCAATGTAGTCTGCATGGCGAATCAAACCATCTACGGTCTGTTCCTTCACATCCTTGTCAACCAGCATATTGAAGGAGTTCAGCCCAACAATCCCGTTTGTATCTCTGATTTCCAGAAGCTGGCAGTCTGTCAGATTTCTGACTACATCTGCCAACGCTCTTGCATTGGAATGGGATGCCATCAAGGGGCCGCCGCCCACCTTTGCCATGTCCCAGAAGGTACGTTCATTTGTATGGGAAACATCTACCAGCATGTGCTTATCATGCAGCTTTCTGACAGCCTTTTTGCCCAGCTCGGTCAGTCCTCTGTTGGGGTCGCCCTTCGTCCCTGTAGACAAATCGTTCTGTTCGTTCCAGGAAAGCATTGCATGACGGCAGCCGAAATCATACAGCTCATCAATCTTATCCAGATCCGTGCCGATGCCGGAAAGCCCTTCCAGTCCGGGCAGAATATAAAACTTGCCTGCTTTTCTTGCTTCTTCGATTTCCTTCAGGTTCTTTACAACAACCGCTTCTTCGCACTCAGCCATTTCGTCCTTAATGCAGTGCATCAGCTCTCCCAGTCTCTTTGCAGGATCTGCATCATAGGGAGGATCAATCCACAGAACAAAGCAGCCGCCTTCGATGTTGCCCTTTCTTAAACGAGGCAGATGGTGATTTTTCAGAACCTGCGTTTCGCCCTTCAATCTGCGAACTGTTACGTCTGTAAAAATATCACTGTGTCCGTCAAAAATCATAATTCTTGCCTTCCTTCTTTTCTTTCTTCCAATTCTAATTCTATTTCTATTCTCTGTTCGCTTATGCTTATGCGCCTAAAAAGTTACCTACGATAGTACCGAAGTATGTACCTACAACGTAGCCCAGAGTACCTACCAGCATGATAGGACCTACCAGCTTGATCCAGCCCTGAGAGATTGCCATAGCCGCCGCTGTTGTGGGGCCGCCGATGCAGGCGTTGGATGCCAGAATACAGTCCTCCAGGTCAAATTTCAGCAGCTTGCCGAATACGAAGCAGAACAGCATGTTTACGATTACCATGATTGCACAGAATACCAGCAGCAGAGGTGCATTCAGGAAGATAGCCTTGATGGATGCGGGTGCGCCGATTGCAAAGAAGAACAGGTAAATCAGGTATGTACCCAATTCCTGAGAACCGGACAGACCCTCCAGTGGTTTGGAGAAAATTGTCGCGATAATCATTGTAATGGTTGTCAGAATCAGATACTTGTTGCCGAACAGACCGCCAATCAGGTCTGTGATTATGCCGTTGCCGGAAGGGAACGCTGCGGAAATGAAACCTGCGATTTCTGTGGAAACCCAAACAACGATTACGCTGATTGCAAAGTTGATTGCAATGTCACACAGAGAGATGGGTTTCTTTGCCCAGAATGCAGCCGCCTGTGTTTTTGCAGCCTCATCCACACCTCTTGCATTGATTTCATCAATATGAGGATGTGTGAATTTTGTCTTAAAGAACTTCAGTGTAGGAATCATGATCAGTACAAAGAAGTACAGAGTCATCAGCAGGTTATCCGCTACAACCGCTGCGGATGTTGTGTCGCCGGGTACCTGAAATGCACTTGCCATTGCAGCGAAGTTTACAGTACCGCCGATGTAGGAGCCTGTCATCATAGCAGCTACGCCTGCCAGATCCTTTACATGGTTGCCCAGCACCTTGAAGCCCAAGATTGCACCAACGGATGTACCGATTGCACCAATCATAAAGATAATCAGAATCTTACCTGCTTCTCTACCAATCTTACGAATGTCGCAGCTCAACAGCAGCATGGGGATTGCCATAGGAACAACATAGCCCCATACGATATCGTCGAACCAAACGCAGTTTGTAGGGATGATACCCAGGTTTGTCAAAACCAGTGCGCCAATCAAAGCAACGATCGCACCGGATACTTTAGATGCCCATTTCCATGTCTGTTCTGCATAGATAGAGAATGCAGCCCAGCCGCAGGTAATAGCCATCAGCGCCCATGTATTGTCAGCGCTAATCAGTGGTGTACTCATAATAATAGCCTCCTTTAAATACATAAAATTTTTTGTGATTCAAGAGCATTGTGATGTATGATAGCGGGTGTATGTATATTAAAACACTTCAATATCTTGAATCTACATGGTATATGTTAACACCCTGTTAAGAATTCGTCAATTCACTAATTCGACAAAAAAACCCTTGAAATATCGTTCTTTTGTACAAATATTCATCCAAAAGCCATAAAATAATTCCTTCACGCAGGGATGTTTGTTTGTTATTTGTGTACATTTCATTAGTAATATTTTCATTCAGTATTTTGATGCAATAAAGCGCACAAAAAAAGCAGATTAAATCTGATTTTTCAGATTCAACCTGCTTTCCAATTTATTCCTGCTGTTCCTTATTCTTCCTTTGGAATCCCTTTGTAAACAAATCCCTTTTCCGCATCTACCGTAATCAGCGAATGAGCAGGAATGAAATCAACCACCTTCGCATTGCAGACAATCACAGGAATATCCAGTGCCATCCCTGCAACCTCCGCATGGCTGTTTGCATTCTGATCCAGAGGCCCGACCACGATTGCCGCCGCCTTACGGATATAGGGCATAAAGCTGCTGTCCGTTGCCGTTGTCACCAGAATATCCCCCTGATGAAAGGTACGCTCCACGCCGTCCCTTGCGGTAATAACTCTGGCTGTGCCTGTCGCCCTTTTCGTTCCAACGCCCTTGCCCTTGCAAAGCACATCCCCCACGATATCCACACGCAGGGTGTTCGTTGCGCCGCTGAAGCCAAGGGGCATCCCCAATGCGGAAACAACCGTATCGCCGTTTTTCAGCAAGCCGCTTTTCACTGCGATTTCCAAAGCCGTATCAAATACACCGCCGCGGGGCAGCTCTCCTGTATAAAGCATCGGCTTACAGCCCCAGATGAGGTTCATCTGCCGCCATACCGTTTCGTCCGATGTGCTTGCAATGAGCGGGCAGGCTGGGCGATAACGGGAAATCATTCTTGCCGTAAAGCCGGACTTTGTTACCGTTGTGATTGCCGCCGTTTTCAGTTCTGCCGCTGTTGCGCAAGCCGCCATGCTGATCGCATTTGTAATATTCACTCTCGCCGGCTCTGTCGTATTCGCAAGCTTTGCCGCATAATCCACACCACTTTCCGCCTTCAGTGCGATTCTTGCCATCGTTGCAACCGCCTCCAGAGGATATGCCCCTGCCGCCGTTTCGCCCGAAAGCATAATGGCATCACTGCCGTCAAAAATCGCATTTGCAACGTCATTTGCCTCTGCTCTGGTCGGGCGAGGGCTGTGTACCATGCTCTCCAGCATCTGCGTGGCAGTGATAACAGGCTTGCCGATGCGGTTCGCCTTCGCAATCAGGATTTTCTGCACCAAAGGTACCTCCTCCGGCGGAATTTCTACGCCCAAATCCCCTCTGGCAACCATAATCCCGTCAGAAGCTTCCAGAATTTTATCAATATTTTCTACGCCCTGCTGATTTTCAATCTTGGAGATAATATGCATCTGTCCGCCGCCGTTTTCCTCAAGCACTCTGCGGATTTTCAGCACATCCTCCGCCGAGCGGATAAACGATGCCGCCACAATATCAAAGCCGTTCTCCACGCCGAATTTCAAATCCTCAATATCCTTTTCCATCAGGGAAGGCAGGTTCACCTCCACCCCCGGCAGGTTTACGCCCTTGCGGGATTTCACAACGCCCCCGTTGACAACCTTACAGACAACATCCGTTTCCGTAATATCCTCTACCTTCAATTCAATCAGCCCGTCATCAATCAGAATTCTGGAGCCTCTGTGTACGTCCTTCGGCAGGTCTGCATAGGTCACAGAAACGATATTCTCATCCCCCTCCACCTCTCTGGTGGTCAGGGTAAAGGTTGCATCCTCCTCCAGTCTCACCTTATCCTCCTTGAAGGTTTTCACGCGGATTTCTGGCCCCTTTGTATCCAGAATCAGAGGGATGGGCGCGTTCAGCTCCTCTCTCGCCTGTTTCAGCTTTGCAATCGTTTCCGCGTGGGTTTCGTATGTCCCGTGGGAAAAATTGATTCTCGCGGCATCCATACCGTTCTGAATCAGCTGCTTCATAATTTCCACATCATTTGTTGCAGGCCCCAATGTGCAGACAATTTTCGTTTTTCGCATATTGCGGCACCTCCTTTTTTCTGTCGTATTTTTTCATTTCAATTAGAAATTCAATCAAATCGAAAGAATTTTGATTACATCGTAAATTTCGGGGTCCAATTCCTTGTCCATCTGTAGGGACTCCGGCAAATCCAGAATCTCGTAGCGCCCTCTGTTATAGGCAACCGCAATGTTTTTCCTGCCCTCCAGAATTGCCTTCACCGCATGATAGCCCATCATAGATGCGTGCATGCGGTCGGTCGCCGTCGGGCTGCCGCCTCTTTGTAGATGTCCCAGAATGGTCGCTCTGGTCTGAATCCCCGTAATCTCCTGAATATCCTGTGCCAGCTTCTGCGTACCGCCAACGCCCTCTGCCACTACTACTAGATTATGGCGTTTGCCGATACTTCTATTCTCCAAAATCTGCTGAATCACTCTGTCGCTGTTGATGTTTTCCTTCTCCTCAGGAAACATAACCTCCTCAGCGCCGCCGCACATGCCGCACCATACAGCAATGTAGCCGGCATCTCTGCCCATCACCTCTACAACGGAGCATCTTTCATGGGAGTTGGAGGTATCTCTCAGCTTATTCAGCGCATCCATACCGGTATTGACCGCCGTATCAAAGCCAATCGTATATTCCGTCCCCTTCATATCCAGGTCAATCGTCGCAGGAATCCCCACGCCATTAACCCCTCTTTTTACCAATTCCGCCAGACCGCGATAGGAGCCGTCCCCACCGATGACAACCAGTGCATCCAGTCCCAAAATCTTATAGATTGCCGCCGCCTTATCCAGACCCTCGTCCGTCATCATTTCGGGGCAGCGTGCCGTATGCAGAATCGTGCCGCCAAGGTTCAGCACATTGGAAACATCTCTGCTGTGCATTTCCTTGATTTCGCCGCCAATCAGCCCTGCATAGCCCTTGCGAATCCCAATCACATCCACGCCATGATATTTTGCCGTTCTGACAACCGCACGAATTGCCGCGTTCATGCCGGGCGCATCACCGCCGCTGGTCAGTACGCCGATTTTTCTGATTTTCTTTTCATTCTTCCGTTCTACCATCTGAATTCCTCCTCATCCTCCGCCAAAAACTTCCGCACAAAATCCTTTGCAGCATTATTTTTTCTCAATATCGACTTCGCCTGCCCGAATCATGCCGAACTGCGTATAAACCTCTGCTTTCCCTCTGATTTTCATAGCAGAGGTGTTCTCCGTAAACTGCGCAATCAGAACCTCGCCCTGATCCAGCTTTTCCGTATGATGAATCTTTGTCACCTCGCCACGGGTCACGCCAATGATATTCACACCCTTTTCCAGTGCCTTCACACAAATATAGGATGTATCTGCTCCGATTTTTTCAGCCATACGCTTTCCTCCTCAATATTTCAACGCAACATTTTTTTCGCCAAGCAAAAGCCGCAGCTCCTCGCAAAGGGCATCCTCACCCGTCACCCAGTTTATGCGGTCTGCCTTCATTTTCTGTCTCGTTTTCTCATCATAAATATATACCGGCACATCCCCGTGATATTTTCGGAGAATTGCCGTAATCTGTCCGAAGGGAACGCTCTGCCCTGCCGCAAGCTTCAGCCATACAGAGGAGGGAGTCTCTGCCGCTTCGTTCTGCTCCAGATTTTTGATATCCGCTGCAATTACCTTGCCCTCGCCATCTGCGGAAACACTCGCCCTGCCGTGAATAAGCAGTACCGCATCCTCCTGCAAAAGCGGCGCGCATTTTTCATACACCTTCGGGAACACCACAATCTCCATGCTCCCTTGGAAATCCTCCAGTGTGATAAATGCCATCTTATCATTATTTCTGGTATATTTCACAGAAACCCCTGCAACCATCCCACCAACGATTACCTTCGTGCTGTCCTCTATCTGTGTATGGTGCGAGCCTTCCTCATCCGGCAGAAAATCCATGCTTGTGTTGCTGATTTTCCGCCGCAGCTGCTCCTCATATTCCGCCAGAGGATGTCCGCTGACATAAATCCCCAAGGCCTCCTTTTCCATCGCAAGCCTCTCCTTCGGCGGAAATTCCCGAATGGAAGGCAGTTCATCCGTCTGCTGAAAGCTGTCGTCACCGCCCATGTCAAACAGGTTCAGCTGTCCTTCTATATTATTCTTTCTGGCATGTCCGATTCCTGCAAGTATCTCTTTATAAATCGCCATATACTGACTGCGGAAACCGCCGAAGCTGTCCAGTGCGCCGCCCTTAATCAGTCCTTCAATCCCGCGCACGCTCCATTCGCCGCCCTCCATACGGTTGCAGAAATCCGTCAAAGAGGTAAACTTACCGTTTTTTTCGCGCTCCGCAACCAGTGCATCCACCGCACCCTTGCCGATATTCTTGATTGCCGCCAGTGCAAAGCGAATCTTCCCATCGGATACGGAAAACTGCCGATACCCTTCGTTGATATCTGGGGGCAGAAGCTGAATCCCCATTTTCTTACATTCCTCGATATAGCCGCTGACCTTCGCCGCATTGTCCATCACGCTTGTCATCAGTGCTGCCATGAATTCCACGGGATAATGCGCCTTCAGCCAAGCAGTCTGATAGCCAACCACCGCATAGCAGGCAGCATGGCTTTTATTAAAGGCATATTTTGCAAAGTCTGTCATTTCATCAAAAATCTTTTCTGCCGCTTCTATGGGAATCCCGTTTTTCACACAGCCGGGCACCTCGTCCCCATCCCCATGGATAAATTTTTCCCGTTCCTCTGCCATCACGGATGCCTTTTTCTTGCTCATCGCACGGCGCACCAAGTCACTTCTGCCCAGACTGTAGCCTGCCAGATCCCGCACAATCTGCATTACCTGCTCCTGATACACGATACAGCCGTAGGTGTTTTCCAGAATCGGCTCCAGCTTCGGGTGGGTATACTGCACCCTGCCGCCTGCATTTTTCCCCTTGATATATTTCGGGATAAAATCCATCGGGCCGGGGCGATAAAGCGCAATCCCTGCAATCATATCCTCCAAGCAGCGTGGCTGCAGCTCTCGCATGAACTGCTTCATGCCGCCGCTTTCCAGCTGAAACACGCCCTCTGTTTTGCCTTGGCAAATCATGTCATACACCATAGAATCATTTTCGGGCAGTTCCTCCATGTTTAACCGAATCCCATGGATACGCTCAATCTCCTGTACTGCGGACTGGATCACCGTCAGTGTCCGCAGTCCCAGAAAGTCCATTTTCAGCAGCCCCAGCTCCTCCAGAATCGTCATGGTGTACTGGGTATTGATCTGCCCGTCATTCGCACTCAGCGGTACATATTCCATAACAGGCTCACGGCAGATAACCACGCCGGCGGCATGGGTTGAGGAATGGCGCGGCAAGCCCTCCAAGCGCAGAGAGGTATCAATCAGCCGCTTCGTATCCTCTTCCTCCTCATAAGCATGCTTGAGGTCGGGGTTCATTTTCAGCGCCTTTTCAATCGTAATCCCCAACTCTGCCGGAATCATCTTGGAAATGCGGTCAACCTCTGCATAGGGCATTGCAAGCGCGCGCCCAACGTCCTTGATTGCTGCTCGCGCCGCCATCGTCCCGAAGGTAATAATCTGCGCCACATTTGCCTCCCCGTATTTGCGGATGACATAATCAATCACCTCCTGCCGCCGTTCATAGCAGAAGTCAATGTCAATATCCGGCATGCTGACACGCTCAGGGTTCAGAAACCGCTCAAAAATCAGGTCATATTTCAACGGATCGATTGTTGTAATGGAAAGGCAGTAGGAAACCATGCTCCCTGCCGCAGAGCCGCGCCCCGGCCCCACAATGATACCGTTATCCTTTGCATATTTGATAAAATCCCAGACGATCAGGAAATAATCCACATACCCCATATTTTCAATCGTGGTAAGCTCATATTCCAGCCGTTCCTTCCATTCTTCCTTCGCCGCAGGATATTTCTTTGCAAACCCTGCATAACAAATCTCACGCAGATAGCCTTCCGCCGTTTTCCCATCGGGCACATCAAAGCGTGGCAGCTTCAATTCATGGAACGTAAAGCTTACGTTGCACCGCTCGGCAATCCTCGCCGTATTGGCGCACGCCTCAGGCACAAAGGAAAATAAATCATACATTTCCTCAGGGCTCTTCACATAAAACTGTCCGCCCTCATAACGCATCCTGTCCTCATCCAGAACCGTTTTCCCCGTCTGGATGCAAAGCAGAATATCATGCGGCTCTGCGTCCTCTTTATAAATATAATGGCTGTCATTTGTGCAAATCAGCGGAATCCCTGTCTCTCTGCTCATCCGCACCAACGCCTCATTCACAATTTTCTGCTCCCGAATCCCATGATCCTGCAATTCCAGAAAGTAATTGCCCTCCCCGAAAATATCGAGATATTCCAGCGCGACCTCCTTCGCCTTCTCATAGGATACATTCAGAATATTTCTGGGCACCTCCCCTGCCAGACATGCGCTCGATGCAATAATGCCCCTGCTGTATTTCCGCAGAAGCTCCTTATCCACGCGCGGCTTATAATAAAACCCTTCGGTAAAGCCATAGGAAACCAGCTTAATCAGATTATGGTAGCCCTCATTATTTTCTGCCAGAAGCACCAGATGATAATAGCCGCCGCCCTTGCCCTCCTTTGTGAAGCGAGAGCCCTCCGCCACATAAACCTCACAGCCGAGAATCGGCTTGATGCCGGCCTCCAGTGCCGCCTTGTAAAATTCCACCGCACCATACATCGCACCGTGGTCGGTGATGGCAATGCTGTCCATCCCCAACTCCTTCACCCGCTGCACCAGCTCCTTTATCTTGGCAGAGCCGTCCAGAAGGCTGTATTCCGTATGAACATGAAGATGCGTAAACGGTTTCTTCTCCCGTTCTCTTTCCTGCATTTCCAATTTCCGCACCTCCTTTGTTTTCTAAAAATCTCTTTTCCTATCGTTTCAGTATATCATATTTTCCTACACAGAAAAATCCTTTTTTCATCAAAAAAACAGTTGACAAATATCTTTTGGATGTTATAATAGTCCTCAACAACTTGATAGCAAAAAGCGATGACGAAGAGGACTGAGTGTCTGCGTTTTCAGAGAGTCGGCGGTTGCTGTGAGCCGATAACAATTACATTCAATAGTCTATGGCTTCTGAGCTGGAGGTTCGAAAATACAAGCGTATCGGTAGGCTCCTCCCGTGACTGCTGCGTAAAAGCATAGGGCTTGTTTGAGCCCGAAGAGGTGGCATATTTTATATGCAATTTGAGTGGTACCGCGGTTTATACTGGCCGTCTCAAGGTTTTTCCTTGGGACGGCTTTTTTTATTACCTGTTGCCTGTCCTCGCATTTGCTGCAACCAACATCAACTTTATTTTATATTTTTACTAAGGAGGAACGAAGCATGAGTGAATATCGTATCGAAACAAAATGTGTACAGGGTGGCTATACCCCCGGCAATGGGGAGCCCAGACAGATTCCCATTTACCAGAGCACCACATTCAAATATGACACAAGTGAACACATGGGGCAGCTTTTTGATTTGGAGGCATCCGGCTATTTCTATTCCAGATTGCAAAACCCCACCTGCGATCTGGTTGCGGCAAAAATTGCTGCACTGGAAGGCGGCACAGCAGCAATGCTGACCTCCTCCGGACAGGCGGCAAATTTCTACGCCGTATTCAATGTTGCAAATTGCGGCGACCACGTTGTAGCGTCCTCCACCATCTACGGCGGTACATTTAACCTTTTCTCTGTAACCATGAAAAAAATGGGCATCGAGTTCACCTTCGTTGCGCCCGACTGCACAGAGGAAGAGCTCGCAGCGGCATTCAAACCCAATACAAAGGCAGTCTTTGGCGAAACCATCGCCAACCCTGCGCTGAGTGTTCTGGATATCGAGCGTTTCGCAAATGCTGCACACGCACATGGCGTTCCTCTGATTATAGATAACACCTTTGCAACCCCCATCAACTGCCGTCCCATCGAATGGGGTGCGGATATCGTTACCCATTCCACCACAAAATACATGGACGGTCACGGCGCGGCTGTCGGCGGCTGCATCGTAGACAGCGGCAATTTCGATTGGCTGGCACATGCCGATAAATTCCCTGGTCTCTGCACTCCCGATGACAGCTACCACGGCATTACCTATGCGGAAAAATTCGGCCAGGGCGGCGCATTTATCACAAAGGCAACCGCACAGCTGATGCGTGACTTCGGCTCTACCCAGTCTCCCCAGTCTGCCTTCCTGCTGAATCTGGGTCTGGAAAGCCTGCATGTACGTATTCCCCGTCACTGCGAAAACGGCTTAGCTGTCGCAAAATATCTGAAAAACCACGATTTGATTTCCTATGTCATCTATCCCGGTCTGGAAGGGGATAAATATTACGAAACAGCAAAAAAATATCTGCCGAACGGCTCCTGCGGCGTTGTCAGCTTTGGCGTAAAGGGCGGCAGAAAGGCGGCAGAGGCCTTCATGGGGCATCTGAAAACAGCCGCTATCGAAACCCACGTTGCAGATGCACGCACCTGCTGCCTGCACCCCGCAAGCTCCACCCACAGACAGATGACAGATGCAGAGCTGGAGGCTGCAGGCGTACCTGCGGATATGGTTCGCCTGTCATGTGGTCTGGAAAATGCACAGGATTTGATTGACGATATCGCACAGGCACTCGAAGCCATCAGATAAGCATACGAAAGAAACGGAGATTATAGCAATGCCCATTAAAATACCCAATGAATTACCCGCAGCCAAGGTGCTGACCGATGAAAACATTTTTATCATGACAGAAACGCGTGCGATCACACAGGATATTCGTGCTCTGAAAATCCTGCTGTTAAACCTCATGCCGACAAAAATCGATACCGAAACACAGCTTTCCCGTCTCTTGGGCAATACCGCCCTGCAAATTGAGCTGGAGCTGATTCATACCAGAAGCCACGAATCCAAAAACACACCGGAGGATCATCTGCTTGCCTTCTATAAAACCTTCGACGAGGTAAAGGAGCAAAATTGGGATGGTCTGATTATCACAGGCGCGCCCATCGAACAGATGGAGTTTGAAGAAGTGGAATATTGGGACGAGCTGGTGGAAATCATGGAATGGAGCAAAACCCATGTCCACAGCACCTTCCATATCTGCTGGGGCGCACAGGCAGGTCTGTATTATCATTACGGCATCAAAAAGCACATGATGCAGGATAAAATGTTCGGCGTATTTCCGCATAAGCTGGATAAAAAGACCTCTATCCTCTTCCGCGGCTCGGATGATATCTTCTATGTCCCCCATTCCAGACATACCACCGTCTACCGTGAGGACATCGAAAAGGAACCGCGCCTGAAAATCATTGCATCCTCTGATGAAGCAGGGGTATACGCCATCCATAATGACGGCGGCAGTCAGATTTTCATTATGGGACATTCGGAATATGACCCCCGTACTCTGGAAAAGGAATACCTGCGGGATAAAAACGCAGGACTTCCCATCGAAGTCCCCAAAAATTATTATCCCAACGATGATGATACACAGGAGCCTTTGGTAACATGGAGAGCGCATGCAAATCTGCTCTACTCCAACTGGCTGAATTATTTCGTCTACCAGACCTCCCCCTATGATATCACGCAGATTAACCAAAACCAGTAATACGCCAAAAGGAGCCTTTCGGCTCCTTTTAGGGTGTCGACTTTGTCGACACCCTAAGTCGAAATCAGGATTTCGACTTGCTAAG
>ERZ832317.787-NODE-787-length-43161-cov-3.597991_pt1 | contig 43161 bp, 40 predicted proteins | sample MGYA00519695_ERZ832317 | MGnify/ENA primary metagenome ERZ832317 (study PRJEB31850, sample SAMEA3708726) | human gut metagenome | biome: human gut; feature: human-associated habitat; material: faeces | place: China | collected 2014 ...
ACCTCCATAACCTTTCTTATATATCTTAATCTCCACACCATGCCGTCCATACCCTCGATCATATCCCTCAGCCTTGACCTCATAATTGCTAGATCCATCTATAACCGCAGATATTATCATAGACATATCATTATGATAATCATCCGGGAACAAAGGCAAAACAAATGAGCGTATATCATCTTTAGCGTTATCAGCCGTAGCGTAAGAACCAAGACCTAAATCGGCTACCGATCTCCCATAAGCCTTATCGGAGGCAGAAGAAAACCCTGCCCCAGACACCCTCGACTTGTATGAGACTGACGGGATATTTCTTGACTTAGTATAGGTAGTAAATCCTATCCCTGCCAAATCCTGTTCTGATACTTGAACCCGTTGAGCCTTATCCTCTCCTGCATCAGCTATTATCCACCAATTATTATCATCATCCTGTTCAACGGACAATGTATGAGATCCTTCTTTTTTATCTAATTTCAATCCGGATTTATTAGCTAAACTATATATACTATTATATAATCTAAATTCCTCCGAATTGGATTTTGCCCTCTCATTAAAAGTCCATCCCTTTCTTCCGAACTCATCATACCTAGATTCTATATACCTATTATAAGCATCATCCATATCATCAAGAACCCTGTTGATAGGACCTGAATTAGACCATTTATGAGCAAATGGAGAACCCATTTCTCTATTTATATTTCTTAACGTGATATAAGCCAGATTAGCCTTATCTTTATCTCCATCAAACCTAACTAACAGTCTATCCCATGTCTTATTATCAGTAATATTATCCTTCAATGCAGCGTCTAATTCATCCACGGTAAAATCTGTACCCAAAGATTCATTTATCTCATCTAATATCAATTCAGCCTTACCCACGTCTATAACACTCCTTCCTTCTATCAATCTGCCTTGACCAGAAGGATCGTAAGACGGTCCTATAACATCTGAGACAGTATCGACCAATCTTGACATCAAAGAAGAGACTTTAGCGGCAGTAAAAGGATTGACGGATTTACCACCCATACGAACAGATGATAATCTAGACATATCACCTACATTGACATTCTCTCCATTATCTAGATAAATATCCATGCCAGGGTTATTTGATATTTCCTCCATAATGGCGTTATCAAGATTCTGAGACACTTTTTTCTTGGCATCCATAGCTCCGTCATAAATGGAATAATATGAATTTCTTTGGTCATACGCCTCTGCAAGATCCTCATAAGCCTTCTTCGCCTTATCAGTCTTCAAACCATCATACTTAGCTCCATTATTATTCATAATGAATTTCATGACGGCATCTTGATATGACATACCCTTAAAATCATCGGGGTTATTATCTATATAAGCATTTATATTAGACATCACATTGTCACCTATAGCATTTGCCAAAACATCAAATTTAACTTTTATACTCTCCCTGTTAGAAGCGATATTATCCATCAACCTTGTTGATGGTTTTACCTTTTCTTGCGCAATAGGGACAGTATACGATGTTCCTGGAACACCAGTAGATACTGACCCTTTCATTCCACTTCCTCCTCCACCTATAGCCCTAGCCCATGCAGCATCAGCCTTTGATTGTTCTATCTTAAGCCTTTCCTTATCCATTTTTTGATCCCACACGAACTTGGCGTTGCGAGCTAATCTCTCATCTTCTTTATAGTAATAATCATCAGCCTTGCGGATGACAGATGAATTATTATAAGACCATCTCATAGCTGCCCCCCTAAGAAACTCCTGTTGAACCATAAAGGCACCCGCTCTTTCTGCATCATAATTAGGTCCTATAAACGAATTAGCCTCATCTATGAAAGTCTGTTTCTGATTACGTAAATCAGCCAAACTAGTCTCAAGCATTAATTTACGATTAGCATCATTACCAACACCCCCTAATTCCGCCTTTATAGCTTTTTCCTTAGCATCAAAATCATTCACATATTGTTGAATAAAAGCAGAGGTAGATTGTTGATTGAACATATGAGGATTGGTGAGAGCCATGTATTGACCTTCCAATTGTATTTGAGCCTTAGCGTTTTGGGACATACTGGATGCTATAATATTCCTTATCTCAGAATACCCCATCTCATCAATTGTCTTTTCAATAATCTCTCCCGTTCTCTCGCCCTTATCATTGAGAACCGGGATCTGTATTTTCTGGCCCTTATGCTTGGTCAAAAAATCCTTCACCTTACCATCTATCTCAGCATTATAATCCGTATATGGAGTGTAATGAAGAGGTTCTAATCTAGTTCCTACCTGACCATCATTCAACCATTTATAATAAGGCATAAGAGCCATTGATTCATTTATGGGACTATACATCTTAGGATTATTCAGCTTCATATCCTCTAATTTAGTAGATAGTTCCCTAAACTCACGCGTTCCAGCGATGGCGTTCAATACACGGGTATCTAAAGCCTCTCCAAGACGGGCTTGTATACTTCTAGCTATACCATCAGAAGCTAGATTGGATTTACGATACACGTTATTCACATCCTGTATCAATCCATTTAATCTATTCTGAAGATATTCCCTATCCTGAGGTTTAGCTATATCAGAATTAATAATATAATCAGCGTACTCATTAATAGCTTGCCGATTCGTATCTATCTTCTGTTGCATGTATCCCATACCCTGCATCATGACATCCATGTTGTAGGGTGATACGTACTTACCGTAATTCCTTAATATACTGTATTGTGAAGCCATCCTTTATCCTTTCTTGCTTTTAGTTACTTCCTGAGCGGGATATAATCTCCTATAACTCAATATATCTCCTTGAGGATCAGCGATCAACTGCCCATTAGGACCGATCTTTACATCCCCGAATATAGACCTTAATGTATTCATGGTCGTAGCCGTATTCCACTTCTGCTGGATCTCATCATTTACGCTATCGAAATACCTAGCCCAGTTCTCGTCATTAATAGCCAATCCCTGTAATACACGTTGCTGGTAAGCTTGGCGTTGGGCTATATTCTTATCATACGTATTAGCCCATGACCGAGCGTTGACATTATCAGCCCAAGTCCTTTGAGCCACGTTCCCTTGTTCTACCTCATTAATGTATCTACCTATATTGGAACTTAATATCGCTTGTAGATTGGATGATAAAGCCCCTCTCTGGGAATCCGGGACATTACCCATCTGATCCAATTGTGATTGGAAAGCACGATTGGCCTCAACCATATACTGATCAGCCGATCTCAACACCGGGTCCACGGTAGGAGCGTAATGTCTTTCCAGACCTTCCGTTGTCACGGCTCCCGGGGTCATCCTGAACACCTCAGGAAAGTCAAGACCACCACCCACTATATTCCTGTTTCCGTTACCATTATTAGTCTTACCGGTGTTAGTACCGGTATTGGTATTGGTATTAGGGAGTGTATTGGGATCAATCAGCTCAGGCATATCCAACTTAACATCAGGATCCTCCACATCACCTATATCCATAGGACCGGGAGCCACCTTATGAGGGTCAAGTATAAAATCAAGACCTTCCATTCCTTTCATGGATCTCAATGCCTGCATCTTAAGCATATCCTCGCCAAGTATCTTATTAACGACATCCTTGTTCTTGTCAGAAAACAGTTGACTAAAATGGGTGATACCAGCATCGTTAAGAGCCTTATGCTGTTCCTCTGTAACAACGTCTAGACCGATCATAGGGCGAGATGAGGAGTATTGACCAAACTTGTTGTCTCTCATCCTATCATGATATGCAGCTTTCTTATCTTCCGGGTAATTGCCTTGACTATCCTCACCGCCAAAGGAAACGAGCGTCGTGTAATCCCGAAGCGCCTCGGCGTTGGCGATGATCGGGTTCTCCGCCGTGGCCAAGCCCATCCACCCACCAGTAGTGTTGTATATAGCATCCTGAAGAGCCTTGGCAGCAGTAGCCTTCGGAGCGCTCATATAAGCATCGTAAGCCAAAGGCATGAACGTCTTATAATACTCCAGTCTCTCATCGGTATTGATACCGCCATAAGAGCCATCCTGACCCTGACGCTGATACCCAAACGTGTTATCCTTATTATTGTACTTGTTCTCTACGGGACGGAAAGTAAGTAGGTAATCGAATAAAGAACTACCACCTTTCTCCATCTTCTGACGAATACCAGCCACTTTCTTAAGCAGCTCTTTCTTAGCCTCAGCTATATCCTCCTCCGTAAGACCGTATTCTTTCATAGATCTGGATATGATGTTATCTATCTCACCACCCTTAGCGAAATACGTATCCTCATCCTTCTTCATCTTCCGGTCTTCCTGCTCCTTGTATATGACGTTAGCGAAGTCCGTAAATCTTCCCTCTAATCCATCAACGATATCGTTGCTATCATTTATAGCCTTGGATAATACGGAGGCGTTTAAACGCCTTGTATTCTCATCATCTATCTTATCGTTTTTCTTCAACTTATCCAAAGCCTTCTTCTGGTCATCGTAAGCCGATTTAAGACCGATCTTAGCCTTATACCTATCCATTAACGTGGCGTACGTATCCTTAGGCGTAGCCTTAATCCCATACGTATCCCTGATGTATTTGGCGAAATCCGGCTCTATGGTGGTATCATCGGTAATAACCTTCGTCCCCTGCTCCAAGGAAACGGGCGTTCCACCATCGGCGTGCTTCTGCCCCATAGCCTCCATCGGCGCCTCTCCGGGCTGCGTCACGTACTCACCCTTCTCGACCTCTACGTTGGCTTGATCTTCCATCGACTTAGGTAACGGATACAGGTACTCACCGGTAAGGCTTCCGCTATCGAACCTATTATTAGGTCCTAGATAAACACCCCCACCATCCTTGTACTGCATCTGGGATTGCCTTCTTTGTCTGGCCTCACGCTCCTGAGCTAACCTGATATTGGTACGAGTACCTTTCTCTGACGCTATCCCAGAAACCACGTTACGAGCCAACCCCATGATACCACTAATTCCTGAGGCTATGGTGGTTATCGTATTAGCTGTTTTAGCCCCAGTGGATAAATCACCATATCCCTCGCTTCTCATACGCCCTATACCACGACCCATCTGAGTGAATCTAGACCCTATATCATCAGCGCCATAGTAGGGGATGGTGGTAAAATCAAAAACATCCGTCTCGCCTGAACCGGTCTTAGACTTATCAACATCGTTAACAGTTATGTTATTAAGCGTAATACCATTGTCCTGATAATTCTCAGCTATACGCTGTAAACTACCCTTGAAGCTAGCCGGAAACACATTATCCTGATCAAAAGCATTAGCGTATTTAGTCCTCAACTGATCTGGAGTATCCAAAGAATATATCCCTAGCGGATTGACCGGCGCGGGTAATCCTTGATTGGTATTCACCAAAGGTTCTATACCTAACCCTTGTATACCGTCCATATTACCAAGCATATACGACCCGACTTCCCCGGCCTCTTGATATTTAGGTATCTTCCTCTTGATTACGTATTTGCTCATGTCTAATTAATTTCGTTCTGACACAAAGATAATTTAAAAAAACAGAGACTCATCATTTCACAACGATGAGTCTCTCAGCAAATGCTATTATTATGTACAGAATTAAATTCTTTTTATGAATAATGATCCTATAGCCTTAACCAAATCATAGAAACCAGCAGAACTGAGACCTACAGCCACTCCATATAATAGAGCCTCCCACCATTCACTCCCTATAAGCAATGGAGACACCTTTAGTAGCCACGCTAATATACAAACCAGCATACCTATGACTACGGCGGATAGGACTTTAGCCCACTTATGGGTGTCAATATACGGCACTACCTTGGCTAGTTGGGTAGCTGACATCGTGACAAAAGCCATGATGCCGGTAAAGGTAGTTAGATCAATGGTGATAGTCCCTTCTGATGGGATTACCTCTTGCGCCATCAAAGCGAACGGCGTCAATAACATAGCAAATAAAAATAACAATCTTTTCATATCTAAAACGTTTAATTACTTCGCAAATATAACACTAAACTGATTAGATATAGGTGATTATATCCCATTTTACACTAAAATCGTAAAATGGGATATATCTATACGGAAATTCGTATCGGGTTCCACCAAAACCCTCTACCTTCTGGTAAGGTACTTACATCGAAGGCTTCTTTTGCCAATTTTCTGATGATGTTAAATGCAGCGTTGATATCAGCGTTAATAATACTACCGGAAGATGTTTTGAATAATCCTCGTTTGATACGTCTTCCGGCATATTCCTCATGCTTGCAAATCTTCTCGTTATCCAAGAAACTACATTTCGAGGTATAGGATTCCTCAACGATCTTAACATTAATACCCTCAAGTGTAGCTTTATATGATATCATTGAGATAAACATATTAAAAGGAATAGATACAAAGTTCTGGTTGTTCCGTTTTCCGATATTGATCTCTTGTTTCCAGCATCTGTTATGACCGATCATGATCGTATTAATGCCATTGGAGACTACGTGATTAATCAATACCCTACTAGCTTTATGAAGATAATCCTTGATCTTGTTATTCCTTTTGTTGGTTAACGACCTTATTCGCTTTGATATTTGTTTATTGCCTTTTAATATTGATTTTAAATATGCTAATCTTTTATTATAATACTGGTTGATGGACTTCAAAGGTCTACCATTGATGATAAAGCAAGAACCGGTATTTGATACGCAAGACGCAAGATTATTAAGTCCAAGATCAATACCAAGGTAATTCCCATTATCATATATAAGGTTTTTCTCTTTCTTATTATATACGATCTCAAGAGCAATATATCCATTCTTAGGAACAAACCTAAGCTGTTGGATATTTTGCTTGTTGGTTCTTGTAGTAAAAGAGAATTGCTTTGGTAACTTAATAATACCTTGCTTTATCCATTTCTGAGAAAAGGCTGTTGTCGAGAAAACAGCCATAAACATCCCATCTTTATCAAGATACTTAGGTATTCTTACTTTCTCGGAATACTCACCTCTACCCTTCTTATTAAGAAGATTGAAGAAGGACTTGAAATTCTGGTCGACCATCATAAGCACCTGTTGGGCTACTGGTGCTGGTAATGCTCTATAGTCTGCATCATCTTCTGTTCTTAGCTTCTTTTCAAGAGAATAGTAGTTGAGGTATTTGTATTTAACGGTATTATCATCCTTATACTGGAAATAATATTGACGAACAACATATAATCCTTTGTTGTATAAGTTTTTACACTTATGCAACAGATCTTGAAGCTCATTGTAATATATCGAGCTTTGTTTGATTATATGTTGTTCGACCAATCTCATGGCACAAATATATAGATTATTATTTATATATAAAAATAATTCGGTACATTTATGATGTAAAGTTGTATATAATTACCTAGATATATAAATATTTATTGGAATATAGATATACGACAATATCCAGAGCCTATATGTCCCTTTCCTAAATCATATAATCCACCCAAAGGATTAGGCATTTTTTCTAATTCCCCTTTCACATCTGTCCATACGAACCCGTTCCCATCTATCATCTTAGTGTTAGTAAATACATATTTATCATATTTCACGCATCCCGGATGACCGGATATATACGAGGACCCTCCACCACCAGCTTGAATAGCGTTCGACGATATCCCGCCGCTTGGTCCTCCATAAAAGCCTCCTCCTCCACCAGAGGAATACGAAACGCCATCAAAGCCACATCCTCCTCCCACTCCTAATAGACCTCTATTTCCGTTAGTTAAATTATTGTCGGAGTTAGATCCTCCCGCTACTTGGGATGCAGGAGTTCCCTTGGCATAGCCCCCCAGATACGCCTTCAACCCTCCCGCTGATCCTCCATGCCCAATAAAATAATACTCACATCCTCCACCGCCTCCCCCGGCTACCATAATACGGGTCTTTAAAGAATCTACGTTTAGAGGATCGCTATTGTTGGACAACCTCAAATCTGTAGCTCCGCCCCCGGCTCCCTCATAGATATACCTTCCAGCGCTCTCATTAGTCATTGAATGCCCTGAACCTCCTCCATTATAATTATATTTTACAACATTACTCGTCTGCTTAAGTCCACCATTTCCACAATACACATAAATGATATCACCACCAACTAACTTGATAAATCCAGCCACATATCCACCATACCCAGGGTCATTAGATCTGGTAAACCTATCTTCGCTATCATTGTAACCATAATTACCTTGACCACCCCAGCACTCAACATAATAATACGCCGACTTTGGAGCTACAAATGTATGGTAATTATTACTATTATAAGTGTATGTATACAATACATCCAAGCTTTTGGGGCCTATCATTACACGTCTTCTCATAACATACCTCCCCTTAGATATTTTACTAACAATGCTATAACCATCCTCCTATCATCAGCCATAGCATCTACCCATCTATTCTCCCATCCTAAACTACTAGAGGGGGGGGGGGTAAAACAAGTCCCCTTAAATAACATATCAAATAAAAACAACAACTTATTCATAACAAATTATTTATCATTAAAATACTAACTATTATTTCTGCTCACACCTTTTATGTTAAGGCTTAACCCCGGTATCATATTAAGAACCAACTGCCTTTTTGCCTGTTCCCTACGCATACGCTCGGCCTCCGCTATCTGCGCCTCCGATTGAGGATCATTCTTAATATTATTGGCGATGTCCTCTATAGCTTTCTTGTTAGCGCCGGATTGAGCTAGCATCTTATATAACAGGTCTTGGCCTTCCTTCTCCCACCAGCTATCCATGGAAGAGCGGGAAGCCAAAGAAGGATCGGCAGGGGCTACCGTCTCAGGTACGGGCTGCTGACCTCCGTCCCCCGTGCCCGAATCCCGCTGTCCGAACTCGTATCTCATTGGCTCATTCTCCGGGACACCATACCTATTAGCGAACATATCAGCGAACTCAAATCTCTTCTCATTTCTTAAGGTCGATCCAAGAGGCCTACCGTATCCTTGATTCCATGCCACGGTAGCGTCCTTGTAGTTGACGGCGTTATCGAAATCGGATTTAGAATACATATAGTAATTATATACATTACCTTGAGCGTCCTTGTCAAAAAACTTTCCTTGATTGATGTAATTCCAACCTAACCCCGGGACCTTGCCTTGATACTCATCCACGAGATAATCCAACTGCTGTGTCAATGTCGGTTTCTTCCCATACCTGCGCTGTAGCTCCTTCTTCCTCGGACCAAGCCATTGTTGGATGCCAAAATCACCGGCGGCTCCTAGGGCTTCGGTGTCCCCTCCGGACTCGGCGGCGATGTTCGACAGGATACCGATAGCTTGTGTTTGTGGTATCCCCTTCTTATCGGTAAGATAATCCCATATCTCATCATACACAGCCATCTTATTATCCTCTGATCTGTTTGGATCAATAACATATTTACCAGACCCATAATCTCGCCTTGTATCAACCGGTCCTCCATCTTCCTTATTCTCTAACTTATTCTTAGACATAATAGCGTTACGGATAAGGGCGTCTTTGCCGCTTTCCATGAGAGGACTATAATCCTTAAACGAACCTCTCTCATCAAACTTATTACCTATAGCATCCAGCGTCTTGGTAGCTATATTGACAGGAAACTCTTGATCATCGCTATAAAAATCATACACGTCGTAAACACCTAACCTCCCATCCGGACGCCTATAAATTGTAAAATTGCCAAACCCTGATAACGGGGTAAGATCACCAGCGGCCTCAGGATAAAAATCATATTCAGAAAAAACCGTAGGCTTTCCAGATCTTACCGAATTACGATTCTTCTCAAAAACATCTACCCATTCTCTAGACTTTTTCAAAAGCTTCAGCCTACCATAAGCATCATCTGTAGCCGGCTTATCAGAGCCATATATTTCTTGCTCCGTATCATGTATTTTCTTATCTAACCTCTTTATCTCATCCTTAGTGTCACGATTGAACATCTTCTCAATATCAGTAATGACATTATCAGGAATCCGTATCTCCTTATTATTGCCATCTAGATTATTAGGTTGAGATAAAAATCTCGCCCATAGTTGATCGCTATATTCATCAACGTTAGCCTTCCCGTTTCTGCCATATATAAACTCATTGACCTTGTCAGGAAGGCTAGCATTTGAGGCTACCACATCAGGGGTGACATTCTCGTACAACCTCCTTCTTATGGCGTTACCTATGATGTCTTTTAAATACGAAGCTCTATCAGATACATCTTGTCTTACATACATAGGATCATTACCAGTAGGACCTCCTTCGGCTTTCCGCTCAATTTTCTCTCCCCATAGCCCATATTTCTCCATGGGCCATATGCCGTCTATGGCATCCACATAACCAACGGGGTGCTCCCCGTCCAGACGCCGGTCCCGTCGCTCGTCCGCTGGGTACAGGGCGTTGGCCAACGGCTGCGTGATATGACCCAACCCCTTATCCTTGGAACTCGACATAGCATCCACCACAGTCCGATATACAGGTCTTAATTTCTCAGGTAAATATAGCCCCGCCTCATCAACCAACTCACCTATCTTCTTATTTATACCCCTGATACTGAAATTATAATTACCCATGCCATTATTCAACGGGGACAACGCACCTCTTATCCCATTCATGCCTTTAACTGCGGCTCCTCCGCTAAGGATATCAAACTCCGGGGACACGTTTCTCAAAGGACTATCATCCATACCCCTGAAATACATAGGACGCTCGCCTCTTACGACACGATCAAGATCCTCCTTATATAAATCCTTTATCCACGATGGGATTTCCTCCGGTTTATTCTTCTTAGACATATACTACATTTTTCACAAAGATAACTATAATCTCATAAGCCTAAAAACACGAAACGGGCACATAATAAATCATGTACCCGTTTATACGCTAATGCATGTGATAAGCAGCCAAGGCTCCTTTAGCTTTCTCCTTAGACTTGTACTTAGCCGGCCATAATTTACCGGTCTTGTTACTGACCACTCGCCAATCACTCCCTACTTTCTTGATACATCCTGATTTCGGGCATTTGCCCTTCTTTTTACTGCTAGTTTTCCCTGCTGCCATAACATCAAATATTTAAAGGTATATAATCACCTCAATAAACTTTCTCATCGTTGCTAAACCAACGTACTATCATCTTGAACCGGCTCTCAATGTCATTCACGAACCTAGCCAAGAACCAATCGCCACGAAGACGATCCCGCCACCTCCGATGATAATCGACAGCCCTGGGGTCGATCTTACGGTCAATGTCATTCACATCCTTAACCCATATCGGAAGATTGTTCGTATCGTCTTTGACCTCGTTAAAATAGTCATTTATATTTATCTTCTGATCAACCTCCGTCACCAGTATCTCACGGCTATCATCATTGGTTATAGGATACCTTAACCGCTGGCTCATATCGTTCTTGTCGGCGATAACCATCCGAAGTTCACCGCTGTTGTTCGTATCATTATAAAACCATGCCTTATTGAATCCAGTAGTCCTAAGGATTTGGTAATTAACCTCATCCTGATACCTTCTGGCATCCATCCGATATTGGTAGTTCGTGAGGATCTTATTCACATACTGCTCACGTACCGGTACCTCTATAACGAACGGATATAGCTTACCGTAAAATACTTGATACGATTGGTTGGTCAATCCATGAGACCATAGACCTATCTCCCGACTATCACTTGAGTAGTTCTTTCCAGACTGGAAATAATGCTGGTGCTCGATATAATAATCAGGGGTGTAGGATAAATATGATTTCCACTCACCCTTCAGGCAGTTATATCCAACGGTGAACGAGACGTCCGTGAAATGGCTGGCGTCCTGCAACTCCACCGCCTGTCCGTTCCTGTAGAACCGACCGCCACGGAATTGGTACTCGCTCGGATTCCCTACCGGTATATAATCTTTCTTGGTTATTAGAACCCTCTTGAACCGATTATCCCAGCCCATGGATAGCCCTATACCAAAGAACTTGTTATCAATATCATAATAAGACAACTCAGCGTCCGTATCAGCGTTATATATCCGGCTACGGATGATCTTCATCTGAAGATGCTCCTTAAACCAGTTTCTAAGCCCCGGTGTGACCTCCGTAAGATTCCTACCATTAGAATCTACCTTAAACACCTGACCACGCCTTAAATCGACCCAAAAATGCCCAAACTCGCAACTGATCATATCCCGACTCTGGGTCCCGGAATATCCTAACGTCGTATTATTATACTCAATGCCACGAGAGGCGAAAAGCCCACCTGTCCCTAGCTCGCTATTCTCCGGGGATATTCTTTCTGCCAGCACGTCTATAGCGTTATATAGTCCTACCTGATTCTCGAAGCGAGCTAGTATTTGATCCGACTCTATTCCCTTCATGCTTATAAGCTTTCCGAACGAGGTCTTGAACTCATGGTAATCCATAGGCTTGTACGACAGCCAAGGATCGGTCATGCCGTTCTCCGACACGTCGGCGGTGCTCCATATGACGCCGTTGGGTCTTTGATAAGCGCAGTCCCAAAAATTGCTATCATACGTCTCTGGTAATGACCTTCCGCCTAGCGTAAAACGATTCTTATACACAGGACTTATCTTAAACACATTATCCCTTGATATAGGGACATTACGCTCCTGAGTCCATGATATATAATCCCCTACCTCCGGATAGAACCCCTCGTAAGGCTCAGGCCCGGCTATACGGAAATTGCAATTGATCTCAGACTCCACAAGAAACTGAGGTATGCCATAGAAGTATAGGAAGAAACGACCGCTAAGATACATATCTCCGGTCTTGCAAACCATCTCATAAGCGCTCTTCCGGCTAGGGAAAGAGTATAGCGATCCGGTATCCGTATCGGTCTTGTTAAGATAATCCTCCCCGGTATCGTAATTGACGAAATAACGGGGATACCCGATGTTCCGATAATCATAATAAGGGAATGGTATCATGTCCCCCTGACCGAACTGAGTCAAATAAAACATAGGCATCTTCCTCTTAAGCGAGAATCTTGATATAAATACATCACCTCCAAAAACAGGTTTACGCTTATCCTTATCCATCAACCCGCAACCACCTAACGATACCCACCTGATATCCTCTATCTGCCCGTATTGAGCCGGAGAATATTTCTTTATCCTCATATAGGGGCAGGATACGAAAGATTCACGTGTCATAAAATGAGGCGTCATACCAGCCACCTCATCGTTACGAATATTACACTCATCCTGAATACGGCTGGTATCGTAACTTGAAACCAACTCCGGATATTCAAGCATATACTTATCCATACCAAATGACATGAACAATGAATGCTCACGATCGAGGTTGTTTATGATAATAGGCTTACCGCCTACGGTCTCCCCTTGCGAAGAGATATCTGTTACCGGATATAACCCGCTCTTGATATATTTAGCCGTTGACAATCCACGTAACTCTGACTCCCCTATTTTTTGGTAAAATAAATTATAATGAGCGACAGAAGTATAGTAATAAGCATAGTTCCGTCTAGGTCCCCTATCTATCAATGCCGTTAACCACTGATACCTATACTTGCCTATATCCACCACGGACTGGGCTGTGGCCTTGGCGATACCTGTAGCCAGACGGATAGCCGTCAGCGCTATGCCGACAGGGTTGGCTAAAAAGAACACGCCTCCACCGACATATTGCTGTGAAGCCGACTGATATGTATACTCAGCTATAGCGGATATTAAATTAGCCATAGCCTCCACCGTAGCCAATGACGTTGCCATACTGTAAGCCTTACTCCCTAATATCGTCCATTTAGGGTGATCCTCCACCTCCCTGAATATACCGGAGGATTTACCTAATTGATAACCATCAACAAGGCACTCGGTGGGAGCGTCAGGCTTGTTAAAGGCAATATCAGGACTTAAGAATGAATACCAGATATTACCCTTCCTGTTAAACGGATGCGTTATAAATTTCTCACGATTAATATCCTTATAGATATACATATCATCAGACAAATCGTTGTAAGGGTAATTAGGATAAAGGTTAGCCGATCCGTCGGGATCATCGTACTTAAACATATCATAAGCCAGACCGGTTCCGATAACGCTCTTATCCAACGTCCTATCGCCCCTATACAACTCATATCCTATTATAGAATCCCTTCTAGCCTTATCTATAAGACCGTTCTCTACCGCTATATCCAAAAACTCATTAACGATATCGTCATCAAGCATCACCCCCATAGGATAAATATAGGAGTCAACTCCATATTGACCGGTCAGTTGAGACGGATTACCCATGAAAGGAGCGACAGAGTTATCCGGGAACTTGTAATGACGTATAGGTCTCTGACAAAACGTGGTTGACGTATTGGGGTACTCAGCGTTATCCCCATTACCGGTGAAATAAGACTTACCCCCAACTGATTTAGGAGACCCATAGTATTTCGTCAAAGAATCTATTATGTCCTTCCTCTTTGATCCTCCCGATGATATCCCGATCTTGCTTGAATCATACAACTCAAAATTAGCCGGATACTTATTGGCAGACTCCCAATATCCGAAATCACCGTACTGATATGGTCTGGGAGCGCAATCAGCGGGTTTATCTCCACATGAGATACATTTCGCCTCATAGGTAACAAATCTTCTTAATTTCAATTCTTTCGTAAAGAAGAATACGTATTTCACCTCCAGTGGCCGAATGCCAAAACAGAACGGGGCGGGGAAGATGGCGGTGCCGGCCGTATAGAATCCGGCAAGCTCCTTCATGTCCTGCCTCATGGCGAAACCGGTGAAGAACACGCATACCGCAGGCTCGATGCAAACATATATCTTATGGAAAGTAGTCTTGTCATCATTCCAGAACAAGTACTTTGGCATCATAAATATCTTATGATCCACGTAATTCACTATAACACCTTTCTTGGCATCATTAGCCAAAGGATTAGGAGCCACGGTACCTTCCTTGTCCGAGAAAAACGTTATACGAACCTTATTGTATGATGATGAGTCGCCGATCGGATAATTATAGTTACCCATCATCTCTATATACATAATACCGTTATCAGGATCGGATAAACCACTTATGTATTTCTCGTAATCCAACTCCACCCATCTGGCGTATGAGGATACATGTGGATAGAACTTGAAATAAGTCAAGTTGCTTCTACCGAACCAATTGGTCTTGGCGTCAATATCATTCTGCACAGACACACGACTTTTCCAATCAGTAGATATGCTGGTATTGAACTTAGAATTATCACCATCGCCAAAAAGACACATGGCGTTCTCGATACCAAACTGACTCTCATATTGGGGGAAATAAGCCTCCATCGTATCCATTAATTGATCAAGCATCGTCTCCGTATGCTTCTTTCCTTCCCATCCGGGATATTGATACAAATATGTGCACTTACCCAATGACCTACCCCCTTGGAATGTAGGAAGTTGAACATCGTTAATAGTAGGATTCACATGAGGATCACCTACCGAGCACCCATTAGTACATATACCCTCATCATATAACTGCCGGACATTAGACATATCCTGACACAAGACCAAAGCGGAGGAGTCTATATCAGACGGGAATTTATCCTCATCCTGACCATCCAACCATTCCTGAACCAGATCTATGATATTCTTACCTCCACTGGAGTAATTATCGAAATCACACAATACAGAGAATTTCCTTTGTGACTCGGCGTTACTTTGTATTAATGTCGTAGGTTCGGTCTCCACGTAATCACTAGCCAGCTTATACGTAAAATCAATCCTAGAATCCACCAAAGAGTTTTTATCCAATATAGTCCTGGTCTCTATCCTCTCGATATCATCACATCCACTAGGGAAATCGGGAGCCTTTATACCGTCTTGATCCTCCGGCAATGATATAGCAGCGCATAACTCGTCAGTAATACCTACATTAGATTCTATGATATCACACAGGTTCTCTATATTATCAGCGATATAATCAATAGCATCATCTACCGTAACATCTTCCCCCATCGTATTGATAACGAATTGGGTCTCTCCTACCGTGGCATATTCCTGCTCTACATATCTGAGCTGCTTGACATCTAACTGATTCTTACATTCTCCTCCAAAATCATCAAATCCCCAAGATGGGTCGTTTATGATCTTTGCCGTATTCTTAAACTGCCAAAGATGACGGCGGCTGTTCCCCGCGCACTGCGGGTTGTTCTCCAGCACCGACGCAGCCGACAGGTCGTCAGAGTTACCGTCCTCATCAACGATAACCTCCATCTCCTCCCTTGTGGCCGGACGAGGGATAAGCGGGAATCTAGCCGTCCTGTATCCTGTATTGGTAAAGAATCTTATACCCAACGGATATACCTCGTCACGCATGAAAGAGGCGTATTTAGAGCAAGCCACACCGTCTTTATACAAATTCTCCGTGGCTATAGATGTCTGCCATTTAACGAAATGACCCAAGAAGTTAACGACCGGTTGAAGATTCCATTCGTTCTCCACGGTCAAGCCGTATTGAAGAAGACGATTCCCGACAGACGTCATGCCTCTGGCTGTCTTATATACCGGTATTTCCTTGGATAACTTCTCCATGGTCGTACGCTCGCTATACTGATCCGTAAGATAATAGATAGTCCTTTCCGTTATCGGATGTATACCTTCTATGAAATACTCAAGAACCGGGCTTTGCTCACCATTAAACCCAACCGTGTTCTGTATAACACCTATCTTATAATGAGATACCTGCTTGTCTATATTGGATACAGTAAGGCGGATACCCATATTGGTTGACTTACCCCATAAACCATCACGGATAACCATATCTTGGCGATCGAATAACATGATTGGGTTGGTCAATGAGCAATATCCGGTCTTCTCTATCCCGAACTCATCGCACAACGCCACGCAGAACTGGTAGGTCCCGGCACGCAAGCTCCCCCCGAACTCCACGACCTCAGGCTCCACGCACGGGGCCGTCAGCAACGGGAACACCAGCAGCTTCTCGCAGGCCAGCCTACACCTCTCTATTGGCTTGTCATCCCCACATGTCTTATACCCATGGTAATGATACCAAAAATCACCATCATCATCCGGATTAAGAGCCTTATCGACCATAACATATCGCTGGGGATTATATCCATCGGTCCAGTATATCACCTTCCCGCATTTCTCGTCCTTGATCTCTATATCGAAGATCGGATGATGAATGGAGAAATTAAGACAAGGGTCATAAACCCAGTCCTCTATCAGGACCTCCATCAAATCACATATCTCATCAAAACGACCATCCGACTCCTCAAGCCTCTCGCCAAGGATACGATGGATGTCCTTTCCCGATCCAGCCAATTGATCCTCCACGGTCTTGATATAATCCAATGACCGCATGAACGTGATCTTAGACGTATTATCATCCGGATTGGATAGAAAGAAATAAGTGTTATCACCAGCTATGTCATTCTTATACCCAATAACCTTATAGCCATCAAATCGCTTACATAAAAGGGTACTAGGCTCGTTCTGGATCTTAAGCTGGCTTCCATCGTCACCCTCTATGGTAGCGTTCAAGGCGAAACTATATTCAGACGGGGATAGATCCTGTGGATGCTTATCCCTGTTCATCCCGGAGTCGGGAACCGCTATGTTAGAGTTATTTTGCACGACATTATCTTTTTCGCAAATATAATAAATCCACCAGATAATCACTTATGTGGCGGATTCTAATAAACAGTACGTATTATGCAAAACATTCAAATCGTACAAAAATAAAAAATCCTCCAGACTTTCACAAGTCAGGAGGAGAACTAAATACTTTTAAACGCTCGTGTAAAGTACAAAAACACAACAATTACAAATTTTTACCCATGTAGTTCGATTGCTTATCGGCATCCTCTACAGATATGTAAAAGAAACCGTTAGTCACGTATCTCTCATTGACATCCACAAAATCGGTAGATCCTTTGTCCACTCCTTTCTTCGATCCCTCATCACACACAGCTACCAGACTATTAAAGTCATTGGAATAACCTACGATCACACCGTGTATATCCCGATTTCGAGGATCGAATACGTACCTCATCTTACACCTATCGTAAGCTAACTCTAAAGAGCTTTTGCTTAACCTCTCATCTAATCCAGCACCCGCTACCAAGGCCAAAACGCTCTTTGATATGTCACTCATGGTGGTATCCTTGGTCGGAGCCTTAGGCATAGAAACGCCTTCCATGACAAAATCCAACGCCTTATCTACAAGGCCATCGAAATCATCATCTCTTATATAATCCTTAAGCACCTCCAGTATATATAACCGGACATGGAGTTCGTTATTTACATCATTTAAAGTTATCATGATCCTAGTTTTCGGCAAAGCTAGATTATTCCCACGCAATAAAAGATCAAATATGTCATAAGTGAAGGATTAAAAAAAATAAAAAAACTCTCCTATCCTCACGAACAAGAGAGCCGATGTGTTTATATTATGAAGAAAAATCTATTCACCTATTCTTACAATACAGTCACGAGATTCCTTGTTATAGATCATCGTGCCTACCTTAGAATACAAGGTCTTTATATTTTGCCAATTATCCTCACCATGGGCGGATACGTTAGTGGGAGCGTCACCGGTATAAACCTCCTCGCCTCCGATATTGACAAAATCATATCCACGTTTCTCCATAGAACCGCCCTTATATGCCGTGAACCTGATAGTGACATTACCTTTCTCACGACCACCATACCAGTTACCGTATATACTACACCTGATCTCAAGAGGTAATTTATCGTAATTATCACCATCCAACAACGGTCCCATCTGGATCAAGGCAGCCTCATTACCTGATTCCATGTTATCACCGCCATGGATAAGATAATCACCTACCCGTTCCTGCGTGGTCTGATACTGTTTACTCCAACCAACCAGCTTGCCGTCAACATCCGGGAGGCCGGTGTTATCGAAACCGGTAGCCGTGTCAAAGTCAATGCCGTCCTCGTCAGCCCAGATATACCTAAGCACAAGGTAATCGAACTCCGGGATGATCACCACCGGGACGGACTCCTGCCTGCACACGAACGTCTTCTCCTCCTTGGTTCCCTCTTTTATAACCTTGTACGTTACCTGACGTATCTCGCCAGTCTCATTAATATCAGCGGTAACTTTAACCTCAGCGGGACCAGTACCACTTGTCTTATCTAAATGTATCCAATCATTTTTCTTTGCCATATTATCTTTTTTTCTTTTTAAAAAAACGTATATTCGCGTCATAATCGCGGGGTGGAGAAGAGGTATCTCATTAGGCTCATAACCTAAAGATCGAGGGTTCGATTCCCTCCCCCGCAACTAAATAAATTTGATATACTTATCAAAAGCATTAGGCCACATCCGCTCATAAGACAACATCCTTCTCCTATTATCCTCAGCCAACTCCCGATAATCATTTAACGTGATCATCGACATCTTAAGCTCCTTCATAGCCCTAGCGAACTTACCCGGCTCCTGCTGAGCATATAATTTATAAGCGTCACCAGCGCCTTGTATCAAGCCATTCACGGCGGCATTCTCGAAGATCTTCATCTTGATATACGTCTCAACATAATCCTCAAGATAACCTAACGCCGTTTCTGGTATATACGGAAGACCGTCATCGTCCTTAGGCGTAGCACGATATATGATATAAATAAACCCGTCAAACCCGGTATACATAATATTGCCGGATATAGTTATATCATAATTATCCCAATCGTACTTATCCCGATACTTGTCAGCGGCGCAATCACGCCTCAACCCACGACCTATCGATAATCTTACAGGATGATGGTAATGGAAGCGAACCTCATGAGACCCGATATATATCTTCTCCGTGATCGTCTTCTCAAACTCCTCCTTACAGCACTCGGTGCAGGAGTTCCAACGGAAACCGCGCTCGGTGCGCTCGACCCAGCCGATCTCGTGTTGGAGGTCAGCCTTGGCCTTGTCGCCGCCCGGAATCTCACAGACAAGAGGCTCACACCTATAGGCATCAAGCATGTCGAAAAAATCAGAAGGCAATACCGCCTGTTTGTTGCTGGTCTTGACAACCGCCTCGGACATGACCGCTATAACACCCCCGAACCTTTTCAAGGCGATCTCAGCCCATCTATAAACAGACGAGGTATCTATAGCCCCGCTATCATCGTATTTATGTAAATCGGCCTTGATCTCGGCCAACAACCCTTTTATAGTCATATTCAAGTCTTTTGCACAAAGATATGTATTTGAATCCGTGATACAAAAAAAATCCAGTCTACCCTCACGGGCTAACTGGACCATAGAAACTTTTACGATTAATTTATAAAGCCCATGCTTTTAAACGTGGGATCAAATTCTTTTCTGATCATCAATATATTTTTTAATAACACTCTCTGATATATGTCCTATTGTTTCTACATAAAATGATCTTGTCCATAATGTTGGAAGCCTTGTTCTTAATAATTCAAACTCATTCCTTAACACAGACGAAGTATATCCTTTTAATTGAGATACAATATGAGATATAGAGTCAGATGGTGTTGCTTTTATAAACAAATGTAGATGATCAGGCATTATCTCTATATTCTCTATAGACCATCCATTCTCGTTAGATTTTTGAATAACAAGATCTTTTAACCTTGATTCTATATCACCTGTCAACACATTTCTACGGTATTTAGAACACCATATTATATGATACCCTATGTTATATACACTACTTTTGTTTGTTTTCCATCTTTTATCCATTGTTTTTTTGTAAATATAGTAATATATTATTATATTTGCGTCGTAAATATAGTTAAAATGGTTTCATATAAATACAATATATATCGTTCTAATAAAACGAAGTATCTCGACAAGATGCTTCGAGAATGTTGTTTTGTATGGAATCACGCCCTAGCTTTACAACGTAGATTCTACAAACTGTTTGGAAAATATATTTCTGTAGGTAAAATGCAAAAACACTTTGCTAAACGAATTAAAAGGAATTTGCTTCATTCACAAACAGTTCAAGAAATACTACAACGGTTAGACTCTTCATATAACCGATTCTTCAAAAAGCTGGCAAAACGACCTCCTAAATTCAAACGCGCTGAGCGTTTCAATTCCTTTGTTTTTAAACAAGGTGGATATACTCTAAACGGTAATACATTCACCATAAATAAAGGTGAGAAACGGTTTAAGTTTTCGTTCTCCCGTCCTTATGAAGGGAAAATAAAGCAAGTTAGAATAACAAAAGAAACTTGTTCTCGATATAGCTTGATAATCATTACTGACTATAATCCCTTATCATCTTATAGAAAGACACATAATGGTGCATCTGTAGGGTTAGATTTTGGTTTGAAAACGTATTTGACAGCCAGTGACGGGAACAACATTGTTTCTCCTTTATTTTTCAAGATATTTCAAAATAAGGTTAAGAAGCAAAATAAACGACTTTCAAAAGCTCAAAGAAGATCTAATAACCGAAAGAGAAGGTTATTTGAGTTACAACAAACGTATCGTAAGATTCGGAATTTACGTAATGATTTTCAGTGGAAATTAGCTCATGAATTATGTAAGCAATATGATTTTATTTTCCTTGAAACGCTTAACATAGAATCCATGAAACATTTGTGGGGTAAGAAAATCAGTGACTTATCTCATTCGGAATTTATTAGTAAACTGATGTACATAGCAACTAAATATGGAGTCATTGTTCATCAGATAGATCGTTGGTATCCTTCTTCAAAGACTTGTGAATGTGGGTTTATTAATAAAAATCTGTCGTTGATAGACCGAACATGGTGTTGTCCAAAATGCGGGTCTATCAACAACCGTGATTTTCTAGCTTCTAAAAATATACTTCGGAAGGGCATTTCCGAATTGGAGAGCAAGAATAATTCCAGCGATAGTAATATCGGGGTTTCTTGCGTCTGTATCCAAGAATCCCATACGGTTTAGCGGTGGGAGTATGTCAAAGCTTATAAACCCATTTAACTCCAAATACCTTACTTTCCGACTCAACCTCCCGATACAAGAACTTATATCTCCTACCTGATTCCATAGCCAACCTACATTCCTTATTCAAGGCCGGAGAGATATATAGATGAAAATACTTATTCCTAGGCATAAAATCCATACACGTATGGACGTAAGAATATCCACCCGTCCCACGCCTATTAATAGTACCGGTAAGTTTATTCAGATATATCTTGCGGTTAGGATTAATCTTATGACATAGATAACCGATGTTGTTTATATAAACCCCTCCCTCATCCTCCAGATACCTATCACGTATGACTTTCCAGATCAACGACTGGCACTCAAGGATATCATTCTTATCCACGATCGTATGCTTCCTCCTTTTCCCGTTCTTAGACATAATAGATCTATAGAATCGAAGAAAGTATTGATCAAGTATTTTAAATGACTTTGTTTTCATATCACAAATATAACAATTTCATCCTAATACAAGAAATTTATACACAAAAATACACCGCCTGCACCAAGGATGAGGCAAATAGGATAGCCGACAATAACCTACAATCCGATGGTATCTCTTACGCTAATGGCTTGGCGCAGGCCGATAGATGCGATTGCCTCGAAACATGGAGCGCTTACGCTAGCGGAAGTTTTAATGGACAATGCTTAAGTATATCCGTAAGCTATGATAATCCATGTGGTAAATCTAAAACAGCATCATTTGATGTGTATTATACTAGATCTGAACCATCTGGAGATGTAGAATATTTCTCTACCACTAAAACAGTCACCATACCATCCGGATCGGGAACGATATCAGGCGGAAGTGATTGTGTTAGCAATGCTACAAGCATGTATGTATCTAATCCAAGTCAAGGTGGAGGCTGTTAAAAACAAAAAGGAGAGGTTGATTATCCTCTCCTTTTTATATAAACCTAAGATCTTTTCTCTTAGTATGATTTAATATCCTACTAATATGTCTGGTACTTAATCCCGTTCTTTCCTTTATCTTATCATAGATATAACCCTTGGATACGTAAGCCGACATATCTCCCAGATCTTTTATAATCTTATCATACATATCGTGCACCTCATTATATCTTATGATAGAGCTGTCTCTCATCCCTCTTTCGCCTATACCGTCAACTATGGCGTCATTGAAACCAAAGAAATTAATTATTGATCTTATTATATCCATTATCACTGAATCTTTTGAGTTTTCTTGTTAATATCCATATCCGGGTTCTCATCCGTAGGGATCTGCAATTTGGTTACAGTTTCCCTTAATGTTTCGGAAACCACATATTCAAGAAGTTTGTCTGGGCATATGAAATCATAATCCCATTGAGATGTACATGGCTTATCTTTTTCAGCTCCACATCCCCCTAGCTCTAACGCCGCTTTTCTGTCGAGAGTTATAAGATCAACATTTATAGCCTCTATGTTAATATCTGGTATATAGATATATCCATCATTGACATAATAATAGTATTGATCTATATTCCCGTATTTACGTTCCTTGTTGTTAGCGTATTTTCTTAACGATATGGAGGTAAATATAATATCATCCATGATGTTTGATACTTTGATGATAGCCGGACCTATACGGGTATATATCATATCGGGCAATCTTTTCTTGGATCTCATAAGTATCCTGCATAACTTAAACTCATCAAAGCAACAATCTACCTTACGAACCCTCTCCATTTCCATGCAATTAATATGAGTATACAGCGATTCCTCGCCGAACAAGGTTCCATCAGCATACTTCTGGGCTATATAAGACCTTGCTTTTTGCCTGCCTATGGACAATATCCATCTTCTACTGACATGAGCGTCCTTATTGATGGAGTTCATGTCATTCATGATCCTAGATACAAATTCTGAATTTTTCATGCATGAAATACTAAGGAGGGGATATACCCCTCCGGTTATTACTTCTTTTTCTTAACCTTGCCTCCACATTTCAGTTGAGGTTTCTTTTTCTCGGAGACTTTGCCTCCTTCTGCCATCTTCTTTTTCTTAGCACATACCATAATCTTACTTTTTTAATGTTGGTGATACAATATTAGTCATTTCTATCGAAAATAGAATAAACAAGGTTGATGAAACTACCAACTTACCGCCGCGGCACAGGCTGACACACAAAGACTAGCGCAGGAAAAAGCCAACGCTATGGAGTGCGATTGCGTGGAGCCAACAAAGACGTGGTCATGGTCGGTATCTATGAATAATGATTGCATGAGCCATGAACAACTTGTCACATCAAGAGGATTTACGATTACGTATAATAATCAATGTGGTAGATCTATATCTGGTTCTGTGAGTGGTATAGGATATACACAAAACGGAGAAGAGCAGGTCAATAGCGCTAGCTTTACAATTCCCGCAGGATCCGGGACCAAGAGTGGAAGTGTATATTTTAGCCGAGAAGTGGTATGTGGAGATGTAACAATCTCTGGTCATGATTCAGGTAATTGTTGACAATCACTGCTGTTATGGTTTTTAATAAAAAGGAGAGACTTATTAGCCTCTCCTTTTCCATTACATATCAGGATCTTAACAGTTCCCAGATCCTCCCCCAGAAACACTTATAGACCCACATTGTACTCCTAAATCAAAACCTATGACACCAGTTTTTTTACCAGACCCAGTAGGTATACTTACGGAAGTACTTCCAGCCGTAACAGTTTGCCCATTATCATTCCTGCCAGTAACAGTTACAGTTATTGATTTAGATGATCCACATTGATTATTGTAAGACACTTCATAGGAGCACCTTAATGCAGATGTAGAACCAGACAGACCATTACAAGGATCACCGCTCAGCATAGCGTTGGCGCTCCACGTCTTTGTTGGCTCCACGCAATCGCATCTATCGGCCTGCGCCAAGCCATTAGCGTAAGAGATACCATCGGATTGTAGGTTATTGTCGGCTATCCTATTTGCCTCATCCTTGGTGCAGGCGGTGTATTTACCAGCGATTTGCTTATAACTGATAGTCTTAGGAGTACAGTTGCTAGGACAGTTCGTAGCCTTGACATTTCCCCATCGGTCATCATTGCCAACCTTAGAAGGGCATATCTTAGCATTAACAAGAATCTGAAGAGCCTCCTTAGCGCTAGAATAAGCATCATAAGCGGCGCTAGACGCATCTTGAGCCGTGCTCCTGCAATATTCTCCGGCAGAAACAACCTTCATAGGGCTACTAGGAGCGCATACATCACCACATTCGCCCGAACATCCCTTACATACCTCATTGGTATAGATAGTGTAGTCATATGGATTACAACAATGCTCACCGCCATTCTGCCAATATCCCGTAGGATCACACTCGCTAGAATAATGCTCCTCGCTATTACCATTATTACACCTGCTATTATCCATACGGTATGTATTATCACATCCGCATCCACAAGATCTTGAATCGGACTCAACCAACTCATCTTGATCTGAGGCTGAAGAGCAAGGATTGGTCTGATTCCTACTCCTACGATAATCGCATCCACTACAATAGTAACTCCAATCATCATAAGATGGGGTATCATCGTCATCGGCGCAATCACCATTCTTATTAGCGTAAGCTTGAGCGGCGGTCTTAGTCGCCGTATCATTCTTGAAAGCGTTTTGAACCTTGCTGTCGGCATCCGCCTGAGATACGGTAGATGTCAACGCTGACAATCCTAAGGCACTATAAGGAACGGATAGAGCGACACCATGTTTACATGTACCACAATTATCCTTATAGAACGTAGCGCTTCCAGTACCGGTCCACACACAAGTGCCATGCTGGTTAGCGTAATCCTGTCCTCTCTGGTCTAGGATCTGCTCTGCCTTGCTCCTGGCATCAGCCAAAGAAACCTTGCTGGTGATAGGCGTACCGCCGTTGGCTTGCGTAGAGGTCACCGTTATTCTCTGACCAACCCCGCTTCCGGCGCAATTGTTCTTATAGAAGTCACGGCTTGCCACGTAAGTCCAAGTACATCCACCGTTCTTATTGGCGTAGTTCTGTCCATCGGCTCCACGAACAGCATTCTCGGCCTTCTTATTAGCGTCAGCCAAAGATATGTTGGAGGTATACGGATGTCCCGGAAGCTTGCTGCTACTTACGGATACCATGTCGCCTACGCCGCCATCAGCGCAATTGTTCTTCTGAACCTGACCGGTATAGCTTCCTGTCCAAGTACAAGTGCCCTTCGAGTTGGCCACGGCCTGACCCTGAGAGTTCACGGCGGCCAATGCCTTGGCGTTAGCGTCAGCTTGGGATACACATGACTTAAACTTACCATCAGAGCTAGGACTTGGATCCGTAACATCATTCTGAGTTACGGTAACAGAGCTTCCAACTCCACCATCCGCACATTGACGGGTAAAGGCCTTGGATGCCGTACCAAACCAGAAACATGTATTATTACCACCAGCTATATACCGCTCTTGATTATCAGGATCAGTATAACAGGTATTGGTATTACGTTGATGTAATTGAGAGATACAGTCCTTACATACGGTCTCTATAGTCTCCCATACCGGTTGCTCGGTCTTCGTATGGCACGTATCATCATAGTTCTTGTTGACGAACGCCTGACCCATTCTGTCGATATAGGCCTTAGCCAAAGCGTCTGCCTCTTCCTGAGAACGGGTTGAGGTAAAGAACTGACCCATAAGATCCGGGGTTACGGTGATAGGATCGGCGTACTGACAAGTAGGACACTTAGGAGTGAACTCCTTGCTATAATTACCTACATATATCTTCAGTTCGTCGCAAGTACCACGATCGTTGGCTATAGCCTGACCTTGCGCCTTGACAGCGGCCTTGGCAAGCTCATCGGCGGCGAACTGGCTCTCGTATGAGTAGAACGGACCTCCGGTCACGTCAGCCTCAGTAACGGTAACTGAAGACGGGATAAGACCAGACGGACAATTATTCTTCTCAAACGCCTCGCTATAATGACCAGTGTACTTAGGAGCCTCATGGCAAGTACCACGCTCATCGGCGATCTTCTGACCTTGATTCATGACAGCGGCCATAGCGACTAAGTTAGCCTCATCCTGTGATACACAAGACTGGAACGGATGACCTTCCACCATATCTTGTGTCACGGTGAACGGATTTCCTACCTGATTAGCGCCACAATTGCTCTTCGTGAACTCGAAGCTAGCCTTGCCGGTATACATAGTAGCGTTAGAGCAAGTACCCTTGGTGTTAGCCAAAGCCTGCCCTTGAGCCTGTACGGCGGTCATAGCCATAGCGTCAGCGGCGGTCTGGGAGTCGTTAGACTGGAATGGGTGTCCTTCTACCATATCTTGGGTGATTGTCACCTTAGATCCGATCTTACACTCACCACAGTTGTTTCTCGTGAATCCCAAGGAAGCACGGCCGGTGTACGTACAAAGGGCGTGGATATTGGCAAGGGCCTGTCCTTGGGCGTCAACGGCGGCCTTGGCCTTGTTATTGGCATCCTCCTGAGATACGGTAGACGTGAACGGATAACCGTCAACCATCCTATCATTTACCGTATAAGTACCACCAGTTCCAGTACCACAATTGTTACGGGTAAACGTACGTGTATAAGTACCGGTATATACAGGCACCTTCTCGCACTTACCTTTCACGTTAGCCACATCCTGACCTTGAGCCTCGACGGCGGCCTTAGCCTTATTGTTGGCGTCTTCCTGAGATACGGTAGACCTGAAATCTCCTGTCACCATAGTCTCATCCACGACAACCTTGGTGCCGTATTGGGTCTCATCACAGTTATTACGAGTGAACTCCTTATTATACCTACCGTAGTAGATCGTCTTCTCCTTACACTCACCTTCTAGGTTGGCTTGTTGCTGGGCGTTAGCCTCAAGATCGGCCTTAGCCTTATTGTCAGCATCCTCCTGAGAGATAATAGAGAAGTACTTACCAGCGGCTACAACATAAGTATAAGGTTGACCGATATGGAACTCATCGCAATTGTTTCTAGTGACTGTCTTCTCCATCCTTACGTTATAGTAGACGTTAGTCTGACAGTCGCCACGCTCGTTGGTGATAGCCTGACCTTGCGCCTCGACAGCGTCCTGCGCCAGCTTGTTGGCGGCATCCTGCGATACCGTAGAAGTGAACGGATATCCAGAACACATCTTCTCGTCCACAGTGAAGTCAACAGGAGTAGAACCCTCAGGGCAGTTGGTTCTCTGGAATACCTTGGAGTACGATCCGGTAAATACCGGTATCTTCTCACAGTTACCCTTGATATTCGCTATATCCTGACCTTGAGCCTCGACAGCAGCCCTTGCTAGGCTATTAGCGTCTTCCTGAGACACGATGGATCTGAAGTCCCCTGTAACCATCGTCTCATCGACAACCACATCAGTACCGTATTGGGTGGAATCACAATTGTTACGGGTAAAGGTCTTACTAAACTTACCATAATAGATATTCTCCTTAGGCTTACACTCACCCTCCAAATTGGCTTGTTGTTGACCGTTCTTCTCAATATCCTCAAGAGCCTTCCTATCGGCGTCCTCCTGAGAGATGGAAGATACGTACTTGCCCTCAGGAATGATATAAACATATTCCTGACCGTCACTGAACTTATCGCAATTATTACGTATAAACGTCTTTCTCTGCTCCTCGTTATACCAGATATCGGTTATACACTCACCATGCTCGTTGGCGTATTTCTGACCGTTCAGGGCTATATCCTCCATAGCCTTGGCGTCTGCGTCCTCCTGCGAGATAAACGACTTGTAAGTCCTTTCCTCGACCGTATACAACACCACCGATCCATGCTGGTTGGCCAGACAGTCGTCCTTGGTGAACGGCTGAACCATCTTGATATTATAATAAACGGGCTTGGCGTCCTGAGCTATCATATACTCCTTGACAATATTACCGTCCTTTGACGTTATACGGAACTTAGCCGTACAGATCTGACCGGTATAATTAGCCTTGTATACGATATTAAGCTTATTATCGCCTACCCCATGGCTCTTGTCGTTAATGGCAAAGCAATTACCCTCAACGCAATTCTTATCTATTTCCCTTGCCACGTTATTAAAATTATTCATCTTATTAATTAGATTAATATTTATATCACAAAATGTTTACTCTAACCGGGTTAAACGCTAACCCACTATCGATTATCCTACTGACGTAAGAATCACCGAATACTTTTCTTCCAATTCCAATAGCTCCATTGATATCAGCGTTAATAAGCTTTCCGATAGAGCTTTGGAATAATCCACGTTTCTTTCTTTTGCCAAGATAAACATCATGCTTACCTAACTTTTCAAAAGCCAGATGATCTACTTTAGAAGTATAGGACTCCTCGTGAACCTGAAGGATGATTCCAACTAATTTACATTTGTAGGAAATTTTGTCTATAAGTCTCGAAAATGGGATCTCAACGAATTTCTGGTTTATTTTCTTACCGAGATTGATATCGTTTTTCCAGCCTTTGTTCAAACCTATCACAAGACTTCCGATATTGTTATCAATACAATAGTTAACAATATATCTACTAACCTTGTGAATCTTGTCATCAATCCAAAAATTCCTGTAATTGTTTAACTGTCTTAATCTCTTTGAAGTTCCCTTATCGCCAATATACGACATCAATCTAGCTCCCTTCTTATTATACCACCGATTGAAGGATTTTATAATCTTTCCGTTTACAATGAAAGGATTGATACCTACATTGCTTATACATGTACATAAATTATTCAATCCCAAATCAATCGAAAGAACATTATCCTTATCAAGATTAATATCCTGTTCCTTCTTCTCATAAATAACCTCAACCACATAGCATGTAGCTTGAGGGACTATCCTAACCTGACATAATTTGCTATCTCCTATTTTTGTTTTGATTGGTGGAATTACACTCTTGATAAAATGAATACATCCATCATCCTTAAGCCTGCAAGAAGAAGTCGTAAAGACTACCATATTCTGCTTCTTGCCTCGTTTGTACTTCGGCAATTTAGGTTTGGACTTAAACTTTGAAGGATTATTTTCATATTCCTTCTTTGATCTGATCCAAGACCTTATCGACGAGAAGACTTGAGCTATGACTTGCTGGGACACAGCAGCAGGTAAATTTCTGAAATCAATCTGATTCTCCTTACAAAGTTTGGTCGAGAACTCATATTCCTTTAGATAGTTACCATCGAATATCCCTTTCCTGACGTTGAAAAGAACATAATTGTACAACAACCCGGATTTGAGGCAGATATCCTCAAACCGGTTGTCTTTTACGATATGTCTTTCAACTAATTTCATTTTAATATCTTATACTATAAATATAAACATTGTGTATGAAATAAACAATTTATTCAATCATGTCAATTCTCCTCTATTCTCCATGAAACATCATCTCCGGCCTCTACCCTCACGATTTGGGTATCACCATCCTTATTAAGCGTCAACCTTTGCGGATCCACGTTGAAGGGTGGTTCCGGTTCCGGCTCACTACCATCACCGCAAGTGCAACATACCAGCTCGATATCATACTCGGTATTGGACTTGATATCGATAACAACCTGACCGTTCTCGCTAGTCACGTTATCGAAGTCATGATCAAGTATGATATAAGGTATATCATTAGGCTGTTGATTGATATTAACAACCTTACCGTTCAAGACAAACATCTCATGATGCTGTTCGTTATCCATATTCTTAGGCATAGCTATGACAAAGCTAGCCTCATACAAATCAGTAGCTCCGGGATCCTCAGGATCGGCATACACTATATATCTGCTATCCTCTTCCGGGACCTTCATGGATAAGCCGTTCACGTTCATGGAGACTATATAAGACTTGCTCACCGAGCCACCAAGGGTAAGACAGGAGGCCTTGACCGAGGCGGAGTTAAGCTTGGCGTTGATGACCGCCGTCCCGCCCTCCATATCGAACATGATATTGGTCGGATCCACGCTTACCCGCTCCATGCCCTTCTGGGTTATGGTAGCGAGCTTCGTAACCTTGCCTTTCTCGACCGCTACGTAAGTCTCCCTAGGCAACCTACCCATCCACCCCGGCTCTACCTTAATAGCGACCTTGTCTGGCCCGGTACCGGAAATCTTGTCGTAGGACACCCATGAGGAACCTTGCTCGATCTTAGCAAGAATATCTTTTAAATTATTCATATCATTCCGCTTGAGTTATAGTCCATTTATCACTCTTGCCGACAATAATCTCAAGGATCTTCTCTCCACCCTCAGGAGGATACTCGAAGTTAGTAGGCTTAATCTCAAATACGCTGGCGCCTCCACAACCAAGATCACAGATCATATCCGGCAACCATCCCTCCTCAAAAAAACGCTCTATAAGCTCCCTGACAGCCTCTGATAAAGAATCAAGCTCTAACCTATCTACCGGGATAGATCCTTTCTTGAGGGTCTCACCACATACCCAACCGTCACACTCAGAAGCCAAGACCGTATCGTACACTCTCTTAGCCATAGCACGAAGTATTTAAAATATTACTATTCAATGTAGTATATACGATATTAACATCAGTGAACTCATCACCCATGCAATATTTCTTCTTAAACTTAACGGATCTACCAGAAACGACATACCCGTCATTAGGGACGATAGTACCACAATAGGTAACGCTGAGCACATTCAACGGCTCGTATCTTAATCTGACAGCCTGAACACCCTTGAACGAGTCACGCTGGATGGACGCCGTGGCGCCAGATACGGCAACCAGCTTCCTTACCAGAGACTCGATTACGCTATTCATGCCATCACCATTCCTGATATCTGCCTCAGGAAACGACTGACCGTCATATATGATCTGGGAGCTGTAGATACTACATTCGTTCCCCGGTCTATATTCCGGCTTACATGGATTACAATTATTTCTCATATCAAATCAATTTATTGATCATTCTTCTTAATTCAAGTATCTCGGCATCCCTATCCCGTATAGCCTTTATCATAGCGTTAAGGGTATCGGACATATCGCAATTAGGGGATAATCCCAATGATTCCACACGTACCTTATCACCGGGGTAAATACAATCGGTACTCATGTACGTAGAGCACGGTACTTTCGTGTCGTCTACAGTAGGTCTGTATTGTTTTTTGTTGCAGCCATTCATATCACCATACCTCCTCTTCAGTTCCGCTATCCCCGCCGCTACCACCGGCGTTGACAAGCTCGTTTATAATCTTCTTCAAATCCAGAACCTCACGATGGTATAAATCTATCTGCTTATCCCTAGACGCTATAATACGCCTCAATGAGTCTATAACGACAGAAATGTCATTACCTTTCTCTATACCATCCGCCACCAACTCATCGCCTGAGTATAAGACACATTTATCATACAAGGTTATAGGACATCCATAACCAACACAAGGTTCGTCCTGACAATCCCGATCGCAAGGATCACAAGGATCGTTAGGGCATTTGTTAAGAAACCTGTCTATCTTAACGCCATGACAACACTCTTCGGGACGTTCCCTTGAATGATCATGGCAACAACCATTTGTACTACACATATTAATAATGTTATTGTTTTCAACAAAGATACAGATTTGATTTAATAACAAGATAACACACTCCATTAAACAATATAGGGAATACGACATTCGTATCCCCTATATCTGCGAATTATAACAACGAAATAAAATCAAGACTTCAATTTAAGAACAGGATTACCCCATCTTTCTTTCCATTGCCTTCCCAAATCATTTATAACACCATTGTAATCTTTTATATATCCAGCCTTAATAGCATAAGATATATTCCTTTCTATTGATACTATCATATCCAATTCTTCAAAAGAAGCTCTATTCCTTATCCCTTCCTCATGCACGCCAAACACGACGAAATTTATACCCTTGGCTATCCTTGATAACAACTCCTTTAAATTACTTTTATCACTTATAAGTGAAGATACACTACTGCACATCTCTATATAAGCATCACCAGCGGCATTTCTTGTCCCTACAACATTATCAACAAACCACATTACAACATCAGCGCAAACCTCAGGACTCATTTCCATAGCCACCACAAGGAAAAGATATGGATTCATATACCACATCTGTCCATCCCCCTTTCCCTTTCGGCATGCCAATCCCATTTTGTTTAAATCACTAAGATTTAGGGTCTTGTTTTGTAGGCTGATATTTATCCGCTTACATAAATCCCTGTTTTCCAGCCTACTAATTATTTCCCTACATTTCTCTTGAAAGCCATCATACTTAATAATATCATTAAGCTTCTTAGGAGACAGCCCCTTTTTAAGCCTATCATCAGACAAAACCTTCATGGCTAAAGTGATATTAACAAAACCATTATCACTAAGCGCCGGTATGACAACGCCCATCAATCTCCTATCAGAAGATTTGATTTCAACCCGACTTTTCATAACTTTGAACAATATTTTAAATTAAACATAATACCTATCGGTTCGAGATGAATAGATAGGTATGCAAATATAAAATATATTCAACATATAAGCAAGTGTATTACAGTATATAAACTTATCACCATTGATATATATACAAAAAAAATGGAGGAGATATACAATCCCCTCCAAACACTAAATCAACTATTATGGAAAACTAAACGCGCATCATCACCAATAACATTCATCCTCTTGATCGATATTCTCAATCCATTTCTCGCACTCAAGATTAAGGTCAGCATGTTCCTGTCCCTCTACCATCAAGACCTCACGAGCCTTGGCGTTGGCATCCTCAACCGATATCCATGACCTAAACCTGTTGGCTTTGATAGAGTAATATACTTTACCGGACTTATATCCGAACGGACATACCTTTTCAAACCAATCACCGATCTTCGTATTATAGAATACAGGTGAACAACTACCCTCGGCGTTAGCCTTCTCCTGACCTTCTTTCATAAACTTCCTATAGGCTAACGTATCGGCGTCTATCTGGGAGATATCGGATATGACAGCTCCGGCTGGTAATTCATATACAATACCTTCCTTGCCTGATGTGCCAGCCTCGCAATCGTTCTTGTAAAACAAGCCACGAAAAGGCTGTGAGGCCCAGTCCTCGCAGCAAGCCCCGACGGAGTTGGCCTCTCCCTGCCCGATCCGTCCAAGCTCCACCCTAGCCTTATCATTGGCATCTTTCTTGGATACGTAAGAGACAAACCTACCTTCCTCTATACATACCTGCTCCTTGGATCCCTTACCGCTTACGCAATTGTTCTTGATAAACTCATCGCATACCTGATCATTATACCATACAGCCGGTATTATGTCGGCATATGTATTGGCGTAGTCCTGACCGTTGGCTTTGATATCATCCTCAGCCTTACTGTCAGCTTCCTCCTGCGTATCGCCAAAATAGACGTTGGCCGGGACCCGGTAGTCAACAGAGCCGCCCACGTACCCGGCAGGCGGGTTGTTTCTGGTGAACGTCCGAACTATTTCTTTGTTACCGTATATCATTGTGATTCACTTTGTCACAAAGATAAATATTTTACCGATATGAGACACATAACCGTAAATGCAAATACGCAGTTGCCTGATTATCAATTTTTGGGCAAAAATGGAATTAATTATCCCAATGACTAAATGACTCCGATCCGGCGAACACCCCATAGTCCCTAAACATACCTCCACATAATATGAAATCACTTTTCTTGCTACCATTTATAGATGACAATATGTATTTATATCCCTTGCCTGTTATGTAAATAGTCCTCGCATATATAACCTTACCAGATTCGGTGCATATATTCTTATCACGATAATGAGCAAACCCTTTCCTTACAGCATTAGCCGTAATCTCCCAATCTCCATTAACCTTAACCCTTTTGACTATTATCTTTATCTTAACAAGAAAATCTCGTAAACATTTATCGCTTATAATTATATCATTCTGCTCAAGCTTCTTGGCTAAATCCCTTACCAGCAAATCCGACTCTCCAGACATGATAAACGACTCTGAAAATTTTATATCCTCTTTCTTCGACTCAAGAACCTTAGCCATCTCCTCGGCTTTGGCCCTCTCTTCTAACGCCAGCTTCTCGGCGGCTACCCTGCCACGATATTCCTTAGCCCAAGCCTCAGCAGCGGCGGGAGGATCATTAAAATCAGGAATCACGCATTTGCCTGTAGTGAGAAGCTCTTTAATTCTGTCCAAACACCATAACCTAAAATCAACGCTAAGCCACTGAGCGAAATCCAAAGCCAGATCCTCACACATCCATGTGCCAGGATTAACCGTACCCCTGATAATCGTAACAGGCTGAAAATCAGCATTACCATATTTTCTGGTAATGGCATTAATTAACTCATTTACAGAAGATAACGATAAATAATCATTTGGTCTCTTTTTAAACGGCTTCGCCATTTCGGTAGCATTCACATAAGTGATACCGTTCTCTGTTTTGAAAGTTATATCATTACCATTGTAGCTAAATATTGTAGATAATCCGTTTTCGTTGGATTTAGACGCCAAAATCCTACTACTATTATTCATAGAATCATTGGAAATAATTATATTTGCACTCATAATAAATAACCTATGTCCATTACATCGTGAGATATGATGGACATACAAAAATAGCCAATCGAATCGTCTATGACAAATCAATTGGCTATTTTTTATATCTAACACATAAAGATATTTTACAACTTACAAGAGTATCTATCTAACCTACTTATTTAGAAGACTCCTTACAAATTGGATACTTGATTTACAGTAGCTTAACATCTAGCAATCCTCATAAATCAATATCTATACATCTGATTATCACCATCGTCCATTTTTGGACTATGGCTCGTTACTCATTACAAATCTTATCCTCCAAAGCATAAAGAACTTTCGCTACGGTCTTATCGCCACTTACCTTCACGCAAGACTCACCAAGATCCCGGACATCTATAGCCTCCCTGATACGGGTAAGCTCTTCATATATCTCCTCTATCACGTCGGAGATCATAACGCACTCATCAGAGTCCTTATGCTTCGACCACTCTGGTAGATCACCTTCGTAAGGCACGCAAGCGGAAGGGGTTATATGTGAGCAATTATACTTTTTCATGCTAGTAACCTATTGATATGTTCCTTTAACGATCTCACCTCATCCGGGCATAACCCGCAATCATTATCACATAATGACCTTTGCAGACGAATCATCTTACCCCAATAGGATATATCGGGCTTGTCCCCGATCCTATACCTATGGTATCTCATATATCTACCCCATTGGCAGGACAGCCATTCGTCTACGGACTTACATAAATCCGTCCTATCAAGGTTTGATATACTCTGAGCGCCCATCGAGTATCTCCTTTCTCATTTCTTGTACCTCCTCGTCAGGCGGGCATCCATACGGCAGGTTCTTGATCCATTCACGGATCTTTTTCTGCATATTAAGATAAGATACACCCACGCCATCACCCTTGGTACGAACTTGCTTATATATACTAACCACGTCACGCTCCATGGTCTGCAACGGATCTTGCATAACCATACAACCAGCGGTGCTTCTAGAAGCATATTCCCTATCGCTAACAGCGGTAGAAGAAGAATGATTCATCATACTTCTCTCAATCCTTTCTCTCTCGGCCCTTAACGCCTTTTCCTTACAAGTATTACAACCCACGACTAAATATTTTTATGTTTAACAATCCACGCAATTGGTAGTCATCTCAAGAAGCTCTCCGACACGATCAATAATCTCATGGGCGGCCCTTATGTTATCCAACCTGACATTCGCCTCGGCTACGACCATAAGTGTCTCCATCTCCTGTATCTTGTCTATAAGACCCTTATCCTTGTCCTCGCATAAGACATCAGTCTTGATCCATAGCCGGTCGAGACGTCTGCGTATAAGATCCGTCTTAAGATACTTGCGACTGAAATTGTAAGTGGAAGGGCTACCTATGATCTTAATATCATATATACCGTCTGGAAGATCAAGATACTTGACATTACAATCATCGTAATTAAAACAATTGAGACCTAGTGTTAGGCTGGTAAAGGTATTGACCTGATTCTTGCCAAGAAACAACGTAACGGGGTCGGACATCCCAGGGGTAGTGATCTCGATGATCGCCTTCCTGTCCTCCAGCAGCCCCCACTCGGACTCATCCAGTACCTGCAATACCTTTGGATCACGTGTCTCTAGCACCTGAAATGACAACCGAATATCATTCATATTAACCTTCTTATCGTACCTACACAAACTATCGTCATAACGAGCCTGCATATCAAGATCCGGGATATCGGTATAATATGTCTTGACCTCATGACCGTTGATAAATACCGATGTTATCTGGCAAACATGAGACCTAGCGACATCAAAAAACACCATCCTTACATTACCCTCATAATCAACGCCCGATGTCGGGTATGTCAATATCTGGGTATTATACTCACCATCGTTACGTCTAGCCACGACAGTAATAACGATAGGTTTCTCTATATCGTAATCATCCATGATAATCCTAGCGGCAAACTTATCATGAATTATCTTCGGTATGATATTTATCTGATTCATCTTTACTACTTTTAAGCAAAGATACAAAATAGGGTCATACCAATACAATAAATCTACTTTAAGATAAACCCTAAGGCATTCACTATATCATCACGATCATCAATAAAACCTTTGTCAATCATCATAGAAAGCAAATCAGTAAGAGTAAAAAAACCATAATCGTCAACATACGGTCTACTTAACAAAACAAACAATATAGATATTATGCGAGTGTCTTCCTTGGCAATATCAAATAGCTTCAGCATGTCATCTGACATATAATTCCCTACATTCAAACTTACCATGTCGGACAATGGCAGATAATCAATATTCCCATCACCACTATGAATAAGATTGCTACAATAACTCAATATAGGATCAACGCTATCATCATAATCATCAGAATCGCAATTGACATAATCGACAATTAAACGCATCACCTTATCTCTCAAATAGAGAGAAGAGCATTTAATAGCCAAATCCTTAACATCCCCACCATCATATTCCCCAAGAAGCTCTATCATCATAAATATATCCACCCATATCATAGACAGTCGTTCGTCAACAACATACATGAATGTGCCAGAATCCATCAAATCTTTGACTATATCTTCAGATTCATCTAAAGAATCAAATAATGATGATACTTTAAAAAGTTGCTTCTTATCATCAAACACCGTATAAAAGTCATGTGATTTTATATTAACCATAATATCATAGATTAAAATTGTTAGACAAATGTCGCAACTCAATATAATCATCAAGGAACGGGGTGCTATTATCAGGAATCCACACATCATCAGACAACGCGGCCATGCCAAACTCATCAACTATCTCATCTCCAGACACATCATCATAAACCTTGATGCCAAAGATCTTAATCCTTTTGACCTTGCCAAAAGCGGACTTGACTTCCTTTATCTTCCTATCCAACTTCCTCACCCCATCGACGAACTCGGAGAAAGTGACACCACGCTCATCTAAATAACTCTTTATAGCCCTCTCTATGGTCTTGATGCTGACATTTCCAAAGCCCTTCTTCCTGACCTTATTCTGAACCTTTTCCTTAAAAGAGATACTAACTCCATTGCTCTTAGAGGACACGAAATCCTTAAGATCGCATTTCCTGATCGAATCCATCGAATCATAAACAACACGCTTGATGTCCTCCGAGCGCTTCCTGTTACACTCATGAGCCTTATAGGTCGGATTGTTTATATTTTGCTCGTCCTCTAGCTTGTGGTAGTCTAAAGGACACCTATCCCAATAATAATACCTAGCCTTATTGCTATGCACGAAGAGATCAGGATGCTCTTTCTTTGCCTTTCTCACCATAGCATAATAGCCATGGACGATAGCCACGTTCACGTAACTAAGCAGAAGCCACCTGGCAAGCCTTACCTGATAGGCGAGATTATCGCCACCAAGACGTTGATGCTTGATATAATAGCGCACTATCTCATCAACAAAATAGTAAAACCATTTGATATTGTACTGTACTCCTAACACCCTGAACCTTATAGGATCAAGGCATATAATAAGAAGACCTATCAGTGTCTCCGATATCGGCTTCTCTAGTATCTCTGATTTGGATGATGATTGACGCTTTATCCTAGGGTTATCGCATCTGGGATCAGCGTTGTCATTAAGCAAATAAGGCAGGATAACCTTGCCAGAATCCCTCCTAAAAGCCCTATTTCCTTCTGACATCCTCTTTTTTTCTGAGAAAGATGCTGATTGATCAAAAATAATGCCTAACTTTGCCATGATCAAAAATAATTAATTATAGTACAAAGGTACTATAATATTTGTCATTTCAAAATAAGTGCTTGTGAAAGTACTTATTTTTTTTGCCCATACCCTTGATTTTCCTAACCATCCCATGGTCGAAATTGAACTTAGACACTGCGTAGGGAGGCTATCGTGCCGATAATCTCTAAAGAAGTAATTTGTTTTTCACCTCTATTCTTTTTACTAATCAACTTTTTGATAAAAGACCCCATCAAAGCATTTTTCCTAAGCATGACAATTTTAGTAGGAGGTTGCGACTGGAAGGAGCAACCGGGTTAAAAGGATGATGTCTGACATAATTTTAATCATCTAAATTTTCACCAAAAGGAAATTATCAGAATGAGGATGATGGCCATCGAAGACGGGTGTCATCCAGATGAAAACGTTGTTGCCCTAAAAGCAACCTTATTGACAATCCTTTCTTGTTTAACCCCTACCGGGGAAATGCCAAGGAGAATCGGGAGGTGGGGTAGGCGTGAGGCAGGCCCCACGGAATCCACCGCCGTCGGGGACGAGAACCAAGCCACGCACAGAGCCACACACCCCATTCCCTTGGATTAAGCCTAAAAAAACAATGAATAAATTTTCTATGAAAGGATAATTGACTACATTTGCGACATATTCGGTCGGTTGGATGAGTGGTTTAGTCGGTGGTCTGCAAAACCATATACCTCGGTTCGAATCCGGGACTGACCTCATATTTGCAATTCTTTTCTGGGGTGATAACCAATAGGTGTATGGGGTTTCTTGTACACCTATTATTTTATCAATCCGAATCTTTTCAACAACACGAATAATACAACCAATATACCTAAGATCGACATAAAGATGATAGCCATCGGCCACCTTGATTCCTCCTTATCGTCTATATCCTTATGCTTGATGTCTGTCTTCTTATCAATATCCTCAATACCGGTGATCGTCTTATCAACGCCAAGGGAATCGGTCGTCACCGTGCTATCCCGCCGGCCGATGACGATATGAGCGTCCGTCTGGGAGGACACGGGTCGCTCCCCAGTGGATGGATCCACCTCCTTCGTAGTATCGAATTTCCTCTCAGTTATGACAATATCAGCATTAAGATCAGATGTCCTGATCTCTACGATCTTCCGGTCCATGACCTCATCTATCATCGTCTCTATCCTGCTTATCAAACGATTATCTATAGACGTGTCGCTAACCTGCCTCCTGCTTCCACAAGAGGACAGGAATAGCGACAGACCTAAACAAAAAACAGCCTTAAGACTTATCCTTAACCTTATCATCAGCAATCTTCTTTATATCGTCAAACATCTCGTCAGGTATGTTTTTAGAGAAGCCAAACATCTTGAATACGTTTATCCTCTTGAATACGGCCTTGAACACCTTAACCAGATAAGCGTCAGCGAAAGCATCCCCTATCGTATTCAAGAAAAGCATCACATATCCAACAAGGGCTATATACACCCCATATTTGGTAACGGTAAGTATCATGCTAGCCTCCTCCTCGATCGGGTATAACGTCTTATATATAACACATAATGTCATTACTATAAAACAAGACAAAGCGAACTCCTTAAGAATATCAGTGAACCTGACCTCCCTAAGCCATCTCTTGAAACTAAACCTCCTCCTACGGCTTCTACGGAGCTTCCAGCCCCTTACGCTTTGCGCTAACCTAGCCAAAAAATTCGCTATTAATACTATAAGTAATACGGTCAATAAATGATGCACTGGCTGGAAGTAAGCCCAGCAAGAGGCACCATACGCAAGCGCTATATTCCATAAAGCCCCCACTCGCTCTATCATGTCTTTGTCTTTCATTTTATACCCTATACGCAAAGTTAACCACTATACCGTTAAGTACCTAAAACACCACGGCGTGTATACCGTTCCTCGTATCAAGGCTGTCAAAATGTAACCAACCCACCTTCCCTTCAAGCCGGAAAGGATATGGTAACATATCTTGATGATCCAAGATCAAGCCTCTAGCCTGTTCCGCCGTCATCGACTTGACATCGAAATCCCCAGCCTTACCCAACACATGAGCGGATAGATAAACATCTTTCTTATCCTTAACTATCTGGCAGATGTTGCATCTAAGACCACGTTGGGAAAACTGCCCCTGCTTGTCCCAATTATTACAATACATAGGCTGTTTGATTATATCCCTCCGTAATATAAGAAGATTATGGAGAAACGCTGTATCAAGAAACTGCCACGATCTGTCCTTCCACTTATTGTACGTATGAGGACACACCAATTCCACTATATCAAAATACGATCCAAGTTCTTTTATAATATCATTCCTATTCATGTCAAGCTGGTTTTATCGTCCATTTCTGGGCGTAATTATTTTTTAATACATATATCTTCTCCATAGGTGTAGCGGGAGACCCGTTGGACGAGCCTTTCACGAATCCCTCTGGGGCCTGCTCCGTGCCGGAAGGACGCTGGTTTTCGGTTGGATAAGCAGCAACATACATGCTTACCGAAAGACCATAGAACTGATTCCTCTTTCCGTCATTAGCTACCGATGTCATGGTTATCTGATCCCATTCCGTAACCAGTTTATAAAAAGAATCCACGAAATCATCTGATCGTTGCTGGCTATGAGTAGAACAATTCACGTTAAACCATGTAATAGCCCTCATCTCATAAATATAATCCGGAAGCTTATCCATTCTAAGACTATTGCTATGAGCTGCAATGAAACTAGTAAGATGTTCCAATCCCCTTCCAGACATATTATCATCATTCCAACCCGTCCTCCTTTCTCCACTTACCCAGTCATCTAAAAAATAAAAATCAGTAATATTAGGATTTATCTTATCTACCTCGAAAAAAGGAAGGGTATTTATATCAAAATAATTCCACATATCAGAAGGGCCAGGATGTATTTTCAACGAAGTTAATTTAGGAAGATCATTAAACTCCTTTATATACCTATCCAAATAACATGAAGACAATTCAAGGGTTTGAAGATTTTTCATATTCTTTATATTCCTTATCCCGCTAGATTCTATATCCCTAAGATCAAGCATATTAAACATATTTAAATAATATACCTCCGTCTTACTGGTTATAGCCTCAGGAATTACGGTCATTCTTTGCCCTATATTTTGAAGATCGATATAAATTAACTTTTTGGATCTTGACAACTTGTCTACAGGTATACCGTCATTAACATACATCGTATGGGATACGACCAAAAACTCAAGTCCTGGTATATCCACAATCGGGAAAGCCGTCATCTTACAAACTTGGATATTGGCATAATAAATATCACAAGTAAAATCTATCGACACAGCCCGTTGTACGTCCCTCCTCCCATCAGCGTAAGCATGATTATCCACAGGTACGTATTGCGATCCATCCTCCTTCCTGAACCACCACGTAGTATTGGGATTTTTCCTATGTTGTATTGCCAAAGAACGGAATATAATACAATAATCATCCCGCCCTTGAACCTTGGTCATAGGAAACTGCTCCTTTATTCCATCCCCCCAATCCACATTAGCCATACCGGGCTTTCTGGATTACAACGCCAGCCTGATGGAATTCTGCGCGGAAAACGGCATCCGGCTTGTGCTGTTCACGGCCCCGCTGCCCAGCGGCTACCTGTACAACACCGAAAACTATCAGTCCTACGTCGATGCGCTGCGGAACTTCTGCGCCGCGCATGACGGGCTGGAATACTGGGATTTCTCGCTGTACAAGCTGCAAAGCGAGATCAATCTGAAGATCGAGGACTTCTCCGACGCGCACCACCTGAACGGCGCGGGGGCGGAAAAGTTCACCGCCATTCTCTGCAAAACGATCCAACGCCGTGCGGCGGGGGAGAGCGTTGACGATCTTTTCTATCAGACGGTGGAGGAAAAGCTGACCCTCACCCCGGACGACTCCGTCCTGATGGCCTATTATGCAAAGCTGCAAGACGAATAAGAAGGAGGCCCTGCCATGATCGCCGTGACATCACCCGGCTTTGTGCTGTTCGCGGCGCTGCTGGCGGGGCTTTGGTATGCCTGCCCGCCGCCGCGCCGCTGGCAGCTGATGCTGG
>ERZ832317.792-NODE-792-length-43076-cov-10.897864_pt1 | contig 43076 bp, 40 predicted proteins | sample MGYA00519695_ERZ832317 | MGnify/ENA primary metagenome ERZ832317 (study PRJEB31850, sample SAMEA3708726) | human gut metagenome | biome: human gut; feature: human-associated habitat; material: faeces | place: China | collected 2014 ...
AAGTGCTATTCGGAGAACTCTTTCACATTAAATTCAACTAAGCATGGAAAGAACCTATTTCGCGTTTACGATAAAGTGAGGACAATCCATATGAATAAAGCAGAAATTAAGATTGTGGAGGAGCAGATTAACGATTGCTGGCAGGTGGCGTCTGAGATCATTGAAGAGTTTGATATGTATGGCGGCGGTCCGGAAGAGGAAGAGAACAGGGCTTGTGAAAAACTGGAAAAGATGCAGGAGCTTTTTGGAGATCATAATTTGCCATGGCAGTTTAAGGAACGACTTTATCTGGCGGATTATCTGGTAGAGAATTGTGATGGGTATTATCAAGATATCGGAATTTCAAAGAGAAAAATAAAAGGAAAAGATTATTGATGGGGTTATTGGATAAATGGTAAATGTTTATGCATGGAATTATCACCAAATCTTTCTGATCATGTTATTTTTGCTTATCCTCTGGCGGATTTTAGCAAGGTATATAAGAATCGACATCTGGAAGATTTTAAATTTGTTTGGAGCAGGGGTATCGTTTTTTCTGATCCTCAAGTTCACGGTGCTGGGGAGAACACCTTTCGGTGTGCATCAGTTTGTGGTGATGGCACCTTATTCGGATGAGTTCTTTCGGGAGTTGCTGATGAATGTCTTTTTATACTTTCCACTGGGACTTACGCTCGGGGAGCTGATAGGCTGGCATCGGATCTGGCTGGCACTGGTTCTGGCGATTGTGATCGAGAGCTGGCAGTATGCGGCCGGGACAGGCATGGCACAGGTGACGGATGTGATCTGCAATACGCTGGGAGCCTGGATAGGCGGTATAGCTTTTCAAAAAAGAAAGCATTGCTTGTGAAAAGCTGTTGCAGATAGTATAATGGTGGAATTATTTTGAAGTCAAGAGAAAGCAGAGGTGTTTCATGGTCGATTTACATACACACATTCTCCCGCACCTGGATGACGGGGCTTTTGATTTGGAGACTTCGGTGCGGATGGCGGATCTGGCTGCACGCAGCGGAGTGTTTCATATGGTTGCGACCAGTCACGGGAATTATTATGATTATACGTTAGAGAAATACAGGGAAAATTTTGAGAGGCTTCAGGCGGAACTGCGTGACAGAGAGATTCCGGTGAAGCTTTATTCAGGTATGGAGATTTTTATGGATGAGAAGACCGCAGATCTGCTGGATCTGGGGGAGCTTCTGACGTTAAATGGGACAAGATATGTCCTGGTGGAGTTTGATTTTGAAGAAAATGTCGAAAAAGTGTATAAATATGTTGCCGATTTGCAGACGAGAAGGTATAATATAGTTTTGGCACACCCGGAACGTTATCTTTTTGTGCAGAGGGATCCTGAGTTTGCCTACTTTCTGGCGGAACAGGGCTGTGCACTTCAGGTAAATAAAGGGAGCGTTCTTGGGCAGTTTGGAAGAAGATGCAGAAATCTTGCAGAACAGTTTCTGGATGATGGGATTGTCAGTGTGCTGGCTTCGGATGCACATGACTTTGAGTATCGTACCCCATCGATGAACAGACTGGTGGCATACCTTGAGAGGCGATATCCGAAAAAGCTGATTCGTATGTGGCTGTCGGAGAATCCGAGCCGCATATTAAACGGGATGCCGATTCTCACTACATAAAGGAGTACAGCGATTATGGACAAAAGAAAGGTCTTGGCAGGGGCAGTTTGTGTTCTTTCCCTGGTTGGAGGCTGTGTTTATTATTCAAATGCACAGAAGCAAAAGGATATGGAACCGCCGGTTCTCAGTGCGGATGCGGAGAAGTTTTCGGCAAGCATTAAAGCGGATGAGAAGAAGCTGATCTCCGGCGTGACGGCATTTGATCAGAAGGACGGGGACGTATCGGATAGCATACTGATCGACAGTATCAAAAAGAAGGAAGGCACGGACAGTGATTTCCTGATTACTTATGTGGCCTTTGATAAATCAAGCAATATGGCATCACTTACAAGGACACTTCATTATTCTGACTATCGTCAGGCACATTTTTCCTTTGAACAGGCATTGCGTTTTCCGGAAAATCAGGAGATTGATCTGTTGTCTTATTTTACGGCGGACGACTGTATTGACGGGGATGTCACACCATTTATTACTTTGGATGGTGATAAGGAGGTCCTGGAAGGAGAGCCGAAGAAGGGGATTTATGAGTGCACGGTCAGTGTGACGAACAGTGTTGGTTATACGACGACGCTGCCGATCGGTGTGGAAATCTATGAGGATGGATACGATGAGCGAAATCAGCGTCCGCAGATCATATTGAATCAGTATATTGTATACATGGAAAAGGGCGAACAGCTGGATGCAAGTGCTTATCTGGATTATATCGAAGAGGGAGGAGAAACCTTTGCAGTTTCAGGAATAACTTCATCTGTGGAGGGGACTTCAGAGAGCGAACAGCAGAGTACGGCAAGTAAGCAGATTTCCATGGATAATATTGAAATCACTTCGAAGGTTGATACGGAAAAGGCCGGAGTTTATACGGTAAATTATCATTATACATCGGAGGAGACAGGATACGACTGCAATGCAAATCTGATCGTGGTCGTTGAGTAGGAGGGGACAGATGAATCAGGAACATTATAAAAATCAAAATATGCAATCGTATGATGTGAAATACATAAGTCGCTGCCTGATGAGAAATGCACTCTTTATTCTGATGTTTGCATGTCTGGCAGGCGTGTTTTCTTATATTTTTCTGGATCACTATAAGAAGGATACTTACACGGCAAGTGTCAATCTCTATGTGATCCCAAGAGACAATGCAGGCACAAAATTCAATTCAAATGGGATCAGTTCGGCGGTATCTCGATGCGTCAGTGCCCTGAACAGTGATATGATGAAAGAGCAGATAAAAAAGGAGAAGAATGCGGATAAGCTGAAGGGAAAACTTTCGGCATATGCAGCCGGAAGCACCAACATCATTGTCATGAGTGCGACGAGCAGTTCGGCGGAGAGTGCATGCCGCCTGCTGAAAGCCGGTATTGACAATTATCCGAAACTTTCCGGATATTTCCAGACGGGATATCTGCTGAAGAAGATTGGAAGTTTTGAAGGGAATGGGATTACGGTCAATCATGCAGATGCACCAATCAGTGCACTGAAGGTGGCACTTCTGGTGCTGATTGCAGGATGTGGTCTGGTTGGAGCAATGGCAGTTTTCACTGACAAGGTACATAGTGTCGAACAGGCACAGCAGTTGCTGGATATGGATGTCTTTGGAGCGTTACCGTTTGTAAAGAAAAAACAGGAACAGAAGTCGATTCTGATCACAGATCCAAGGACTTCTTCGCAGTATGCGGAAGCTGTGGACAAGATCGTCACAAAGCTTCGCAGAAAGATGCACGAAAATCATTATAAAGTGCTGATGGTCAGCAGTCTGAAAGAGAATGACGGAAAATCTACGGCAGCAGCAAACCTTGTACTGAATCTGGTGCAGCGTGGTAAGAAAGTAGTTCTGGTGGACTGTGATATGCGAAGATCTGCCGTCTGTAAGCTTTTTGATATTGACATGAAAGATCAGAAACAGCTCTATGATTATCTGACAGAAGAGAGTACACTTCAGGATGTTTTGATTGAATATGGTCAGGACGAGCATAAGTTCTCTTGTATTTTGCAGAAAAAAGCAGTCTCTGAGCCGGAAAAATGGTTTGATTCGGAGCGATTTGAACATATGCTGAAGGAACTGTCCGGAAGTTTTGACTATGTGATCCTGGATACGGCACCAATCGGCATTGTACGTGATGCGGAGATCATTGCCGGATATGCGGACTCTGTTTTTATGGTCATGAAACAGGATGAAGTGCATGCAGCATCGGTCAATGATGTGATCGATATTCTGGAGGATGCAGGATCTGTCGTAGTCGGTGGTGTCCTGAATATGGCAAAGGGCGAGAAAATTGCGGGAAACGGCTATCACAAGTATAAGTATGGAAGCTATTACTACGGATACGCTTACGGAAAGGATGGACAGCATGCAGGAAAGTGATAAAGTACGTGCAGAAAGAGTGAGAACAGGACAGCAATATGGTGCCGGTCAGGAAGGAATTGATCTTTTCAACATGATGGATGATGCACTGCGGTGTTTTCAGAAGTACTGGCTGCAATTTTTATTACTGATCGTGATCGTGACTGCAGTTTTTATTATTTATGGAAACAGACAGTATGTTCCACAATATCAGGCAAAAGTGACTTATGCGGTGAATAAGACCGGAGATTCGGATACAGATGCTTCCATTGCACAGAGACTGAGCAACAGTATCAGCGTGGTTACGAAAACAGGAGATTTTAAGGATCGCCTGTTTGCAGATGTGGAAGAAGAAAATGTCAATCCGAATTATGTGATATCCTCTGCATATACGGACAACTCCAACTTATTTTCTGTTACGGTGACGGCAAACAATTATAACAATGCCAATATGCTGCTGGATCTTCTGGAGAATATGTATCCGGAATGGGTGGCAGGATCCAATGGTACGATGGAATTACAGGTTGTGGATCGGGCTTTGGCAGGCGAAAATCCCGTAAATGGTTATTCAGCGATGAAGCAGCTGGTGGAGGGTGTGTTAGCTGGCGTGATCTTGTGTCTGGCGATCGCAGCATTGTATGCACAGCTGATCAGGACGGTCCGCAAAGAAAGTGATATGAAGAAGATCACGTCCAAAGGATGCATCAGTCTGATACCGGAGATTGCAGTCAAGAAACGTGAAAAGAGTAAGAAACAGCAGCTTCTGCTGACCAACAAGCGTGTGGACTGGGGATTTAAGCAGTCTGTGCAGGCGGCTCAGCTTCGTATCGAGAAACAGATGGAACAGGAGCATAAACAGGTTCTGCTCGTTTCCAGTACGCTTCCGCAGGAAGGAAAGAGTATGGCGGCAGTCAATCTGGCACTGGCATTTATGCAGCATGAGAAAAAGACAGTTCTGATCGATGGAGACCTCAGAAAGCCATCCGTAGCAGAGATGCTTGGAATGGAAGAACAGAAGGGACTTGCAGAGTATCTGAAGGGAAATGCCAAGGTTAAAGAGGTTTTGCAGAAAAAAGGAGATCTGACGGTAATTTCGGGGGGAAAGGTGCATGGCAATATATCCAGCCTGATGGATGAGAGCAGAATGGAAGAACTTATGGCTTTTCTTAAGTCAGAATTTGACTATGTGATCATCGATACACCGCCGGCATATCTGTTTTCGGATGCTGCGATCCTGGCTGGATATGCAGATCGTGTACTTTATGTTGTACGTCATGACATGGCAGAAATTCCGCAGATTGAGAAAGGAATGGAATCTTTTATTCAGGAGGATAAACTGCTTGGCTATCTGATCAACAGAAGTCAGAAAGGATTCGCTTCTTACGGAAAATATGGATATGGAAAATACGGATATGGAAAATATGGCTACGGCAAATATGGCAAGTATCAGAGATATGTAGATGTGAAAGAAGACGATATGGACACGGAAGATTCCTTATAGTGGAGGCATAACAGATGAGAAGAAAAAGATGGCTGACCGTTGCGATGGTTGTGACAGCAGCAGTGGCTGTGATGATGGCTGCGACCTCTTATAAAGAAATCGGGAAGAAACTGGAGATGCAGGGTGAGGATCAGCAGACGATGCTGGTTGCCGGGTATGAGCTTCAGACAGAAACAGAAGCAAGTACTGCAAAGACAGAAACTTCTGATACAGAGATGGCATCGGAAACGGAAAAAGAAACGGAAACAAAAGAGACAGAAACCCGGACTTCAGCCGCTGCAGATCCGTCAAAGCCGGTCCTGAAATTAAAGCAGAAAAAGATAGAGATCAAGGTCGGCGATGCGTTTGATGCGGTTTCGCAGGTATCTGAGATCACGGATGATACCGATGATCGTTCTGCTCTGTTCCGTCAGATTGAGGTCCACGGTGACTACAGCACGGATGAACCGGGCACTTATACACTGACTTACACGGCGATGGACAGTGACGGCAATGTATCTGCTCCGGTTACGCTGGAACTGGTAGTGAAAGGATAGGATTATGGGAGTATTAACGAGTATCAGCAGAGGCCTGGAGGCAGTTTCGACTCCGCTTGGCGTACTGCCGGACATGGTATATGCGGCAGCAGCCGCAAGCTTTCTGCTTCTGCTTATTGTGTACATTTTTGTGACACCATCCTGGAGAGAAGAAAAGAGAAAGCGTGGCAGGGCCATCTGTGTGTGGCTGATGTTTGCGATTTATGTGCTGCTGATCCTGGCGGTGACCATTCTTGGAAAGAGATCTGGAGATTCTGCGGTGGATATGGGGATTTTCACAGGAAGCTGGGTGATGGAAACGCTGGTAAAAGTGGCAGCAGGTACGGTCGCTTTTGTTCCACTTGGAGCTTTGATCATGATCCTGATGAAAGGAAAGTATCAGGCTGCGAAGAGTATGGGTGCATCGTTTGCATTAGCACTTTGTGTGGAAATACTCCAGCTTGTTTTAAAGACGGGAGTTTTTGATCTGGGGAATCTGCTCTTTCATACGATCGGTGCCGGTATTGGTATTGTGTTTGTGATCGTTTGGAAATATGCGTTTTCCAGGAAAAGGGCGTTCTCTTATGCCATGCGTCTGATGCTGAGTATTCTGATCGTGTTGATGCTTCTGGAAACGGCGGCGTTCGGAGCTTATCATGTACTGCGTACGACCGGACAGGAACATATGGATGAGAACATCAGTGTGGCAGAAAATCAGATGATTTCAAAAAACACTGACGGAAGTGATGCAAAGGTTTCTTCCGACCCGGATATGATCTGGTACAATGGCAAGGCTTACCGCTATAATCACGATCTGGTGACGATGCTGGTCATGGGCATTGATCAGGAGAGTGATACGATAGAGGAAAAGGATGATGTTTCCGGTGAGAGCGGTCAGGCGGATACCATTTTTCTGATGGTTATGGATAAGAGCAAAGATGAGATCAAAATGATCAGTATTTCGCGAGATACCATGACACAGATCAAGACGTTTGATTATAAGGGAAATTATCTTGGAAAATCAAAGAATCATCTCGGACTTGCATATTCCTTCGGGGATGGAAAGGTGACAAGCTGTCAGTACATGGTGGATGCTGTCTCCAACCTGTTCTATGGAATGCCGATCAATGGCTATGTGGCATTGAATATGAATGCGGTTGCCATGATCAACGATGCAGTTGGCGGCGTAACGGTGATGGTACCGGAAGATATGACGCAGGTTGATCCGTCCTTTGCAGAGGGGGCGGCGGTGACGCTGACAGGAGATCAGGCGTTGAAGTTTACACGTTATCGAGATACGGAAAAGGATTTTTCCAACAATTCTCGTATGGAGCGTCAGAAACAGTACCTTGTGAATTTTATGGGACAGGCGGTGAAGGCGATGAAAGCAGATATGGGACTTCCGGTCAGCCTTTATCAGAGTCTTACGGATGATATGGTCACAAATCTCAGCCTGGATCGTTCGGTTTATCTGGCAACGGAGGCGATAGATATGCATTTTACTGCAGACGGCATTGTTTCTTTGAAGGCGAAATCCAAGAAGGGCAGTGTCTATGATGAGGTTTATGTAGATGATGATGCACTTTATGATCTGATCATTCAGACCTTCTATACCGAAGAACAGTCAGAAGGTGAGTCGAAGTGAAAAAAAGAACATGGAAGGTGATCGCGGTGATATCGTTTGCTGCGGCAGTGATCCTGACGGCAGTCGTTTTGCGGATTTATACACAAAGAGAACATGCCAGGCAGACTTATGAAGAAATGCGGCAGCAGAATTCCGAGAAACGGCAGACCGATACGCAGGAGTCGAAGGAACAGTCCAAGACAAAGGAAAAAAAGAAGAAGCTGGACATTCCGATGGATTTTGAGACCTTACAGAAGGAAAATCCGGACATTTATGCGTGGATCACGATACCGGGAACGGATATCGACTATCCGGTTGTACAGGACAGCACGGATAATACGTACTATCTGAACCATGCGGCGGATACCAGTTTAAGTGACAGCGGAGCGATTTATTCGGAAAAGGAAAACGCCAAAGATTTTGACGATTATCTGACGGTGCTTTACGGACATAACATGAAAGACGGTTCGATGTTTGCAGGTCTGCACAAGTACGAGGATAAGACATTCCTGAAAGATCATAAGGATCTGACCATCTACACGCCGGATTCAATCTTGAAATATCGGATTTTTGCGGCCTATCTGACGGATAACCGTCATGTGCTGATGTATTATAATCAGGGAAAAGATGAGGAAAGCAGGGAGACTTATCTGAAAGATATTTTAGAGCAGCGAAATATGAATGCATCCATTGACACGAAGGCGAAGGTGGACAAGGACAGCAAGATCTTGACGCTCTCAACCTGCCATGCGGCCGGTAAGAATTACCGCTACCTGGTGCAGGCATATCTGGTTAAGGAAGAGCACGAATAGAAGAAGAGCGTTACCTGGAAATGAAGCAATTCGCAGATGACGTGTTGGACAAAACAAAAAAAGACCATATACCAAAACGGTATGTGGTCTTTTTTTGACTCCAACATCATATGATGCTAGGGTCAAAAGGTCTAACTCCACATGAGCTTGCTCATAGGTGGATGAAAGACCTTGGGACCCGCCCCGATATGAGCATAAAAGTGGGATAATAATCCCACGATATGCGAATACTTGGGAGGATTGTTGGAGTGCAACGCACGGAACAATCCGTAGGCATCATAGTTGGGGCCTTTTGACACCCACATCATTGTATAAAAACAGGAACTGCAAATCCATCGAAATGGCTTACAATTCCTTTTTTAACCTTACATCTGTGTAAGTTTTCAGTAATCCCGGACTGGATCGACTGCAAGATCCAGATAAATACATGTCCCTTTTCCCGGCTCGGATTTTGCCGAAATACGATGTCCCAGCATTTCCATGGTCTGTCTGCACAGGGCCAGTCCGATGCCGGTGACACGGTTCTTGATCCTTCCGTTGTACCCGGTATATCCCCATTCAAAGATACGCGGCAGATCTTCCGGACGGATTCCCATGCCGGTATCTTCCACGACCAGCGTTTTTTCTTTTTCCGGATCCAGATAAATGGAAATTTTTCCTTTCCTGGTATATTTCACGGCATTGGTAAGTACCTGCTCCAGCACAAAGACCAGCCATTTTTCATCGGTCAGCACATCTGTCTGCAGATTGCCCAGCTCCAGGGCAAGCTTTGTCCGGCGAAAGAGAACGCCTGTTTTTTTCAGGGCTTTTTTGACAATACTTTCCAGGCTGTAATGGGCAAATACCAGATCTTTGTGCCCGCCTTCCAAACGTTGATATTGGAGTGCAAATTCCACATACTGTTCGATCCGGTAGATTTCTCCTTCCATGGCAGCACGATCCGGCTCTTCTTCCTCCAGAAGCAGGCGGAGGGCAGCGATCGGCGTCTTGATCTGATGTGACCACCTTATGTAATAACGATTTGCTTCACTGATCTGACATCTTGCTTCCTGCCTGGCATTTTCCCACTGTCTTCCCAACATCTCTGCAAGATTCTGATATTCTTTTTCAACAGCGTTTTCCGGCTTTCCAAAATGTTCCGTTTCCAGATAAACTTCTGCTTCTTTTTGGATATTTTTCAGTTGTTTATATTTTTTTCTTTGCTGCACTCCATCCAGAATGATCCATCCGCCAAAAATCAGAAGAATAAACACACTGCTGTAAGCCCATGCCTCCAGCGGCATTTCATAGAGATAAAACAAGAGCGTCTCCATCAGAAACAATATCAGGGCAGCCATAGCCTTTTTCATCTAACCTGCTCCTCCCTGATCTGATAGCCAATCCCTTTTCGCGTCTTAATAAATTCGCAAAGTCCGATTTCTTCCAGTTTTTTTCGAAGTCTTGTCACATTGACCGTCAGCGTATTGTCATCAATAAAATGTTCTGATTCCCACAGCGAACACATCAGTTCTTCCCTGGAGACGGGTCTTTTTGGATTTTTCATCAATATTTTTAAAATTCCGAATTCATTACCGGACAGCTTCAGCTCTTTGTCCTTATAATGCAGAACGGCTTCTGTCAGATCCAATGTCACATTTCCGACACAGCAGAGTGCTTTTTCCGATACAAATGCATAAGAACGACGAAGCACTGCCTGTATTTTGGCTACAACCACTTCCATGCCGAACGGCTTTGCCAGAAAATCATCTGCTCCCATGTTGATCGCCATGACAAGATTCATGTCATCCCCTGCAGATGAGATCACAATGATCGGTACATCGCTTACTTTTCGTATCTCGCTGCACCAGTAATAGCCATTGAAAAACGGAAGCGTCAGATCCATCAGCACCAGATCCGGTTTCCACCCGGCAAATGCTTCCATCACATGTTCAAAATCCACCGTGTCAAATACTTCATATCCCCATCGCTCCAGCTGCCGTTTCAGAACATGTGTGATCGTCGTATCATCCTCCACCAGCATGATCCGATCATGATTCTTTTTCTCATCTTCTTGAAAATCCTGCATATGCTTTTCTTTCCTCTCTTCGAAAAATGCCCATATATTGCTTTATTGCAGCACAATCCCCGCAATTCTCTCTCTGTTTGGTATTTGCATTTTTGTTGCAAAAGTCACTATTATTTTTTACCGATTGTGGTATACTAACCATGAAGATATCGAATTCTTCTTCGCATCTTCCGGCATTTCAAAGCCAGTATAACATGAATTACAGATCTGCAAAAGAAAGGAATGATTTTTTATGTTGATTTTTACAAGCGAAAACTTTGAAAAAGAAGTACTTCAATCAGATAAACCTGTTCTTGTTGATTTTTTTGCCACCTGGTGCGGCCCGTGCAAGGCTATGCATCCGGTTCTGGAAGAGCTTGACAAGGAAGAAGATTTTAAGGTCGGACAGGTCGATATTGATGAGTACCCGGAACTGGTAAGCAAATATCGTATCATGTCCGTCCCGTTCTTTATTGTATTTAAAAATGGAGAAGTTGCCGGAAAAACGATCGGAGTTCAGTCAAAAGAAGAGCTTCTGGCACTGATCCGCGGCTGATAAATATTACCTTGATTTTGAATGTCCGCTTTACAAAGAGGATACTTTTCCGGTATCCTCTTTTATGCAAAAAGTTTTTTCCACAATCTCAAAAATCCGGATCGGATCTGATAATCATCTTCCCGCCAGTCAAACAGACTTTCGTATTCTTCTTCGGTGAGGATGTTTTTCAGTTCCTGTTTTTTCTCATCCGGCACGATGACATTTACGCTGTCAGCAAAGCAGAGGCCGGGGTAGAGTACACACCACCAGTTTCTGCCTTTTGCTTTCCCGATGCAGACTCGCAGTGCCTCATAAGTTCCTGCCGGAAAGGTGCAGTCCCCATAGGTTTTCATCGGAAAATAGCACTTTTCCAGATTTACACTCACTGGATAAGTATAGCCTCGTTTCTGGATCTCCTGTTCTGCCACAAGACAGATCGTTTCCTGATTTTCTGTGATACGTTTTTTTGTTTCCTTAACATCTTCTGCTCCGTCCAGAATGTCTTTCATATAATCTACCAGCCGGTCTTTGACTTCCAGTTTCAGTTTCTGGTCTTCTTCGCTGTCGCTGTTTGCCAGCACATGAAAACGCAGGATTTCCTTTGCGATCCCCTGTTGGATCTGATCTGCTGTCTCTTTTGTTGTCTGTTTCTCTATTCCATGGATTGTTTTTGTTGTTTTTGTTTTCTTTGCCGTATTTTCGTTTTCTGTTTTCTTTAAAACATTGAGATAGTTTTGCGGCACAAGTTTGCCATCCTCTTCTTTGAGCTTTAAAATTTTATGTTCCCCGCTTCCGTTGTGCAGACGGTACAGAAGGCTTCCCAGCGTGGCAGCTTCTCTTTTATGGTCTGTGCTTTTCTGATAAAATCCGGTTAAATCCTGCGATTCTTCTTTCTGTTTCTCCCGCTGTTCCAGTACTTTGCCATCTGCTGTGAAAAAATAGATATTTCTTGAAAAAGCCGGGCGTTTTTCCAGTGCCAGCAATACTTCTCCCAGTTTTTCATCATCCTCTGCCAGATCATCTTCCAGCAGGATACAGCGTACCTGTCCATAATCCAGGTATTTGCTGCTTTTATCCTGCTCTGTCTGCAAAGATTTTTCAAACGGGAGTGCACTGTCCCGGATCACTAGTGTATCCGAAAATTCCCGCTCCTCCAGCTCTCTTCCGCAGCTATTAAGACAAAGGAGCACTAAAACACTTAGAATACCCAGGATTGCTTTCCGGGTTCTGTTTCCGTGCTTCCGATCTGTTTTTTTGTCTTCTTTTTGTTTTATCCTCTTTTTCTTCATACTCTTTCCCTTCTTTCTTGCTCAAAACGCTATCTGCAACAAAGAGCAATGGTCATAGATATTATTTTTTACTTTCTTTATTTGCAGTGTGTTTTTCTTATAATTTTTAATAACGCCACCAGCATAGTGATTCCAAGAAATCCCAGGCTCACCAGCTCATACAGCTGTACACTTTTTTCATAAGACGGGCTTACGCACGCCGCAGCACTTGCTGCCGCTGCCATCAGCCACCACTTCCACTTCTTCTTTTTTCCGGGCAGAAGTCGTTCACTGCAAGTCCCAAGAACGGTGAATCCTGATACCAATGCCCCACAGACCATGCCAAGAAAGAACACTGCAAATAAAACATCCCACCGCTGCAAAAAAATCCCCTTAATTTTGGAATTGCTCATCGCAGTAATGACAGAAAATGGCAGGGCACGGATGCCGCCGGCTCCAAAAACAGCCTGTAAAAGAAACAAAAGCAACAGACTTCCGATCAGCATGCTACCTGTTGTTTTCTCGAAAACACTTCTGCTTTGCTGCTCTTCTGTTTCTCTTTGCAGAAATACATCAGACCCCAGACCTGCAAAAACAGACAGCATGGCGATACCTGCGATCCATATGCTACCCGGAGCAGATGGCCGCATCATTTCTCCAAGTGTCCCAAACTGTCCGCCTCGGATCGTAAGCACCGCCAGAACCAGAAGAAGCAGCATTACCGGAAAGGTCAGAATCGGACAGAGCACTTCCAGAAATTTTGCCCGTACTTCCAGTCTGTGATCTGCCGCAAAACTGCAGACGGCTGCCGCCGGCAAAATCAGCATCCATATTTTCTGTTCCGGCAGAAGGAAACACTGTGCCACTTCAGCAAACAGACAAAGTAAAAAAAATACATCTGCCAAACCGTAGATCCCATATACAACGGTCAGGATTGCGATTTCCGCCTGGCCTGTGCCATCCTTTCTGTTTTCTGCTGCTTTGTTCTCCATTCCTTTTTTTCTGTCTGTGGCAGGATACTCCGGCAGTTTTTTACTAAAATCCAGCATGATCTTCAGATAGAGAAAGGTCAGAGCCGCCGTCAAAATCCATGACCAGATGGAAAATCCGCCCTCCGGGATCTGTGCCGGCAAAGGCAGCAGTAAACCAATCTTCGCAGCCTGCTCCAGGATCAGGATTCTTCTGATCTGTCTTTTTGAAATTTTTCCATTTCTGCCAAACATAATCCCTTCCCCTTCTGACATTTTCTATATTTTGCATCCAGATATTTTACAGCCAAAATGCCAGTGACATTCTTGAATTTCTGTATTTCAGGATTTTCTGCGAAACCGGATGCGATTTCCCCATTTTGCAAAGATCGGTCTGCGTTTCCGTTTTCTCGCTGCTGCCAGAAACATGGAATCTTTTTCATCTGCCCTTTCATTGAGATTGCCGCCCACATAAGGATAAAGCCAGGGAATTCCGTAACTTTCCTGCTCTGCCATCAGCATCAGCAGAAGAAAACAGCCAAGCATCACGCCCAGAATCCCAAAGCAGCTGCCCAAAAGCAGGATTCCATATTTCCAGAGCCGGAATACTTCGGAGAGCTCTTCGTTTGGTATGGAAAAGGAGCCAAGAGCCGTCAGAGCCGCCACCGTCACCGTGATCGGACTGACCAGATTGGCACTGACCGCCGCCTGTCCGACGATCAGGCCGCCTACGATGCCGATCGTATTGCCCGCCGGTCCCGGCATGCGAAGCCCGGCTTCCCGCAGAAGTTCAAAGGACAGTTCCATCAGAAGGACTTCCGCTGCCGTCGGAAACGGCACGCCGCTTCTTGCCTCCGCCATGGAGCGGATCAAATTGCCCGGCAGAAGCTGCGGGTGAAACGTTGCCGCCGCCACATAAAGCCCCGGAAGAGCAAGTGCCAGAAAAGCCGCCACGTAACGGATCAGCCGCAGAAAAGTGACGATCCGTTCATTACGGTAGTAATCGTCCGCCGTCTGAAACAGGCTGTTTAACGTTGCCGGAAAGATCAGGGCTTCCGGCGAATTGTCCGTCAGCAGTACCACGCGTCCTTCCAGAATTGCCTGAGCTGCCCTGTCCGGGCGTTCTGTTGTCTGATAAACCGGAAATCGCCCTTCTTTCTTTTTCCTTGTCAGATATTCGATCATTCCGCCATCCTCGATGCCATCCACCTCAAATGCATCCAGCCGCTTTCTCATCTCTTCACAGATCGGCAGATAAACGACACCGTCCAGATACAAAAGTGCCGTTGTAGTGGCAGAGTAACGCCCCACCTGTTTTTCTTCCGCTTTCATTTTTGCATTGCGTATTCGTTTTCTTATCAGTGCCGTATTCATCTTTACAGACTCAGAAAATGCTTCTTTGGAGCCTCGCAGACCTTTTTCTGAATCCGTTTTCTGGACACCGCTTCCCGGATAGCCTTTGCTTCCGATCTTGATCGCCCGGTCGTAACCATCCACAAACAGTACTGCATTCCCGGCAAACATGGCCGCCATCGCTTCTTCCAGCGTAAAAAGCTCTTTTGTATCAGAAATCCCGAGGCTGTTGTTTTCCAGCGTGCCGTAGATTTCTTTTGTATCCATCGAAAGCAGTCGGTTTAAAAGTTTTCCGATGACCGAATCCTCCAGCATCAGATTGCTGACCGCCACCTCAATGTAAATCAGAAAGGCTTCCGTTTTCTCCTTTTCTCCAATCAGCAAAGGGCGGAAAAGGATGTCGGCACAGTTTTCGATCTGCTTTTGCACCTCATTTTGATTTTCCGAAAGATGTAGTGAAATTCGCATCCGCCTATCCTCCTGGCTCATGTTTGACTTCTCTTTTTTCACACAAATTGATGCATATACTATTTTGATGTCCTACAGCAGGCAAGAATGACATTCTGACCTTTCAACCCTGGACATCATATTTGATACCTACGGATTGTTTCGTACTCCGTACTCTCACAATCCTTCCAAAAAAATAGGAAAGAGTGTTTTCCTGTTCACTCTTTCCTATTATTTACCAGTTTTCTTTTTTTATACCTGTTCTGTGATTCTTCCCGCATCTCGAAGGCTGCTGATGATCGAACGTCTCTGGTTTTCGATATGAATACGGATCGCACTGCCCGCCTCTGCCTTGTCGTGCTTTTTAAGTGCACTGTAAATCGCCTCGTGCTCTTTTAAAAGCAATTTATGTGTGCCTGGCTCTTTGAGATATTCCATGCGGTAACGATACATCTGCTCCCTTAAATTATTCAGGATCTGCAAAAGCCGTTTGTTGTTGGTCGCACTGTAAATGATCTCATGGAATGCCATATCGGTTTCCGCACATTTTACCAGGTCATCGGATTCCAGAGCTGCCTGAAAGTTATCTGCTGCTTCTTTTAATGCCAGTATCTGCTCTTCTGTGATATTCTCACAGGCATCGCAGACTGCCAGTTCTTCCAGTGCGGCACGCACTTCCAGTACATCTTCCAGATCTTTGATCGTGATCTCTGCAACTTCCGCACCTTTTCGCGGAATCATCAGCACCAGACCTTCCAGCTCCAGCTTGCGGATTGCCTCTCGCACCGGAGTGCGGCTCACGCCCAGTTTCTGTGCCAGCTGGATCTCCATCAGTCGCTCGCCCGGTTTTAGTTCTCCTTTTAAAATCGCCTGCCGCAAAGTCTGGAACACAACATCCCGAAGTGGAAGGTATTCATTCATCTCCAGTTGAAAATCACCTGTCATTTATTTTCCTCCGTATCTTTCTGATTTTTCCATATCTTTTATCAGGATACCCTGCGAATTGTTTCCTGTGCCCACAATCCAGCCATCTTTACATAGCTGTGGTTACGAACATCTGTCGGATCTTGTCTTCTTCACGCAGAAGTTCGGCCGCCTTTTCTGCCTGCTCACGCTCGTTAAAAATGCCGAATACGGTCGGACCGCTGCCGCTCATCATGGCGTTTACCGCACCGCACTGCATCATTTTATCTTTGATTGTCTGGATGATCGGATAAGCCGGTATGGTAACCGTTTCCAGCACATTTCCCATTTTTTTACAGACTGCTTCCAGGTCTCCATCCTGCAAAGCCCGGATCTGTCCGTCGATATCCGGATGACAGGTAAGCTCGTTGGCTCTCAGGTTGGTGTAAACAAACTTTGTGGACACGTTGATCGACGGTTTTGCGATCAGAACAAAACATTTCGGCAGAGACGGAAGCGGGGTTAAAATCTCACCGATTCCTTCCGCAAGTGCCGTTCCACGCAGCACACAGAACGGTACATCCGCACCGATCGCCACAGAACGTTCCATCAGTTCCCGTTTGGTCAGTCCAAGCTGAAACATACGGTTCACACCGACCAGAACCGCTGCCGCATCCGAACTTCCGCCACCCATTCCGGCTGCAGTCGGAATGAATTTTCGAAGGTCGATCTCCACACCGGAAGTGACTTGAAATTCATCCATCAGAAGCTTCGCTGCTTTGTAAACCAGATTGTCTTCATTGACCGGCAGAAAACTGACATTGGTCTTCACACGAATCTGCGGTTCTTCCAAAGGACTGAGCCTGATCTGGTCATACATGTTAATGCTCTGCATGATCATGCGGACTTCATGGTAGCCATCTTCCCTTTTTCTTGTGACATCCAGTCCAAGATTGATTTTTGCCATTGCTTTCAGTTTGATTTCTTTCATTTGCACCTCTGTATCTCTCTGAATTACTTTTATTTTCATGATGCCAGATTCAAAGGAATGTTCTGTTTTTCCATAAAATGCGTATCTGAATTTGATTCTTAGCATCATTTTTTGCATTTTGTATACAATTTCCTCTATATTGTATCACTAAAAATACAAAATCGTCAATAGGATGTTTTGCTGTTCTTTTCTCAGGAGGCCGTATGAAGGACCGCTGATTTCACGATCAGCAGTTTCTGTCCTGCCCGGATTTCTTCTGTCAGATGGTTCATGTTTCTGATATGTTCGGATGTGGTGTAATACTTTTTCGCAATGTCCCACAGGGTATCCTCCGGCTGTACCACATAGCAGACGATCCCCGGGCGTTCCTGCAGTTTTTTCAGATCCAACTCTTTCTCTTCGATATCCAGAATACAGTTCTGGTGCATGATCCGAACAGCAAACAGATTCAGGCTCAGGGTTCCTTTGATCTCCACTTCTTCCCCTGACATGGATGCGGAAAGCTGCTCGATCTGCGGATGCAGATGGAAACGGCATTCACTGGTGATGCCTTCTGCTTCCATCAGATGTGAAAACGGGATCATACCGGTCACGAGTGCAAAGGGATGCTCGTCGTCCGCTGTGATATACAGAACAGAAATCTCGATGGCTCCCTCCATTTTGATGCCCTGTTCCGTCTTTGCGATTTCATCCACTTTGACCTCTCCGCGACAATGGCAGATCTGCAGCAGACGTGGACTGTTCTCTGAAATACGGATTCGATCTGAAATTCTGCTCTTTGCATAATTTCGGATCAGCAGGCTTTCATAAGATTCTTCCCCGAAGACCGGCGTCAGCTCTTTTGACGGTGCATAGACATCTTCTAAAATCTGCACGGTATCTTCTTCATAAATGCGGATGTCAAGCTCCAGAACGGCATCGAGCTGAAGGATTCTTTCCTCTCCATCATAATCCGGCCGCACTTCCAGCGTCCGTTCTGCAAGCGTCACCTCGATATCCGGCACCATCTCCGGCCGACAGCCGGTACAATCAATCTGTCCCTGAAACGGAAGGGCGGATTCGATCCACTGTCTGCTTCCATTTTCATCATCCGCAGCATAAAGTACGAACACGAACAATTCTCCCCGGATATCCAGCACGCCGTCTCCCGGTCTTACATCCCACGACCGAAGCTGCACGCTGTCCCATAAAATCTCACCGATGTTCGGTTTGTTGGAAGATAAGCTGATCTCTTCTTTGATCCGGAAAATGTCTTTTTTCTGTACTGCCATGGAGAGCGGCTCAATTTTCTTTGTACGCACACTGACATCCGGCATCTCTTTCACTTCCACGGCCGCCTGCGTATCATAAAGCTCCTCAACGGATGCTTCAAACGTCACGAGTGCCTGGATACTGATCTTTCTGGAATTGATCAGACTGATCCGAATATCCTCGGTTTTCCATTTCAGACTGACATTATCTCCCGGCTTTGCCCCTTCCAGGTTCAGCTTTTCCGAAAACGGCAGTTTTGCCTGAAGACGGTAAACGGGATGCTGTTCTCCTTCCGCCAGGCAGAGCATCCATACTTCCAGATTTCCGCTTACCAGAATCTGATTTTCCATGATCTTGCTCTCTTCTACCCGGACTTTTGCACGGTGCTGGATGATTCCTGTGACATCTGCTTTACTGTCCGGGACATTCAGATCTTCTTCCAGCGTGATCTGATTCATTGCCTGACTTCTCTGACGGCTCATCCGAATTTTCTTTTTGACGATTTCCATAAAAAACTCCTCTCGCATCATCTCAAATCAATGTATGCGAAAGGAGTTCCCCTTATTACGCTTTATGGTTCAAACGTGACCTCCTGATCCATGTTCTCGATCAGCAGGATGATACATGGATACGATGCCTCCGCTGCCGCCTGCTCTTTCTGTGGCGGGATCAGTGTGGTCGTCACATGCAGCCCGTCGCCCATAAGCTCCACGGCATCGGCACGGATGCTGTATCCGCCGGTCGGCTGCTCGCCGTATCCCCGGATGATGTATCTGCCTTCATCGCCCTCCCAGGTCATTTTGATCTCTTCTTTTTTATGCTCTTCGATGATATCCTGTAACTTCTGCGGTGCTTTGTCAAAAGCAACCACCTGAAATGCAACGGAAATCCGCTCTTCCTGTGCTCCACCCGAGAGGCATCCGCTCATCCCGGCAAAAATAAGTATCCAGCATAACAATACGATGACCTTTTTTGCTGTTCTGATCATTTTTGTCCCTTTTCGCTTCCTTGGAACAGTATACGGTCTGTCTTTTTTATTTATGCCTGAACGAAATATTTCCGCTTTGATCTGCCCGGAATATTATTTGCATGCCTCAACTTCGATGGATTCACCGAAAATCTCGATCGCCTTTACCTGACTGATGTCGATCGGCACGCGAAAGTCAAAATCGAGTTCTCTGGAAACTTTCACAGCATCTGCTGCTTCGTCATCACCGGAAAGTTCACAGTCCGCAATCCCCATTTCATAGTATTCTTCGGATAACAGACTGCCGTTTTTCAGACGGATATGGACGTTGTCAAAATACTTGCCGGAATCTTTCTGCGACTGCGGCAGTGTTATATAAATCGAACATCCCATCGGAGAGAGCACTATGCGATTAATCTTGACGTCATCTTCTCCATCAGAGACGGTCTGATCACAGACCTTCTTATAGGAAATATCCTTTGCCTGATCCATATCCACAGTAAACTTCCAGGTTCCGGAACAGATGGAAATCGGATTCTCCAATATCTCGGAATCTTCCGAAGCGGAATAAGCAGATACTTCGTCATCGGTACTTTCTGCCTCGTCTTCTGTCCCATCCTCCTGATAGTAACCGAAATCCTCGAAGGTAAATTCATACTGATCGCTGTCAAACCCGGCTTCTGCCGAATAATTTGTCACATAAATAAACTGGTTTGAGGCAAGACTCTTGTCGTCCTCCTGATAATAATAAGTGCCACTTGCCATCAGATCCTGCTCTGCATTCACATCGGTATTCAGAAAGCTGTAAGCATGTTCCTCCTGCGGTCCGCCTGCTGTCACAATCTGATCCTGCTGCTTTAACGTCCCCTCCACGATCATGGAAAAACGGTTGCCGCTCTTGATCAGCCCTTTCAGATCCAGACGGATATTATCGTCCTCGTAGACTGTACCTGCGGTTGTCACAGCCATGTCTGTCAGCTGTTCCAGATCCATCACCGCACTGTCTGCGACATGGTATTCTTTTGCATGTTTTTTAAAGAATGCTTTGAAATTCTCCGCTCCCATAAGTGCATAAGCAGCCGCTCCGACCGTACCGAAGGTAAACAGCAGAAAGCTTGCCGCAACTGCCCCATAGCGTACAAAGCGATATTGCCACCGGCGTTTCTGTTTTTTAACCAGCCCGTCCATTTTCCGGTAAAAATCATCGGACAGCTGAATATCCTGTAACTCTTCTTCTGAAGGCAGAGCATCCATCTCCTCTTTATGGTAGCTGCAAACTGCTTCTTTTAATAATTTCTCAAATTTCCTGTCGCTCTCTTTCATATTGCAGCACCTCCTTCATTTTCTTTTTGGCACGATACAGGCGAATCTCCACGTTCTTTTTGCTGATATCCAGAATCTTTGCAATCTCGCCGTTGCTGTATTCATGAAAATAGCGAAGCTCCAGCACCAGACGAAGCTTCTCCGGCAGAATCTTCATTGCCTCTAAAAGCTCCTTTTCTCCCTCTTCCTGTATCACATTTTCCAGCGGCTGATCCTTCTCGCCATGGAGTGCATAATCCACTTTCTCCAAATCGGACTGGAGACCGCTTTTGGATACACGCAGCATATCCAGACATTTGTTTTTTACAATGATCACACACAAGCTTGTCATCTCCTGCGATGTCAGATGCCGATAAGTGTCATATTTCTCTGCGAGTTTTACAAATGCACCGTGAACGGCATCCTCCGCTTCTTCTTTGTTTTTCAGAATTTTCAGAGCTACATAATACATGGTGCGGTAATTCTTCTCATAAATCTGCCCAAACTCCAGTTTTGTGTTTTCGTCACCAAGCTCGCTTATCAGTAGTAACATTTTTTCTCCCCTTGCAGCCACGCTGCTTCTTATTATTCAAGAGTGCCTCTGGCATTCTTACTGCGAGGTACACGTCATGCATCGCATGAGATATTCTTCTGTGCACCTCTGCAATCCGCCGGAGGCTATATCAGATGGGAGATGGATTCCCGTTACTGATACAAGCTTGCTACCCGCCGCCGACAGAAACGGGAGTCATCTTTCATCTGATATAACGATCCCTGTTCTTATTTTGCTACAAAATTTGTTCTATAAAGTGTAAAACTTTCGCTGTGTCAAACTTTTGTTCTCCAAAACTTGCTGCCGGCATCATGCCAAGCAGTGAATTTGTCACAAAGCATCCGTTAAACTTACTGATATCCTCCGGATACAGTTCTTTTTCTTCCAGAAGTACTCCCCTTCTTCCGGCTTCTTTTATAACATATCTCCGCATCACTCCCGGCAGCATCCCGCTGCTGACGGGCGGTGTGACCAGTTTATCATCCTGAATAAAAAAGATGTTTGTCGTACAGCCCTCGCTGATCTGCCCTTTCTGATTGAGAAAAATCTTTTCATCCAGCCCGCTTTTTTTTGCATTTCGCTTTTCCATAATGTTGTCTGCAATCCCAAGCGTCTTATGGTATGTGAGCGGTGAAGTCTCATTTCGTCTGATTTCGGAAAATTCAAGCCGAAATCCTTTCTGATACTGTTCTTCTGAGTAAGTGTTTTTTCTCATTCCAAACAACTTATTCTGTGCCGTCACTGTGATCTTGAGTGCTCCGTGCTGCTTTTCTTCCGACTGTGGACAGGCATTCAGATAAGCAAGCACTTCCTGCTCCTCTACGCTCTGGTCAATTCCGAAAAATGCAAGGCTGTCACGCAGCCGCTCCAGATGCCAGGCAAGCAGCTGCGGTATGCCTTCTTCCACAGCGATCGTCTCAAAGGCTCCGATGCCAAAGTAAAACCCGTCATCCGCCAGAACCGTTGATCCGCTGCTTTTCTTTTCTTCTGTTTTATTCTGCATTTCCTGCCCCTTTCAGATACGCTCCAGAAAAGCTTCGAGGTCTTCGACCGTATCCACGATCCATTTTGCACCGCACGTTTCCAGTTCTTCTCTGCTGCCGTATCCATAGAGTACACCGACACAGGAAATCCCGAATTTGCCGGAGCCGAGGACATCGTGTTTGCGATCCCCGATCATCAGCACTTCCTGCATATCCGTGATCTGATTGTCCGAAAGTGCCGACTGTATCACATCTTCTTTGTGGATTTTGCTTCCATCCATGGAACTTCCCTGAATATCATCAAAATACTCTGCCAGTTCAAAATGCTTAAGTATCTGTTTTGCGTAAATCTGCGGCTTGGAGGTCGCCAGAATCACTTTTTTGCCCTGTTCTCTGCATTTTTTCAGCAAATGCGTGATTCCCGGATAAACTTTATTTTCGAAAATACCTTTCACGGCATAATATTCACGGTAAAGACGCACTCCTTCCTCTGCTTTTTTTTCATCAAACCCATAAAATTCTTTAAAAGAATCTACAAGAGGAGGACCCACGAAACGGTAAAGATTGCTCTTTTCTTCGGAAATCCCCAGATTTCCAAGTGCATAGGAAACGGAATTCGTGATCCCGTCTGCAGAGTCCGTGATCGTTCCGTCCAGGTCAAACAACAGATATTTTATCACTTTCTTTTCTCCCTTCCAACGCCTGCAGAACAGCTTTTGCTTTCTGAAGCGTCTCTTCGTATTCAAACTCTGTCTCCGATTCGCAGGTGATGCCGCCTCCGACTCCGAGATAGTACTTTCCGTTTTTATGTACTGCTGTGCGGATCACAATATTGAAATCGCAGTCACCGTCGAGCGTCAGATAACCGATCGAGCCGGTATAAAGATTGCGTCGGCTGTGCTCCAGTTCTTCAATGATCTCCATCGCACGCAGTTTCGGTGCCCCGGTGATGGATCCGCCCGGAAAGGCTGCTTCCAGAAGATCCACAACATTTTTATCTTCCGCAAGTCTTCCCTGAACTTCCGATACCAGATGAAAGACCGTCGCATACGTCTCGATGCTGTACATTTCCGTCACTTTGACGCTGCCCGGCATGCAGACACGGTTCAGATCATTTCGCTCCAGATCGACGATCATAAGAAGTTCGCTCTTATCCTTATCGGACTCTTCCAGTTCTTTTCTCATCGCCGCATCTTCTTCTCTGGTGGCTCCGCGTTTTCTGGTACCTTTGATCGGTCTGGTCGCCACAACACCGTCACGCATCTGCAAGAAACGCTCCGGAGACGCACTGACGATCTGCAGATCCCCATAATTTAAATAGCCGCCAAACGGAGAAGGATTATCTCTGCGAAGTGAGCAGAAAACATCGTAAGGTGTACGAGTACTTTCCACAGTAAGATGCTGCGTCATATTTGCAATATAGATATCACCCTCGACGATATAGTCGATCATATCCTGCACCGCCTGCTTATAGTCTTCTTTTGTGAAATTTGGCGTGACTCTGATCTCACTGTGATCATCCTTTGTTCCCGGAATCTGACCGTTTTTCCACAGAGTATACGTTTCTGCGACTGTGTTTTCCACATCGTCAAGCAGCGTATCCACCTCTTTGGTCTGACCGTTTGCCACAAGATAAAAACGTTTTTCCTGATGATCCTCAATGATAAAATTATCATAAAAACAGAGGATCACATCTGGCATATCCACCTCTTTTGGATGTCTGGCCGCTACGTTTTCTTTCTCTCTTCCGTAATCATATGAAACATAGCCCATCGCACCGGAAACGATCGGCAGATCACTCTCATTGCTGTCCGGATGTTCCTTCAAATAAGTGCGAAGATAATTCTCAAAAGTCATTTTCTGCTTTTCGTCATTCACCCAAAAGCTATCTCCGTCCTGTACCAGCTTCTGATATGGCAGACGCCCGATGATGGAGTAGCGTCCCAGCCTATTTTCCAGAGAAGAATCCAAAAAAACGATGTCCTTTTCCTCTTTCCATCTGGAAAATAAAACATGGATCGGCGGATATTCTCTGATTTCCCTTATCTTATGCATAACACACCTCCATCCTTTCCTGCTGCCACTGCTGACAGATGCAGTGGAAATTCTCCAGAAGTTCGTGACCGTACTGTGTCAGCACCGCCTCCGGATGAAACTGCACGCCGTAGATCGGATACGTGCGGTGAGAAATCGCCATCACAGCCTGATCTTCTGTCCTTGCATCCACCTGGTACTCCTGCGGCAGCGTCGCCTCATCGATCACCAGCGAATGATATCTTGTCACCAGGAAATCCTGCGGCAGTCCCCGAAAAAGCCCCTCCCCTGAGTGTGTCAGAGGGCTCAATTTGCCGTGCATCGGGCGTGTCCCCTTTTTCACAGTCGCACCTGCCACGTAGCCGATCGTCTGATGACCGAGACAGACGCCAAGGATCGGGATCTCACCTGCAAACTTTCGGATCACCTCTGCTGAAATGCCCGCATCCTTCGGTGTTTTCGGTCCCGGGGAGATGATGATCCCCTCCGGTTTCATCTGACGGATCTGACCGGTCGTAATGCCGTCATTTTCCACAACAAGAATCTCATGCCTCGCCTCCTCAAAATAGGCTCTGAGATTGTACACAAAAGAATCATAATTATCAATCATTAAGTACATAGACCTTACCTGCTTTCCGCGCAGTCGTTATCCCCGCCGAAAAGGAGAGGTCCGTAACTCGCTGTTAATTTTTATTTTCTATATTTCTGATGTCCGTTCAGTATATCATATCTCCCCCTAAAAGAAAAGAATCCTTTGTGCATTTTCACAAATTCTACCTTGCACTTCTCTATACCATACGGTATACTGGATACATAGGTCTGCAAGCACAGCCACTGTTCCTGCTTACAGGATAAAGTGGCTGTATTGGCAGACCGTGAAAACATGAGGAAGTAACGATTTACGCAGTAAATTCGTGGATTCCGAATGTTTGCAGGATTGCGAAAGCTGCATGGCATCTTTTTATAAAAAACTATTATATCTTAAAGAGAGGGCATACCAATGAATACACTGCACACAAGACTTTCGGGTGTACTTGTTCACCCGACTTCCTTCCCTTCCCCATATGGTATCGGAGATCTCGGCCAGGGGGCTTATGACTTTATCGACTTTCTGAAAGCTTCTGGTCAGAGTTTATGGCAGGTTCTGCCGCTTGGACCGACCGGTTTCGGCGATTCTCCTTATCAGAGCTTTTCTGCCTTTGCCGGACAGTCTCTGCTGATCAGCCCGGATGACCTGGTTGATCTGGAACTGATCACAAAGGACGATCTCTATCCGATCCCGGAGTTTGATGCAGCGAAAGTCGATTACGGTGCTGTACTGAACTACAAGAACGCTCTGTTTAAAAAGGCTTTCCAGACCTTCCATCACACACCGAACAAATTCCTGCTGGAAGAGTTCGATGATTTCTGTCTGGAAAACAAAAAATGGCTGAGCGATTATGCCGTATTTATGGCATGTAAAGATGCTCATGAGGGAAGATCATGGCAGGAATGGGATGACGAGATGACCACTCCGACCGCAAAGGTGCGTCTTGCTTTTGAGACAGAATACAAAGAACAGATCAAATACTATAAATTCATCCAGTTCCTGTTCTTCCGTGAATGGATGAAACTGAAAAAATATGCAAATGAAGCTGACATCGAGATCATCGGCGATATTCCGTTTTTCGTATCTTTAGACAGTGCCGATGTCTGGGCAAACAAAGAGCTCTATCAGCTCGATACGAAAGGTCATCCGCTTCAGGTTGCCGGAGTTCCGCCAGACTATTTCAGTGCCACCGGACAGCTCTGGGGCAATCCGCTCTACGACTGGAAACACCATGAAGCTGACGGCTATTCCTGGTGGATCGACCGTATCAAAATGCAGATGAAGCTGACCAACTACCTGCGTATCGACCATTTCCGCGGCTTCGAAGCTTACTGGTCCGTACCGGCTGATGAAGAGACTGCTGTAAACGGTAAATGGAAAAAAGGCCCGGGTAAAAAACTGTTCGAGGCTATCCAGAAAGAGCTCGGCGAGGATCTTCCGATCTGGGCAGAAGATCTTGGTGTGATCACTCCGGAAGTGGAAGAACTGCGTGATGAGTTTGCTTTCCCTGGTATGAAGATCCTTCAGTTTGCTTTTGAGGGACTGGAGGAAAGTGATTATCATCCGCACAATCTTACAACAACCAACTGTATCTGTTACACCGGAACACACGATAACAATACAACTGCCGGCTGGTATCAGAATCTTCCAGAACCGCAGAAAGACAAAATCCGCCGCTACTGCAACTGCGACGGCGGCATCATCAGTCTGGATTTCATCCGGATGTGCATGGGCAGCATAGCAAAATATGCGATCTTCCCGATCCAGGATCTGTTTATGCAGGATTCTTCCTGCCGCATGAACACACCGGGTTCTGCTTTCGCAAACTGGGCTTATCGCTATGAAGCATCCGCTCTTACGCAGGATCGTGTGGACTGGCTGAAGAGTACTACTGAATTATTCGGTCGCGGAAGGAGCAAAAGTTTATGATCCGTTCTCTGCTCATTGTAATTCTGATCGTTGCCTTTCTGATCCTGTCCATCCCGATTCTGATCGTTGAGTGGATCATCGGAAAGTTCAACCCTTACGCCCGTGATATTTCTTCACTGCGTATTGTTCAGTTTATGTTTAAACTGATCTTATTTGTTGCCGGTACGAAAGTAACTGTGATCGGCGAAGATCGTATTCCAAAAGATACACCTGTTCTGTACGTTGGCAACCACAGAAGCTATTTTGACGTGGTTCTGACTTACGCAAGATGCCCGGGACTGACCGGTTACGTTGCAAAAGACAGTATGAAAAAAATCCCGCTTCTTTCCAGCTGGATGAAACGGCTGCATTGTTTATTCCTGAACAGATCTGATATCAAAGAAGGGCTGAAGACGATCTTACAAGGAATCGATCAGATGAAAAATGGTGTTTCCATGTGTATCTTCCCGGAAGGCACACGCAACGAAGCATCGGATGATACACTGCTTCTTCCATTTAAAGAAGGAAGTCTGAAAATGGCAGAAAAGACCGGATATCCGATCATTCCAATGTCAATCAACAATACGAGAAATATTTTCGAAGCCCATAGACCGTTTATCCGTTCTGCACATGTGGTTCTGGAATACGGCGAGCCAATCTATCCGAAGGATCTGCCAAAGGAACAGAAAAAATTCCTCGGTGCCCACTGTCAGGAGATCATTCAGAATACCATATCCAAAAATCAGTCACTGGTATAAAAATATGATGAAAAAAGTTTCTCAGATTTCTTTTTACACCGGGAGCAGAGAAGAACTGCTCCCGGGATTTACTTCAAAATTCCCTTATATTTCTTCCTGTTCCGATATCACAAAACATCCGGGACACTTCTGCCCATGGCACTGGCATCCGGCCATGGAGCTTTTTTATCTTAAACAGGGATCTCTTGAATACAACACACCTGGCAGCAGAATCCTTTTGGCGGAGGGCTGTGGCGGTCTGATCAATTCCAATGTCCCGCACATGACAAGACCAGGTCCGGATTTTGCTTCCTCGACACAGTTGCTGCATCTTTTCGACCCTTCTTTTATTTCCGGCGTCCATGGCAGCCTGATCGATGAGAAATATGTCACACCGCTGACCACCGCATCCCAGATCGAGATCATCCCTCTTTATCCGGATCATCCGGAACATAAACAAGTGCTCTCTGCTATCCGCGATTCCTTTTTGATTTCAGAAAACACCCCCGGCTACGAACTAAAACTGCGTTCTGCCCTCTCAGATATCTGGTTTCAGATTTTTGAACTTGCACTGCCGCTGATGCAGACCAAAGACCGGTTTGACAAACGAAACAAACGCCTGAGACTGATGATGGTCTACATTCATGAACATTACGCCGAAAAGATTTCCGTAAAAGATATTGCCGGTACCGCTTTTGCCAGTGAACGCGAATGTTTCCGACTCTTTCACGACTGTCTGCATATGAGCCCTGCCGAATATATCAAAAACTACCGTCTTCAGGCAGCCTGCGATATGCTCGCAAATACAAGAGAACATATCACTTTTATCAGCCAGAGCTGCGGCTTTGGAAGCAGCAGTTATATGGGGAAAATTTTCCGTGAATCGATGGGATGTACACCGAACGAATACCGCACAAAGCTGCGTGGCTGATATAAAATGATAGTCAGGCGGATATTCGCAATCCGCTTTGCTATTTGGTTAAAATGCTGCATTTCATGCATCATCGGCAGCATATCTTCGATTCCGCACATAAGATTGGCAGTATTCTGCTATAAAAAGGCAGAAATAAGATATTTTTTTGCCTTTTTATGCACTATAATCATAATCGAAATGAATCATATCCCTCAAAATCCTGGTCGCACACACGATTGCTTACCACTTTGCAGAAGTGGCGGCCTTCTCCGACTGAATGATTCATTGCAGCTGGAAATGCCCACATACATTTACCTTGCTGTATTCATTTCATCACACTACTTTCGGATCAGGGCGTGATTCGGCCATCATGCCCGAGTTCCCTTTTCGTTTTTTCGATAAATTTGAGAGGAGATTCTATGAGTGCAATTAAAATTGTTTTTTTTGACATTGACGGAACTTTAATTGATATGAATAAGAAACGTATTTCTGAAAAAATGCTGGAGACACTCCGCAGGCTGAAAGAAAACGGCACGATTATTTGCATTGCGACCGGCAGAAGTCCGATAGCACTTCCGCATTTTGAAGGTGTTGAATTTGATGCTTTTCTGACTTTTAACGGTTCTTACTGTTTCACAGAAGATGCGGATATCTTTTCCAATCCAATCCCGACTGAAGATGTACATATGATCATCCAAAACGCCACGGCTCTTGGTCGTCCTCTGACGGTTGCCACAAAAAACAGACTGGCATCAAACGGCAAGGATGAGGATCTGATCGAATATTATTCTTTTGCCAAACAGGAGATTGATGTGGCTGATGATTTTGAGCAGGTTGCTAATGAAAAAGTCTATCAACTGATGGCCGGAAGCTCACTTGCAGAACATCCGGCACTGATGAAGGATGTTTCCCATGCACGTATCACCTTCTGGTGGAACCGTGCCGTTGACATTATCCCGACAGACGGCGGAAAAGGCCGCGGCATCGAAAAAATGTTAGAATATTATCACTTCGATAAATCGCAGGCAATGGCGTTCGGAGACGGAAACAATGACATCGAAATGTTGAAGAGTGTCGGCCACGGCGTTGCCATGGCAAATGCTTCTGATGAATTAAAAGCGATTGCCGACGATGTGTGCGGTGATGTGGCAGAGGATGGTATTTACTACTACTGTCTGGAACATGGTATGATCTGAACTCTGCACACCGCCTGCAAAGGTTGAAGTCCCTCACATCTGAAGTATAACAAAAAGCTCCGGCGAGAATGTAATCACATTCCGCCGGAGCTTTTTCTGTTTTATTTGTTTCTATATTTCCTGTAATTTTTCCACTACTTTTTCAAAATGCATGAAATGCGATGCCTTTACCAGCACGGTATCCCCGCTCTGGATCAGAGACGGCAGACAGGTCAGCAGTGCCTCCATCGTCGGAACCTGCAGCACTTCGCCACAGCCGCCGTTTGCCATGGCTGCTTCTGCCATATGGCTGCTGATCTTTCCGGTGCAGATCAGAAGGTCGATCTTGTTCTTTGCCGCATGGTATCCGACTTCTGCATGCATCTGTTCTTCGTTTTCTCCAAGCTCTCCCATGTCACCAAGGATCGCCACTTTACGGCCTTTTGCATCTCGCAGCACGTCCAGAGATGCTTTCATGGAAACCGGATTTGCATTGTAGCAGTCATCGATGATCTGGATATCTCCATGGTTAATGATATGGAATCTTCCGCCAACCGGCTCCAGTGCCTCGATGCCGGCTTTGATCTCCTGCATAGTCAGTCCCAGTGCCCTGCCGACAGCCGTCGCTGCCAGTGCATTGAGTACCATGTGCCATCCCGGGATCGGAACGGTAACACGGATGCTCTCTACGTCTGCATGGATCGTGCAGGCAATACCGGAAAGCCCCAGGCTCTCGATCTCATCGGCATAGACCGGCTTCTGTCCTTCCACACCGAAAAATATCGGTTTGATGCCTTTTACTTCCTCGATCGTATCCAGCTTGTCATCGTCCCCATTTAAAATGATGCAGCCGTCTTCTTTCAGGAAATCAAAGATTTCCGTCTTTGCTCTTAAAATACCGTCGCGGTCTTTTAAAAACTCCAGATGACACTGTCCAATATTGGTGATCACGCAGATATCCGGTCTGGCTACTTTGGCAAGACGATGCATCTCTCCAAAATGGCTGATGCCCATCTCAAGGACTGCGATCTGATGTTCATCTCGCAGACGGAAAACGGTAAGCGGCAGCCCCAGCTCATTATTGAAATTGCCAAGGGTCTTCAGCACATTGTATTTCTGAGCTAAAACCGATGCGATCACTTCTTTTGTGCTGGTCTTTCCGACACTTCCGGTGATACCGACTACTTTGATATCGAGCTGCTGCCGGTAGTACTCGGCGATCCCTTTGACTGCCTCCAGAGAAGATGCAACCTGAATGTACGGTCCTGCCGGGTTTGCCAGCTCTTTTTCACTTAAAACAGCCAGTGCACCTTTCTCAAAAACAGACGGGATAAAGTCGTGTCCGTCTACACGCTCTCCCGGAATTGCCACAAACAGGCAGCCCTTTGCTGCCTGCCTGCTGTCTGTGGTAATACTCTCTACAATACTCTGTTTCATCTCTTCGCTTCCGTGGTAAACACCTCCGCAAGCCTGAGCTATTTTTTCAAGGGACATATTTTTCATGTTAAAAATACCTCTCTGTTCTTTTATTTTGCTGATACAGCGATCAGTTTCTCGCAGAGGTCCGCAAAATCCATGCCAAGTGCCTGTGCTTCCTGCGGCAGAAGGCTGGTCGGTGTCATGCCCGGAAGTGTATTGGCTTCCAGACAGTACATTTTACCGTCCCTGGACATCATAAAGTCCAGTCTTCCGTAATTGTCAAGCTGCAGTGCTTTAAACCCTTTCACCGCATATGCCTGCATCTGCTCTGTCTGTTCTTTCGTCAGAACGGCCGGACAGGTCTCAACAGTGCTTCCGGCTTTGTATTTGTTCGTGTAATCATAAAAGCCTTCAATCGGTGCGATCTCAATGATCGGATAAGCTATTCCGTCCACAACACCGACTGAAAATTCACGACCTTTGATATATTCTTCCACAACGATCACATCTTCATAAGAAAATGCATCTACAACTGCTGCTTCGTATTCTTCCTGTGTTTTCGGAATCGTAACGCCGACGCTGGAACCTCCGCAACACGGTTTTACAACGCACGGAAGTGTCATGCCATGTGCCTCAAGCGAAATATCCTCGCCTTTTCTCAGGATAAATCCTGCCGGTGTCGGAACTTCATTCTGCCAGAAAAGCTGTTTGGAAAGTCCCTTATCCATGGCAATCGCACTTCCCAGATAACCACTTCCCGTATAACGGATACCGAGCAGGTCAAAAGCTGCCTGTACTTTTCCGTTCTCACCGTTCTCGCCGTGCAGTGCCAGGAACACAACATCTGCTGCCTGACACAGTGCAATCACATTGGTGCCAAAGAATGCTTTTCCTTCTTGAATGCTCTTCTCTACCTGACTGTCAAAACTTCTCGCATAAGCGGCTGCGGCATCGACATCGTATTCATCGGTAAACGCCTGCATCGGATCTGCATCTTCTCTTCCGAAATAGACATCCACCAGGATAGCCTGATGACCTCTGCTTCGAAGTGCCTTGCATACCTGTGTACCGGATACGATCGATATCTCACGCTCGGTACTGATACCTCCTGCTAAAACAACAATTTTCATAATTTTCCTCCTCATGCCGCAGTTCTGCGGTCTTTTTCTTTCTATATAGCTCATCACTGCCCATCTATGGCTGTATACGACGTCGGATCACTCAGGGTATCGGTTGTGGTGCCTGTCGTTGTATCAGCCGCACTGCTCTCCGGAGTGACTTCCACTCCCTGCTCGTTGATCACACGGGTCTCAGCCGGCTGTGAGATTGCCACAGAGCCGGTGCCCTGATTGATCGAAGACTTATAAACAACGATCGGTGTTCCGATCTCGATATTGTCAAAAATAATACCTGCCTGATCCCACGGTGTATTGACACATCCATGCGAACCATTTCCCTGATAAAGCGTTCCGCCAAAGCTTGCACGCCATTTTGCATCGTGGATACCGACACCGCCGTTGAACGGCATCCAGTAATCAACCGGTGTATTGTAGCTCTTGCCGGTCAGGTTGTCGGCTCCCCGAAGGATCGCCTTTGCTTCCTTGTCAAACAGGCAGTAAAGTCCTAGCGGAGTCTCGTAACCGTCTTTTGTCGCATCGCCGGTAACGACCGGAGTATCAACCAGACACTGTCCGTCTTTGTAGAACCACATACGCTGGTTGGTGATATCAATCTCCACATAGGTATCGCCGATATCGTTTTCTTCCCCTCTTGCCATGGCACTTTCCAGCCACTGTGGCTGTCTTGTCGCAGATTCGCCTGATTTAAGTGTCTCATCCAGCCATGCCGCCTCGGTCTCCTCATCCATCTTCCAGCCGTAATTCATACTGGTTACGGTCACGGTCTCTCCAAGTGAGGTATGGAATGTCTCATCGGTACCGAATGTATCGTACTTGTCTGCCAGCTGTCCGATCCAGTCTGCGATGTGATTCCAGTCAAAAGAAACATTTCCGCTGGAATCTACCGTCATCCAGTCTTTGAATATCTGGTAATCCAGCACATCGGAAGCATCTCCGATCTCATATGTAACCGTCATATCCCAGTATTTCTGCAAAGATGCCAGTTTCTTTTTCAGTTTTTTATTGTCACTGGTCTTCTTTGGTTTCAGATAGCAGTCGCTCTCTTCCAGATTTACTTCGGTCTTGCCGTCCGTCACTGCCTGACAGAGCAGCTCATAGACTTTATCTTCATCCAGCTGATTGCCTTCCACTTCCTCCACAATCTCAAATCCGGAAGACGTTTCATCAATATAGGCATCTTTCGGTTCGGTAACTTTATCGCTGTCAAAAGCATCCAGTTTTTCCATCGCTTCTTTGAGCTTTGCCTTATTGTAAACCGTCGGAGTCGTCATCGTATACTCCTGCGGATGGAAGTATGCATTGATCCATAAAAAAGAGTTCTGTGAATATTTCAGCTGCTGTGCCGCACCGTCTGATACATACTCAAACTGAATATCCGCACCGGCGATCTGTTCGGTCTTGTTGTCTTTTTCATGCACCCGCAGTACATAATCCTGCACCTGGTTTGCAACCAGATTTTCTACTTCTTTTACGGTCTTGCCGGACACATCAATGCCGTTTACCGTCGTCCCCGGAAAGAAACGGTCCATATAGTAAACGCCAAATCCCAGATAAACAGCAACCATGATCAGGACAACAATGCCGGCCACGATAAGAGGTGTTCTGGAATGTTTCTTTTTCGGCAGTTCCGGTTTTACCGGCTGCTGCTCATATCTTCCTGGTCTTCCCTGGCTTCCTTCTCTCCGGCTTCTTTCTGATCCCGGTGTTCTCTGCGGCTGTTCCAGTCCTTCGGCTCTTCTGTGCCGTTCTTCTCTTGAGCCTTCTCGTCTTGAACCTTCTGTTCTTGAACGGTCTCTTCTTCTTTTTCTTTTTGGTCCATCGTTTAATGTGATTTCCTTCATATGCTTTTCCTTTGCCTCTTAAAAATACTGTTATCATCCCCGGTATTTTGCAGCAGAGCAGCCATTTGCGTTCCGCTTTCAAAATACATTCCTATTTTAGCACGTATCCAAAAAAAGTAAACACCTACCTGTCAAGAAAAACAGACCGAAATTACAACATTTTAAATGCGATCAGTACAATCCCCAAAATCACAAGTACCACTCCGGTTGCACGGTTTAACGTTTCCGGTTTTGCCCTGTTTGCAAAACGTGCCGCAATCCTTGCCCACAGGAACGTGAACAGCACGCACAGCACCAAACAGGTGATATCCGGCATGCCGCCGATCGCAAAATGAGAAGCCGCACCGGTAAATGCCGTAAACGCCATGATAAACACGCTCGTTCCGACTGCGGTCTTCAATTCATAGCCAAGCACACTTGTCAGGATCAGAAGCATCATCAGTCCGCCGCCCGCTCCGACAAAGCCGCAGATAAATCCGATCAGCATGCCGCAGATCACAGACTGGATAAAACGCTTCTTTTTTGAGACTGCCTGCATGGCTTCTTTGGTCGTCATAACCGGTTTTACGATAAATTTGACACCAAGCAGCAGTGTCATGACCATCGAAAATCCGCCCATGGTCGTACTCGGGAGCAGACTTGCGATATAGCTGCCCACCAGCGTAAATAAAAGTACCGTGACCATCATCACGATTCCGTTTGCCACATCCAGGTTTTTGTTTTTGCCGTAAGTATAAGCTGAGACCGCACTGGCGAGCACATCGCTGGCAAGTGCGATACCGACTGCCTGATACGGATCCATGCCAAGAAAAGTGATCAGCATCGGACTGATCACAGCTGCCGCACTCATGCCGGCAAACCCGGTTCCGATGCCGGCTCCCATTCCGGCAAAGAAACAGACTAAAATCGTAAAAATCATATTTTGTCCTCTTTTCTCTTTTTGTGTTAAAGCCCATTATAAAACATCTTCTCCACAAAAATCAATACCGCAAGAAACGCTTCTTTCGCTTCCTGCGGTATTTTATCTTTTCTTTCAATATCTTTTATGGCAGTCCGGAAAAAAACAGATCAGACTGATCCGTTTTTCCGTGTCGTTACGGTAACTGTGCTGCCGGTCCATCTCCAGGCAAAACACATCCTCTTTTCCGACCAGATATGCTTCCTCGCCGCACCGGATCTTTACTTCGCCTTCCAGCACAGAAATGTATGCTCTTGTCTTTTTCCCCTGAATGCTGCCGGTATATTCTGCCCCCGGTTCCATATCAATCCGGTAAATCTTTGCCACACAGTTATTTTCATAAGGAAAACAGTTCCATATTTTATATTCGCCCCTTACTTCCTTTGTCGGCTCCATCTCTTTTATATGCACCAGTCTGGACCCTGGAGACACATCCTCTGTCAGCTCCTGAAATTCAATGTGAAGTCCGCCGATAATCTTTCCGATCACACCAAGAGAAGGGTTTGCGGTCCCTTTTTCGATCTGAGCCAGCATACTTTTGCTCACCCCGGTCTGTTCAGCCATTCCCTCAAGACTCATCCCTTTTTCCCTGCGGATCCGCTTTAAATTAACTGCAACGTTATAATTCAGATTGTCCATAACTGCTCCCTAGTCCTCCGATATACTGATCACGCTCAGTTCTTTCCGGTACTTTTTTTTATGTTCTTTTTTCTGGAGGTACATTTCATGATCTGCCTGTTTTATAATATCCCTGACCTGCATCTCCTCATTTCCGCCCTCTACTTCTACGATACCGCAGCTGAAACTCTTCGGATATTCCTTTGTCTGCCCGGATGAAAATTCTTTCTGTATTTTCCTTATTTTCCGCTCTGCCATCTCGTAGGGACAGTTATACAGAATCACGCAGAACTCATCTCCTCCAATCCTTGCAAACACATCTTCTTTTCGGATGTGTTTTTGGATCGTCTCAACAAAAAACGTGATATACCAGTCCCCTTCTGTGTGTCCGTATTGATCATTGATATATTTCAGATGATCCAGATCGCAGTAACAGAAGGTCAGACTGCTCTCTTCTTTCAGCATATCCCCTGCCTTCTCCAGGAAATAGTGACGGTTTCCGATCTGTGTCAGCCCATCGCGGTTCGCTTCCATCCTCAGACGTTCTTCCCGCAGCTTCTCTTCCGTCACATCTCGGATAATATAAAGAAAGGCCTGTTCTCCCTGCCACTGCATATATCCGGTAATGATCCTATAAAAATGATGTCTTGAATCCTCTGCTTCCCATATCCATTCAAAAGAATCTCTGCTCTCTTCCGACCGGTGTTTTTGTGCGAACCGAATACACATCTGGTAAACTTCATTCCGGTCAATACTTCTGTCATTCCTCTTTTTACAGTACAGAATCCTCCTGCCATCGGCACTGGTCACGAAAATCTCCTCTTCGCTGCGGTCGATCATCTCTACCAGAAGCTGATTGTAAGTTTCTACCATCCCGGCATGTATTTTTTCCCGCTCTGCTTCCTGTTTCAGTTTTAATTCCCGCTCCTTCAGCTGCTGCGTCATCGTATTGAATGCCTCTGAAAATTCCCCGAGATAAGATACTGTCTGAGAATAGTCACCCTTTGCCACCTGTTTTGCCTGCCAGGTCAGATGATTTAGATTTGCATGGATATTTTTTAAATTTTCGCACAAAAAATTCTCCCGCGGAGGCGGCTGCACCGATAGATTTCCTCTCGAAAGGGCTGCTGCGTACTGTTTTGTTTCTGTAAACGTCTTTGCAAAATACTGCAGTCCCCTGCCAAGCTTCCGAAAAGGCTCATCGAGTTGTTCCACATCAAGCGGCTGAATTTTTTTATCATACAGGATGCTTCTGAGGTATTCAAACAATAATTCGCTGTTTTTATCCTCCATGACTATGCTCCTATTTTTCGTCTTCTATATTTGCATGAAATCTGCACACGCGGTCACCGGTTGCCCAGCAGTCTACCTCTACTGCCGTATAGAATTTTCCGGAATACATGCTTAAAATACCGCCGATAAATCCTTCGTCGTAATTGCATACCGTCTCGCCAAGGATCGGAAGTCCGGAACAGTCCGCATCCTCTGACACATTGAGAATGATCTTTCCGCTCTCCTCATCTACCTTTTCGATACGCAGCACACCGATCTTTAATTCCTGCATTTTACTCTGAAGCTCACTTACAAACTGATCCAGCGGCTGATCCAGATTCAGCATTTTCTTTGCAAAATATTCTCCCGCCTTGCGTCCGGCATTGCGGAAAATCTCAATCTGCTTTTCCTTTCCAAACTGTCCGATCAGCTCCTCTTTCAGGGAATATTCCAGCAGACGGTAAACCATCACCGGAAGCTCTTCTCCGAGATTGCCTCTGCTGCCCGCATCATACTGCAGATAATCCTCCAGTGTAAGAGCTTTCCCTCCCGTCATAAAAACATTTTCTTCCATTGTATTCTCCTCTGCCTGTGTCCATTTATTCCTTGACTCATCATTCTATGTATTTCAGTATAACATCTCTGTTTTCTCAGTTCAACCAATTTTCCGATAAAAAGAGCCATAACCAACTTCATTTAAAGTCAGCCATGGCTCTGTTTTCTCAAATTTTTATTTATCTTCCAGAATCTTATCGATACTTACCAGTTTTACGCTCAGTACAAAGATTTCTGTTGCCGTTTTCAGCTCTTCCGGTGTCGGGTAAGACGGTGCGATACGAATATTGGAATCCTGCGGATCTTTTCCATACGGGAATGTTGCACCGGCATCGGTCATAACAACACCCGCTTCTTTTGCTTTGGCTACGATTGCTTTTGCACAGCCAGGCAGTGAATCAAAGGAAATGAAGTATCCTCCGCGCGGTTCAAGCCAGCTTCCGATCTCCAGTCCGCCCAGCTCATTTTTCAGTCCGCTCAATACAGCTTCAAATTTCGGACGCAGGATGTCTGCATGCTTTCTCATATGCAGCACCATGCCGTGGATATCTTTGAAGAATCTTACGTGACGCAGCTGGTTCAGCTTGTCATGACCGATGGTCTGGATGGTCATCTGCTTTTTAATATCTGCAATGTTTGCTTTGGAAGTACCGATTGCAGCTACACCGGAACCCGGGAAGCTTACTTTGGATGTAGAGCAGAATTTGTAAACCATGTCCGGATTACCTTCTTTTTTACATTCCATCAGGATCTCAACCAGGTTGTCCTGTTTATCCTCATATAAATGATGGATACCATATGCATTGTCCCAGTAAATACGGAAGTCTTCTGCTGCCGGTTTCAGTCTTGCGAAACGACGTACTGTCTCATCAGAATAGGTGATACCCTGTGGGTTGGAATATTTCGGCACACACCAGATACCTTTGACTGCCGGATCGTTGTTGACATATTCTTCAACCATATCCATATCCGGTCCATCTTCATGCATCGGAATGTTGATCATCTCAATACCAAAGTGCTCTGTAATCTTGAAGTGACGGTCATATCCAGGAACCGGGCACAGGAATTTTACTTTATCCAGTTTGCACCACGGAGTGCTGCCCATTACACCATGAGTCATGGAACGTGCCACCGTATCGTACATAACGTTCAGACTTGAGTTTCCATAAATAATAATGTTGTCCGGAGATACCTCTGTCATATCAGCCAGAAGCTCTTTTGCTTCTTTAATACCATCAAGTACGCCATAGTTTCTGCAGTCAACGCCTTCTTCACATACCAGATCTGCATTGCTGTCCAGTACATCCATCATTCCCATTGACAGATTCAGCTGTGCGGTAGAAGGTTTTCCTCTGGACATATCCAGCTTCAATCCTTTGGCCTTTATCTCTGCGAACTGCTGTTCCAGGTTCTCTTTTTCCTTAAGCAGCTCTTCTCTGCTCAAATCCTTGTACGGTGTCATAGTAATCCTCCTCATCTTTCATGTCCATACGCAAAATACACTTGTTTGCCCTGCACGTATCCTGCTCTATCAGCTATTTTATTACGCACCTTGGGTTTCGTCAAGCTTTTTTCGATTTTAGTGATGGAACAGACGGATTCCTGTAAATGCCATTGCCATATTATATTTATCGCATGTCTCGATCACCAGGTCATCTCTTACGGATCCGCCCGGCTCTGCAATATATTTTACACCGCTCTTATGAGCACGCTCGATGTTGTCGCTGAACGGGAAGAATGCATCAGAACCAAGTGTTACATCCTGCATCTGATCCAGCCATGCACGTTTCTCTTCTTTTGTGAATACTTCCGGTTTTTCGGTAAATACTTTCTGCCATGCTCCGTCAGCCAGTACATCCATATACTCGTCTCCGATGTAAACGTCGATCGCATTGTCACGGTCTGCACGGCGGATGCCTTCGATGAACGGCAGGTTCAGAACTTTCGGGCACTGACGCAGCCACCAGTTGTCAGCCTTCTGTCCGGCAAGGCGTGTGCAGTGTACACGGGACTGCTGTCCGGCACCGATACCGATCGCCTGTCCGTCTTTTACATAGCATACGGAGTTAGACTGTGTGTATTTCAGTGTGATCAGAGAAATCTTCAGGTCATTTAATGCATTCTGCGGAATGTCTTTGTTTTTTGTCACGATGTTGGAAAGCAGCTCATCGTCAATCTTCAGATCCTGACGACCCTGTTCAAACGTAACACCAAATACCTGTTTGTGCTCCAGTTTTGCCGGAACATAGTTTTCATCGATCTGGATCACGTTGTAATTTCCTTTTTTCTTCTGTGCCAGGATCTCCAGTGCTTCTTCGCTATAACCAGGAGCGATCACGCCGTCGGATACTTCACGTTTGATCAGCATGGCAGTGTCTTTGTCGCAGACATCGGACAGTGCAATAAAATCTCCGAAAGAAGACATACGGTCTGCACCTCTTGCTCTTGCATAAGCACATGCCAGCGGTGAAAGATCACCCATGTCATCTACCCAGTAGATTTTTTTCAGGACATCAGACATCGGCAGACCGATCGCTGCACCTGCCGGTGAAACATGTTTAAAAGAAGTCGCTGCCGGCAGTCCGGTTGCCTCTTTTAATTCTCTTACCAGCTGCCAGCCGTTAAATGCATCCAGGAAATTGATGTATCCAGGTCTTCCCATCAGCACTTTGATCGGAAGGTCACTGCCGTCTGCCATGTAGATCTTAGATGGTTTCTGATTCGGGTTACAGCCATATTTCAGTTCTAATTCTTTCATTCTGATTTCCTCCTGACGTTTCATAATATACGTTAATTCATAAGATGCCATACGAATTGTTCCGTACTTCGTACTCTCACAATTCTTATCTGTTTTTATTTACGATCTTTGTCTCATATTTTCCGGTTGCGATGTCGATGTAACGCACAAACAGGGAGACTTTGTTATCCTCGTTCAGACTGTTCCACAGGGTTTCGGTAAATGTTTCCATATCATCCGGAATTGCGATCAGTTTCGGTTCTCCTTCGAAACTTGGCAGCGGATTGCCGTCGCACTTATAAGTATGGATGAAATGTCCTTCGCCTGCCACACAGTTTTCATATGCAAACGTATAGCGGTTGCAGGAATCCGGATTTCCGTTATTGCTCTTTAAAATCGACATTGCATAGCTGTATTTTCCGTTTTCGATGTGCATGATACCGGAGATACGCGGTGTATAGTTCGGTGCATCCGGCTCAAACTCACGGCTTCGAAGAGACTGTTCAAATGTAAGCTGACGATCCATGCCTTCGTAGATGGTATCGGTCTGATCTCCGTTTGTAACGATCGTCTTATTTCCCAGCACACGTACCGGTGCGTAGATGATCAGGCTCGGGTCAACCAGCTTGGAAGGATCAAATGCCTGTGTTCGGATGCCTTCTCCATCCTCCACAAAGATACGGTTGCGGCTGTTCTCGCTTCTTCCCATGATAAAATAAGCGGTCACTGCCTTTGTACCATCCTTGGATCTTCCAATGATGATACCTCTTCCCGGATAAGAATTTTCCTGAAGTTCTTTTTCAATCGATAACATTTCCATGTTTGCATTCTCCTTTTCTTTTCACTCTCAACCTGCTTTGAAGCACTGTGCCAATCCACAGAACATTTCATTTTGCCAAAAATCCGAATTCAGACCAAGGCAAAAAAAATGTGCCGCACACTCCAAGCAAGATCTGCCCAGACGGTCGACACTTTTACCCTTATACTCCCTGTGGTCTATTCCACTTCCGTCAGTCGTATAATTATTTAAACCTTACCATTTCCCTGAAAAAAAGTCAACCTTGATTTTCGGTTTTCAGCCTTTTTCCATCCAGCACTGCCTCAGTCAGCACATCGCCCCGGTATTTCAGTTTCAGAGAAAAAAACGGATGCTCTTCTTTTAAAAGTTTAAAAAAGATTTTATCGCCTTCCCAGAGGTTCAGCCTTTCAAGCTCACTTTTCTTTACCCACTCCAGCGTTCCTTCATCGCAGGTGATCATATCCCCTTCAAAGCCATCCGCCGTGTAAAGACACATATATTCCGTTTCCCATGCATCTGAAAGAAACGTGACCAGTCCCCGGAAACGCCAGGAAGTGAGCGTAAGGCCTGTCTCTTCCTTTACTTCACGGAGCAGACATTCTTCCGGCGTCTCGTCCTTCTCAAAATGCCCGCCGACCCCGATCCACTTGTCTTTATTGACATCCACCTCTTTTTTGATGCGGTGCAGCATCAGATAGCAGTCATCCTTTTCCAGATAACAAAGTGTTGTAAGTCCCATTTTCTGTCTTTTTCTCCCTTTCCCGGTGCATGACGTGCACCTCGCAGCAAGAATGCCAGAGGCATTCTTGAATTAAGTTTCATACCTGCATATTTCCCTACATCTGCTTGCGGACAACTGCATATTCATCATCCAGCCGATAATATGGGCAACAATAGTGGCTGTCCTCCATAAAACGCACCAGCTCATCCTCATCAAGATTCACTGTACAGATGGATTCTTCACAGTCCTCGTCATATACATAATTCACACAGGTTTCACAGTCATTACGCATCGCTTTCTCCCTTTCTCAATTTCCGTAAAGCTGATACAGGCATCCCGTCTGATTTTTTTATACTTTCTGTTCTCGGTTCTGGAATTGCCTGCTCTGTGTTCATCTTATCTTTTTTTCTTTTTTCTGTCAATGCCAGGAATCCAGGCTATCATGTTTCTGCTTTTTGGCTCTTTTACGACATATTTTGTCCTGTAAAGGCACATGCTGTCCTTTAACGGGACAGCCCTTTTTCAATTTTCGTTTACCATGTGTTTGACCAAACGATTTCCGCATGAATTCAAGTCGAACGCACGTGAGACTTGGCACGCGATTCCGGTCAGCCTGGCTGACATTTGCCTGACAGGATCGCTGTGCAATAAAGGGTTCAAGGAGACCTTATGAATTGTTTTACCAAAAAGGAGGACTTATATGCCGCGAATTATAGAAGGAAAAGAAATGAACCTGATCGGCGACCGACTCCGGGTTCTGCGAAAAAAACATCACTTAAGCCAGCAACAGCTTTCCGAACGTCTGGAAACACAGGCTGTTTATATCTGCCGCGGTTCCATTTCAAGAATTGAGGACAAAAGTCGAACCGTCACTGACATTGAACTAATGGGACTTGCAAAAGTACTTGGCGTAAAAATTCAGGATCTGTTTGAATAGTGTTATTTTCCCACTGCAAAGCATTAACTTATTGACTTATTGTGCAGAAACTCTTACAATAGATAGATGAGCAGGATGCGAATTTTTCTTTACTCGAGAGCCATTCGCATACATCAAAACTACGATATATTCATTTATTCTTGAATCAGGAGGATTTTTATTATGCAGCAAGTATCTGTATTTGCAGAAAACCAAAGAGGTATGATGGAAAAGATCACAGGTGTTCTTCGCAGTGAAGATATCAATATCCTGGGATCGGTAACAAATGACAGTGCCGAATACGGTATCGTCCGCATGGTCGTATCCAATCCGGCAGCAGCCGTAGATGCTCTGACAAAAGCCGGTCTTCTGTGCCATCTTACGGAAGTAGTCGGCGTGGAACTGATGGATGAAGTCGGAAATCTGAATCAGCTGCTTCAGGCACTTTCCGAGAGCAATATCAATGTAAATTACCTGTACCTTTCCTTTAACCGCGAGACAGGCATGCCGATCATGGTATTCCATTCCGAGGATATTATGGAAGTGAAAGCCTGTATCGAACGCAAAGGGTATACAGTATTGTAAATGTGCAAATGAACGCCATAAAATATAAAATAGTTTTGTAAAAATAGTACGCCATGATGATTCGAAAACAATCTCCTGACACGCTTCGTTTCCTGTTCGGTTCGCTCGTGTGTTAGCCGCCCTTCGCCTAAACTCGCCTCTTCGAGGCTCAGACAGCGGCTCTTT
>ERZ832317.805-NODE-805-length-42703-cov-17.353639_pt1 | contig 42703 bp, 42 predicted proteins | sample MGYA00519695_ERZ832317 | MGnify/ENA primary metagenome ERZ832317 (study PRJEB31850, sample SAMEA3708726) | human gut metagenome | biome: human gut; feature: human-associated habitat; material: faeces | place: China | collected 2014 ...
ATCGAACCAGAGACACGAGGATTTTCAGTCCTCTGCTCTACCAACTGAGCTAACTGGGCGTCTCACAGAAATTTATTTTACAGGAAAGCCATTAGGATGTCAAGAAAAAAGTTTTGTAAGAATCTTAAATTTTTGAAAAATAAACACAAAAGGGCTTTTCGGGAAAAGGGATACATGCTAAAATATAGCACAGTGAGCAGTTTTTGGAAGGAAGAGGCGCAGGCGGGATACTGCGCGGAAAGAGGTTTTACATGCACGAGAAATTAGTGATTGTTCCGAGAAAGAAATCTACGGTGAAGAAGATTTTAAACGTGGTATGGTTTGTGCTGGCATGCCTGTGCTTTTTATTTGCGATGTGGGTGCCGATTTTATTTGCGGTGCCGGCAATTATTTTTGCCATTATCTGGTATTTCCAGGCATTCCGCTCTGATATTGAGTATGAGTACACCTACTATGACGGAGAGTTCCGTTTCGCGAGAATCAAGGCGAAGCGCAAGAGAAAGGGACTTGGAAGAGTCCAGATGGAAGATGTTCTTGCACTGGCACCGAAGGGTGACAGAAGTGTATACAAGTACGAGAATGACAATTCACTTGCCTGTAAGGATCTGACCTCCGGCGAGAGCGGCACGAAGATCTATGAGCTTGTTTTTAAAGGGGAAAAGGGAATCAACCGCTATGAATTTGAACCGGATGAGGAGATGCTCGACGCAGTCATGGTGAAGTATCCGCGTGCAGTCATAAAGTAGGGAACAAAAAGGTGGCCCGGATCGGTAAAGCGATCGGGACACCTTTTTATATCATATATCATGAATCCGGATGGATTCATGAATCAGTCTTCAATGAAACGCATCCGGCTGTCTGAGACATCCTCGCGCGCAGAGGAGTGAACGGAGACATCCTTCTGGCGCATGCATTTGGCGCATAAAGTTCCGAAAGAGATCGGTGCGCCGCATCTGGTGCAGTGCATGGTAATCGTGTTCAGATGGTCGTCCTTGTACTCGATGCGTCCCTCGCGGATCCACTTTTTGACCTGCATATGCGGGATGTGGAAGTGCTGTGCGACATCATATTCGTTTACATCGTTCTCACGGATGTACTCTTTGACTTCGCGGAAGAGCTTCTGTTCGATACACGATGGGCAAAGATTCTCTTTGTATGTCAATGGAAGCGGTCGTTTGCATTCTTCACAATATTTGTAGTTCCCGAATAAATCCTGTGGTTGTTCCATTGTCTGTCACCTCCGGTAGTATGCTGCCACATCCGTCCGCCGCATGCAGGCATGCGCGTACGTCTTTACTCTATGTTCACTGTTGTATATATTATACCATGAACGACGGTGAATGAAAACTTTTTATCGCGTAGAAAATAAAAGAAACTTAGCAGAAGCTTAGCGGGGAGGAAACGATTTGAAACTGTTTCATTTGTCGGATCTTCATATAGGAAAACAGCTGCATCACTACAATCTCGCGGCAGAGCAGCGCAAGACACTGGCGCAGATTGTGGCGCTTGCAAAAAGCGAGCACCCGGATGCCATCCTGATTGCGGGAGATATTTACGACACGCCGGTGCCTTCGGCGGAGGCAGTGTCTGTCTTTGATGCGTTTCTGTCAGCATTATGCGAGATAGAGCCGCAGATTGCAGTCATGATCATTGCGGGGAATCATGACAGTGCCAGAAGAATTGATTTTGCCAGCAGTATTCTTGCAAAGCATGAGGTGTATATCGCGGGACTTCCGCCGATGCAGGAGGGGGAGACGATTCGCCGCGTGACGCTTGCGGACGGATACGGTGAGGTGGATTTTTATCTGCTTCCGTTTGTGAAGCCGGGTTATGTGAGAAAGCTGTTTGACGAGGAAATAAAAGGCTATGACATGGCGGTAAGGCGCCTGATTGAGCGCGAGGAGATAGATTCGGCGCGAAGATGCGTGATCCTGTCACACCAGTTTTATACGGCGGGCGGAAAGGAGCCTGCGACCTGTGACTCCGAAATCCACTATGTCGGAGGCGTTGAAAATGTCGATGCCGGCGTGCTTGCGCCGTTCGACTATGCTGCATTGGGACATATCCACCGCGCACAGCATATAGGAGCGGAAAAATACCGCTATTGCGGGACGCCTTTTCCGTATTCTGTCAGCGAGGCGGGGGAGGAGAAGAGCGTGACGGTCGTGGAACTGGGAGAAAAGGGACAGCCGCCTGTGATCCGGCAGATTCCGCTTCCGCCGGTGCGGGAGGTAAAAAAGCTGACCGGGACGCTGCATGAGATTTTGGAGCAGGCGGGGCAGGAGGTCTGCCACGCATTTGTGAGCATCACACTTACGGATGATGTGGAGGCGTTCCAGCCGAAGGAGCGTCTGGAGGAAAAATACGACCACATCCTGGAGATACGGATCGACAACGCGCGGACGAGGAAGCTGTTGTCGGACACGGAAGAGCAGCTTGCCGAAGTGCGGCCGGAGGAGGCGTTTGCCATGTTTTTCTCGGAGATGAACGGGAGAGAGATGACGCCTGAGGAGCGGGAACTGATGCGTCAGGTGATTGCGCAGGAAATGGGGGGGGACGAATGAAGCCTGAAAAACTCATCCTGTCAGCGTTCGGATCATATGCGGGACGCACGGAGATTGATTTTACGGTGCAGACGGGCGGACTGTTTCTGATCACGGGGGATACCGGCGCCGGGAAGACCACGATTTTTGATGCCATCACCTATGCGCTATACGGGGAGGCGAGCGGCGGAGGCAGAAGCGGAGCCATGATGCGGAGCCAGTATGCCAAAAGTGTGACGGAGACCTATGTGGAATTCTCTTTTTTGTATGCGGGCGAGTCATACCGCGTGCGGAGAAATCCGGAATATAAGATCGTAAAAGAATTGAAAAACGGAAAGCTGCGGGAGCAGAAGGTTCCGGCAGGCGTGGAACTGACGCTGCCGGACGGAACGGTGTATCCGGAAAAAAGGAGCCAGACCGATGCGAAGATCGAAGAGCTTATCGGACTGACAAAGGAGCAGTTCACACAGACTGCCATGATCGCGCAGGGCGATTTTTTAAAACTTCTGTATGCAAAGTCGGACGACCGGAAAAAGATTTTCTCCAAATTGTTTCACACAGACGCATATTGGAGAATCCAGGAGAACTTAAAGCGGCGTTCGCTCGAGATGGACCGGCTGCTTGCGGAAAACGAGAGAGCTGCCGAGCAGGAGAGAGCGCGCGTGATTCTGCCGCGCGAAGAACTGAAAGAACTTCCACTTCCGGAAGCAGTGGAGCAGATTGGTATCCGGGAGAGTGAGCTGACGGCTTTGCAGGAGAACGTGCGGGAGGAGATCCGGAGGCTGACTGCGGCAATCTCTAAGGCGAAGGAAGTCAATGAACTGTTTGAAGGGTTAAGAGACTGTGAACAGCAGGTACAGAAGTTAAAGGAAGAAGAGCCCGTGGAAGCGCGCCGGAAAGAACAGCTGGAGGCGGCAGCACGTGCGGAGAGGGTGCATGTGAAGGAATTGTGCTGCAATGAGCGCTTGAATGAGCGGCGGCAGTCCGACGAGACGGTGGAGCGGATGAAGCGCCTTATCGCGGAGGAAAAGGAAGTACATGACAGGCAGGAGCAGGACTTTAATACGCTTAAGACGCAGAGCGCCGATGCGGCAGAAGCCGACGCGGAGAAAATGCTCCGCATCCGGGAACAGCTTCCGGTGTATGAGCGCCTGGGAGAGGCGGTAGAACAGGAGCGGCAGGCAAAGCAGGCGTACGAGTCGGCGAAGCAGTATTATGAGCGTGCGGTGCGGGAAGGCGCCAGCCGGCTGCTCGCGGAAAAAAACAGGCAGCTTTTGCTGGAGGAGAAGTATGTCAGCGCCGCAAAAGCGTGGGAGCGGGCATCTGCCCGGTCCACGGAGGCGTCTGCGGAATATGAGCACGTGTACCAGCTGTTTTTAAAGGAACAGGCGGGAATTCTGGCACAGAATCTGCGGGAGGCAGAGCCTTGTCCGGTCTGCGGCTCCCTGACACATCCGCATCCGGCGTCCCTTGCCGAGAATGCGGTCAGTGAAGCGGCGGTAAAGGCGGCGAAGGAACAGCGGGAGCAGGCGGAGACGGCGCGCGATGCTGCGTATCAGGAATTTGATGGGCAGAAAAGCGCGGCGGCAGAGCAGGAGCTGCGTCTGGAGCAGGCGAAGCAGCAGTTCTTGGCGCTTGCGGGAGATACGTGCGGCGACGGAGAGAAAGAACTTTATACGTTTGCCGCACAGCAGGCGACAAAAGAACCTGCAGCAAAAAAGAGGTCTCTGACAGAGCGTAGACGGCAGGCGGAACGATTTTCACGGGAAGGGGAAAAGCATCCCGGGGAAACGGGAGATGCGGTGGACCGCCTGAAGCTTGAGGCGCTCAAGCGCGACTGGGAAGAAGGACAGCGGGAAACGGCACGGATCCGCGCGGAGTTATCATATGAGACGAAGGAACGGGCTGAGCAAGCGCTGCAGCAGCTGACGGATAAGGCAGACCGGCGGACGAAGTGTCTGGCGGATGCAGAGGAAGCACTGCAAAAGAAAAAGGAAGACATTTCCAGACAAGAGGGAATGCTGACGCAAGAGCAGACGAAGAATGCCGGATTTGTGCAGGAGTGTCTGGAATTGGAGAAAGAATACCGGCAGGCGCTGCGTGATGCCGGATTTTCTTCGGAGGAGGCATACCACGAAGCATTCCTTACAGAGAGCGGGCGGGAGACGCTCGTGCAGCAGTCTGAGGCATACGTCCGGAATCGCGTGGAAAGTGAGGGCAGGCTTCTGACTATGCAGAAGCTGACCGAGGGAAAGCAGGAGATCGGGATCCTGGCATGGGAGACGGAACTGGAGGCGCAAAAACAGCGCCAGCAGGAGCTTCATGAGGAGATTCTTGCAATGCACACCGCATACGAGACGGATGCGAAAGTGGTGGAGCGCTGCAGGGAATATTTCGCCGCACACGAGCGGCTCGATGCGGAAAATCAGGTGCTGAAAAGACTGTACTGCACGGCGGATGGGCGCCTGGCGGGATCGGCGAAGATTGATTTTGAGACCTATGTGCAGCGCCGGTATTTCCGGCAGGTGATCTACGAGGCGAACAGACGGCTATTGACGATGAGCGGACATCAGTTTATGCTTAAGCTGAAAGAGACGGAAAACAGCGGGCGCAAATCCAACGAAGGTCTGGATCTGTCGGTGTACAGTCTGGTCACGGACAGTGAGCGCGATATCCGTACCTTATCCGGCGGTGAGTCGTTTCTGGCAGCGCTTGCCATGGCGCTTGGGCTTTCGGATATTGCCATCCGCAAGGCGGGTGCCGTGCATCTGGACATGATGTTTATCGATGAGGGATTCGGTACACTGGATGCGCAGTCCAGAAAACAGGCGATTGAAGTATTGTCACAGCTCGCGGGAAGCGAGCGCCTGGTGGGAATTATCTCCCATGTGACAGAATTAAAAGAACAGATAGAACACAGACTTTATGTCACGCGCACGGAGAACGGAAGCGAGGCAGTCTGGGAGGAATAGCAGTGGAAAAGTATGAAAACAGGCAGGAATGTCCGATTGGTGTGTTTGATTCGGGAGTCGGGGGAATCAGTGTGCTGCGGGAACTGGTGGCACAGATGCCGAACGAGAATTATATCTTTTTTGGGGATTCTAAGAATGCGCCCTACGGTACGAAGACGCTGGAGGAAGTGCAGCGGCTGACCTGTGCGGATGCCGAATATCTGCTGTCACGCGGCGTAAAGGCGCTCGTGGTGGCATGCAACACGGCGACAAGCGCGGCCATCCGGATCCTTCGGGAAAAATATGCGGATATGCCGGTGATCGGAATTGAGCCGGCACTAAAGCCGGCGGTGCACGCGGGCGGTCACCCGCGCGTTCTTGTCATGGCAACGCCGATGACCCTGCGCGAGGAGAAGTTTCATGCCCTGATGCAGCGGTTTGAGTCGGATGCCGAGATCTTAAGGCTGCCGTGCCCGGGATTGGTGGAGTATGTGGAGCAGGGTGTGCTGGAGGGTGCAGAACTCGAAGCATTCCTTGCAAATCTGTTTGAACCGTACCGAAGCCATCCGGTAGATTGTGTTGTGCTGGGCTGCACGCATTACCCGTTTGTGCGGGAGACAATCCAGAAGCTTCTCGGAGCTGGAGTGCAGATCTTTGACGGCGGAGCGGGGACCGCGCGGGAGACAGAACGCAGGCTTAAGGATTGCGGTCTGTGCAGTGGCAGAGCGCAGCAGGGAACCGTGGAATTGTGCAACAGCCTTGCGTCGGAGCAGATGAAACAGTTGGAGATCCGGCTGCTCCAGTCGGGCACGGTGCAGGCAATTATAAAAAAATAGAAATAAAATATTAAAGAAATCTAAATAACATTGAATGTTTTTTTAGAAAGCTTTATGAAAATCGACATACTTCGGACACATTTTTTCCGTATACTAACATCATCGAAAGGAGCTGAGGACGGTTTCCCAGAGCTTCGTTCCCAGCAGCTCAGAGATGTGGAATAAAGGTCATATTTCTGCAGAACCTTTCGGTGAAGATTCCTTTATATAGATTAACATTTTCATAACTAAACTCCTCGAAAACCCCCGGGACAGAGATGTCCCGGGGGTTTTTCATTGGGGGAAAAGTTGTGTACAAACGGTCGAAGAAGTGCTATGATTGTCGTATGAATTATATTTATAAGTAGGAACAAGTCCTACGAAGATAGACAAAAGAAAAAAGCCTGCAAAGCAGGCTCCACACACTGTGGATCGCAAAAGCGATGGTTTGAATAAATTCTTATTTGAACTTATGATGTAAATTTAATATGGTATTAAACTTGTAATTAGTATAGAGCATTTTATAAAATATGTCAATAAAAAAATGGAGGTAAACGATGGGAGAAGAATATTTTTTGGGACTGGATATGGGGACAGGATCTCTTGGGTGGGCGGTGACCGATGACAAATACCAGATTTTGCGAAGACATGGAAATGCTTTGTGGGGCGTAAGACTGTTTGAAACGGCGAACACTGCGGAAGAAAGAAGAATGTTCCGCACGAACAGGCGCAGACTGGATAGACAGGGCTGGAGAATTAAGATTTTGCAGGAATTGTTCGCGGAAGAGATATGCAGGGTTGATCCTGGGTTTTACCTGAGAATGAAGGAAAGTAAATACTATCCAGAGGATAAGAGGGATGCAAATGGGGAGTGCCCAGCGCTGCCGTATGCGTTATTTGCAGATGCACAGTATACAGATAAAGATTATCATAGAGAATTCCCTACAATATATCATTTACGAAAAATGTTAATGGAGACAGAGACAACGCCGGATATACGACTGGTCTACCTTGCGTTTCATCACATGATGAAACACAGAGGACATTTTCTGCTGTCTGGAGATATTAGTCAGGTGACAGAGTTCCGGAATACATTTCTGCAGATGATTGCTAACATAAAAAGTGAAGAGCTGGATTTTTTCCTTGAAATAGAGGAAACACAGATGGGGCAGATTGAGGCTGTGCTCAAAGACCATAAACTGACCAGATCAGAGAAAAAGAGGCGCCTGACACAAATTTTAAAACCGGCAACTGCCTGTGAAAAAGCAATATTCACATTACTTTCCGGAGGAACGGTAAAGCTGAGTGATATATTTGGCAAGGCAGAACTGGACGAGGGTGAAAGACCTAAAATTTCATTTGCAGATAATGGGTATGATGACTACAGCGCAAGTGTGGAAGCAGATCTGGGTGAACAATATTATATTATCGAATCGGCGAAAGCGGTATACGACTGGTCAGTTCTTTCGGATATTCTTGGTGACAGTGTTTCTATATCGGATGCAAAAGTTAAACTATATGAGAAACACAAAAAAGATCTGGCATACCTGAAGAAAGTGGTCAGAGAAAATCTGCCCCGAGAAGTGTACAACCAGGTATTTGTCAATACAGATGAAAAGTTATGCAATTATTGCGCTTACATCGGTATGGCGAAGAAAAATGGAAGAAAGGTGGCACTGGAGGGAAAACGTTGCACTAGAGAAGAATTTGAAAGCTTTCTCAGAAAAAAGATAGTGAATAAAATTGAGGACAAAAAGATTCAGGAATATTTGTCAGAGGAAATAGAAAAAGGCACATTTTTGCCGCGACAGGTGACAAAAGATAATGGGGTTATTCCCTATCAGATTCATCTATATGAACTGCGAAAAATAATAGATAATCTGAGCCCTCGCATGCCATTTATACGTGATAACGGGGATAAGATAATCCAGCTGTTTACGTTCCGCATACCATATTATGTGGGTCCTTTGGGAAAGGGGGAGGGAAGCGAAAAGTTCTCCTGGGCAGTGCGCAGAACAGACGAGGCAATCTATCCGTGGAATTTTAAAGATGTTATTGATGTGGAGGCAAGCGCAGAAAAATTTATATGCCGCATGACAAATAAGTGTACCTATTTGTACGGAGAGGATGTTTTACCAAAGGATTCTCCTTTGTACAGTAAGTTTATGGTATTGAATGAACTGAATAATTTGAAATTAGATGGGCAGTCTGTTTCGGTAGAATTAAAGCAAAGAATTTATCAGGAACTGTTCTGCCATACCAGAAAAGTGACGCAGAAAAAATTAGTGTCCTATCTTGTGCGTGAAGGTATTACAGGAAAAAATGTAGAAATCAGTGGTATTGACGGAGACTTTAAAGCATCTCTCACAGCGTATCATGATTTTAAGGAAAAATTAACAGGAGTGGAGTTGAGCCAGCAGGAACAGGAAGAAATCGTCCGGAATATTGTACTGTTTGGAGAGGATAAAAAGCTGTTAAAGCATAGACTGGAAGGAAGATTCCCTCAATTGACACAAAAGCAGATTAGCGTAATTGCTACATTGTCATACAAGGGCTGGGGGAGACTTTCAAGAGAATTTTTGGAAAATATAACGGTTCCAGCACCCGGAACCGGCGAAGTATGGAATATTATTACCGCATTATGGGAGACAAATGATAACCTGATGCAGTTATTATATGGAGAATATGGATTCCAGACAGAAATAGAATGTTTTAACGCAAAAGAAAAGAAAAAAAGTTTATCCTATGAGACGATTGAAGAATCCTATGTATCTCCGTCCGTAAAGAGGCAGATCTGGCAGACGCTTCAGGTTGTAAAAGAACTAAAAAAGGTGATGCGGGGAGATCCCAAGCGCGTGTTTATTGAAATGGCACGAGAAAATCAGGAAAGCGAGCGGACAGAATCCAGAAAGAAAACTTTGCTGGATCTATATAAGAACTGTAAAAAGGAAGAACCAGAGTGGATTGCGGAATTGACAGAACATCTGGAAAAGCTTGATGACAGTCAGATTAGGAAAGACAAGTTATTTTTGTACTACACGCAAAAAGGCAGATGCATGTATTCCGGGGAGAGAATAGAATTAGAAGATCTATGGGACAATACCAGATACGATATAGATCATATTTATCCACAGTCAAAAACAATGGATGACAGTGTGGATAACAGAGTTCTGGTAAAAAAGGAATACAACGCAAAAAAGACAGATGTGTATCCGATTGCAGCTGATATTCGGGGAAAAATGTTCCCGTTTTGGAAGAAGTTGCTGGACAATAAGCTGATTTCCAAGAAAAAATATGATCGTCTGGTAAGAACGGAAGAACTGACACCGGAGGAACTGGCAGGTTTCATTGATCGGCAGCTTGTGGAGACAAGACAAAGCACAAAGGTGGTTGCTGAAATATTAAAGGAGGCATTTCCTGACACAGAAATTGTATATGTAAAGGCTGGAAATGTGTCAAATTTCAGACATATGTTTGATATTGTAAAAGTGCGCGAACTTAATGATTTGCATCATGCAAAAGATGCATACCTCAATATTGTCGTCGGTAATGCTTATTACGTTAAGTTTAACAAAAATGCGGCGTGGTTCATAAAGGAAAATCCGGGACGTTCCTATAATTTGAAAAGAATGTTTGATTACGATATTCGCAGGAACAATGAGGTGGCGTGGTTAGCGGGAAGTGCGGGTACCATTTCGCAGGTAAAAAATATGGTAAGCAAAAATCACATTCTTGTGACCAGAAAGTCTTACGAGGTTACAGGAGGTCTGTTCGACCAGCAGTTGATGAAAAAGGGAAAAGGACAGGTTCCGGTCAAGACAAGCGATGAGCGCTTAGGTAATATAGAGAAATACGGCGGCTATAATAAGGCATCCGGTGCGTATTTTATGCTGGTCAAATCAAAAAACAAGAAAGGGGAAGAACAGCGGACCATAGAGTATGTTCCGATATATTTGAAACATTATATCGAAGAGAGTAAGGAAAATGCACTGGACTATTTGAAAAATGAGCGAAAACTCAAAGAACCGGAAATATTGCTTGCAAAAATTAAGATGGACACTTTGTTCCGGGTAAATGGATTTTACATGTGGCTGTCTGGCAGAACCGGAAAACAGCTTATTTTTAAGGGCGCTAATGAATTGTTGCTGGCAGAACCGGAAACACTTTTGCTCAAAAAGATTATTAAGTATACGCAGCGGCGAAAAGAAAACAAAGACCTGAAACTTACGGAGTGGGATAACATCACGAATGAAGAATTGCTGGCATTGTATGATGTTTTTACAGAAAAACTGAACCATTCGGTCTATGCAGTGCGTCTTGGAGCACAGGGAAAGACCCTGTCAGAGAAGAGACCTGCATTTGAGGAGCTTTCAATGGAGGAAAAGTGTATTGTTTTAAGTGAAGTATTACATTTATTTCAGTGTCAGAGTGGCGCTGCCAATTTAAAATTGCTTGAAGGACCGGCAAGCGCAGGAATTCTGGTTTTGAACAGCAATATCAGCGAATTGGATGAAATACTGATTATCAATCAATCTCCCTCTGGAATCTTTGAGAAGCAGATTGATCTGCTGCGATTATGAGCTGGCGGATTATTGTCATTACCAGACGAGCCAAGCTGGATCTACAGCTTGGCTATATGGTGGTGCGGAGCGAGGAGATAACAAAGGTTGCATTAAACGAGATTTCAATGGTATTGATTGAATCAACGGCGGTGTCGATTACTACAAGTCTGCTGGCAGAACTGGCAAAACGCAAGGTAAAGGTGATTTTCTGTGATGAAAAAAGAAATCCATGTTCCGAACTTGTCAATTATTATGGAAGTCATGATACCAGCAATAAGGTGCGCAAACAGATTGCATGGAAGCAGAGCACCAAGGAGGCGGTGTGGACAGAGATTGTAACGGAAAAAATACGAAAACAAAAGGAAACATTGGAATACTGGGGAAAGGAGGAAGCGCAGTTATTATCTTCTTATCTGAATGAAATTACATGGAATGATGGAACAAATCGCGAGGGACATGCGGCAAAAGTGTATTTTAATGCGCTGTTTGGACTTGATTTTACCAGGACGGCAGATATTCCGGTCAATGCAGCATTGAATTACGGGTATTCGATTATTCTTTCTGCGTTTACCCGTGAGGTAGTGGCAAACGGATATATTACGCAATTGGGATTGTTTCATGATAATATGTTTAATCAATTTAATCTTGCCTCAGATCTGATGGAGCCGTTTCGTCCGCTGGTGGATCAGAAGGTTGCACGGATGCAGATAACGGAATTGGAACAGGGAGAAAAAATGCAGATTGTCGACATACTCAATCAGGAAGTGGTAATAGATGGAAAAACGCAGTATGTAAATAATGCAATCAAAATTTACTGCAAAAGTGTATTTGAGGCGTTAAACGAAGATGACTGTGCGCTGATCCGGTTTTATAGGAATGAGTTATAGATTTATGAGAGTATTGGTATTTTTTGATCTGCCGGTGGTTACAGGTGAAAATAAAAAGGAATACAGACGTTTTCGGAAATATCTTCTGAAAAATGGCTTTCTGATGCTGCAGGAATCTGTATATTGTAAGCTGGCGTTAAATGGTACAGCGGTAAAAACAATTGTAGATGGGATACATAAAAATAAGCCGGATGAGGGGTTAATTCAAATGATTACTATTACGGAAAAACAGTATTCCAAGATGGACATTGTAATAGGAGAGCTAAAGAGCGAGGTTTTAAATAGTGATGAGAGGCTGGTGATCCTTTGAAACTTGTGCATGTGAATATGGAAAGGAAGATGCTGGATGATAATGTGGTAACGGAGTGGGTTATTGAGGCACCAGAAGAATTTACGCGATACGTTCAGGAACTTTATATGCAGTGTGAAGGGGCGGCGGGAGACTTCGTCCTTTCAGATGGAGAAAAGGAATTAGGTATTGCAAAGAATGTAGAATTTCTGGACAGTGTATTAGATTTGGACGTCAATGAGAGAAAGATTTTAGGAAAACTATATGCAGATTTGGAACAACTGGCATATTCAGAAAAATTTGTTGTACGAACGCAGGAAATGATTCAGTATTTGCGTACATATATATTTGAACTGGAACAGGAAACAGATTTTATGCTGGATGTAGATGATGGTGTGGATATGTCTGCTATTTTTAAGGGAAATGGTGTAAAACTGGAAACAGTGGAAACAGGAATTTTGGAAAAGATTGTTCACTACATAAAGGTTGTCCGGCTGCTACTGAAGAAACAGGTATTTGTCTTTGTAAATGTAAGAAGCTATCTGACGGTCAGACAGGTGGAGCAGTTGATAAAGGAAGCTGCATATCAGGAAGTTCAGATTTTATTGATAGAAAATGTAATGAGAGATTGCGTAAATAGTGAGAGGCGTTGTATTATAGATTCAGATAAATGTGAAATTTAGAGAAGGTTTGAATACCGGAATCTTATGCAGATGATGGCATATTATTTTTGAATTTGAGGTTTGAGAATGATGTAAAGATATATGGTATTAAAACGATTTTGTCTGTGATTTCTTCTGATATTTGCGTTTGAGAATGATGTAAAGATATATGGTATTAAAACTGTCAAAAGCACCATTTAAAGCCACACCAAGTTTGAGAATGATGTAAAGATATATGGTATTAAAACTACTGCTAATACGTCTCATTCGATATTGGAGTTTGAGAATGATGTAAAGATATATGGTATTAAAACTATCAACCGTGGCTGTTGATGGAGTGGGGGTTTGAGAATGATGTAAAGATATATGGTATTAAAACCTTTAAACTTTATTTACGTTATCTTCCACGGTTTGAGAATGATGTAAAGATATATGGTATTAAAACTTCCATGAAGCCTTATTGTTTGTCTCCAAGGTTTGAGAATGATGTAAAGATATATGGTATTAAAACTGGAGTTTCTGTTGCATATGCGAATTCACAGTTTGAGAATGATGTAAAGATATATGGTATTAAAACCACGCCTACGCATTAAAAGATGCCACTATGGTTTGAGAATGATGTAAAGATATATGGTATTAAAACACTCGAGCATGGAAACGGAATTGCTGATTTGTTTGAGAATGATGTAAAGATATATGGTATTAAAACTCTAACAGAACTATCTCCATGTATGAACAAGTTTGAGAATGATGTAAAGATATATGGTATTAAAACTCCGGCACAAAAACAGACTTAAGCGCATTGTTTGAGAATGATGTAAAGATATATGGTATTAAAACTCTGCATAATTGCGATAGCGTTGATATTTTGTTTGAGAATGATGTAAAGATATATGGTATTAAAACTCACCAGTTTTTCGCCGCGTGTGAGTGTATGTTTGAGAATGATGTAAAGATATATGGTATTAAAACTGAACCATAAAACCCACCAACCGGAAGAAAGTTTGAGAATGATGTAAAGATATATGGTATTAAAACTTTCGCAAAATATTCTCAATCCCTGCAATTGTTTGAGAATGATGTAAAGATATATGGTATTAAAACTTTGATTCCGCTACAACACAGCGCTTACCGTTTGAGAATGATGTAAAGATATATGGTATTAAAACAATAAAATGGTAATCAATGTACACGCGGGTGTTTGAGAATGATGTAAAGATATATGGTATTAAAACCGTCGAATGCAATTCTTGTCTTCTGTTCTTGTTTGAGAATGATGTAAAGATATATGGTATTAAAACGTAGAAATTGAGTTTGTTCCGGTACATCTTGTTTGAGAATGATGTAAAGATATATGGTATTAAAACTGACCGAGAGTGCAAGCCTTGCGGTTACCGTTTGAGAATGATGTAAAGATATATGGTATTAAAACGATCGAGAGCTCCATATTTTCGAGCAGTCCATTTGAGAATGATGTAAAGATATATGGTATTAAAACGAAGCGATATCGGAATGAGTGGCAAGGAAGGTTTGAGAATGATGTAAAGATATATGGTATTAAAACAATAGAATGGTGAAGGAGCGCCTGATCAAAGTTTGAGAATGATGTAAAGATATATGGTATTAAAACGGGCGGCGAAGGAGGAACAGCACTCAATGCGTTTGAGAATGATGTAAAGATATATGGTATTAAAACACAGAATGCAGGTTGCTTCGCACCCCAGGAAGTTTGAGAATGATGTAAAGATATATGGTATTAAAACCTGAGGCATTTGCATCCACCTCCTTGTGCGGTTTGAGAATGATGTAAAGATATATGGTATTAAAACGGCGAATAAAACTCCGTGATGACGCCATCCGTTTGAGAATGATGTAAAGATATATGGTATTAAAATGAATGCAGGTTATCCATATATCCATGCTTTGTTTAAAAATGATGTAAAGATATATGGTATTAAAACTTTCAAGGAATTTTTGATTCACTTATCAACGTTTGAGAATAATGTAAAGATATATGGTATTAAAACTCGTGTACTGGCTCGTTGCACCTGTCACATGTTTGAGAATGATGTAAAGATATATGGTATTAAAACGCCGCAGTCAGCCCAGCCGCCATTGCTCCGTTTGAGAATGATGTAAAGATATATGGTATTCAAACCGCGTGGCTGTGATCTGTGTGTACAAGTATGTTTGAGAATGATGTAAAGATATATGGTATTCAAACTGAATAGCTATGATGGTAGCTGCTTCCTTGGTTTGAGAATGATGTAAGGATATATGGTATTCAAACTGGCAGAAGTGGAGGAGCCAACCTATACGGTTTGAGGATGATATAAAGATATATGGCATTTAAACACAAAGGCAGAGTCCTGACTCCGACGCATTAGTTTGAGAATGATGTAAAGATATATGGTATTCAAATGCTCGCAGGTATGAACGAATGAGTGTGAAGTTTGAGAATGATGTAAAGATATATGGACCTAAACGGAAAAATTGCCATTGCGATAACTTGTGTCGTTTGAGAATGATGTAACACCCTATGCCCAAAACGGCATTGTCATTTGCGTTGTCAGAAAATGATGAAAAAGGGGGTGTTCCATCATTCATCATATGCACAAATATAAGAAAAATCTCGATCTGCCTACTAAAAAGCAGAGAGGAGCCCCAATTTTTTATATGATAAAAGATCATGTTTGCGTAGCTTGTCAGATCTGTAAAATCCCCCGAAAATCTGTTGAAAATTCCCAAAAAACGTTATTATTTTGATGTTTTTTCTTGAAAAACGCCACTTACATTTTGTAAGATAAAGCGTTAGAATAGCTATGCTATAAGAATACTTTATACATATTTAATAATTTATTAACAGAAAGGGAGTATAGATATGGAATCGTATTCATTTTTACTGTTCTTGGCGATCATTATGATCTCAACCAAGATTCTGGGTTTATTTACCCGTAAGATTCATATGCCGGCGGTTGTCGGTGCATTAGTTGCAGGTGTGATCTTAGGACCGTCCTGTCTGAACTTGATCACATTAACCGGAGATACCGGCGTCTTTCTTGAACAGATGGCAGAGATTGGTGTTATCCTCCTGATGTTTAACGCAGGACTGGAGACGGATCTGTCCGAACTTAAGAAAAATGGTGTGGCATCTTTCGTAACAGCATTGATCGGTGTGATTGTTCCGTTGATTGGCGGATTCCTGGGGTATGCATTTTTCTTCCACACAGACTTCAGCGATTACGATGAGGTGTTAAAGGCAGTGTTCGTCGGTGTTGTACTGACAGCAACATCTGTAAGTATCACTGTTGAGACGCTGCGTGAGATGGGCAAGCTGAAAGGAAAAGTCGGAACGACAATTCTTGGCGCAGCTGTTATCGATGATATCATCGGTATTATCGTACTCACAATCGTAACCAGCTTAAAGGATACCAGCGTAAGCCCGATCACAGTTGTGTTAAAGATTGTACTGTATTTCGTATTTATTGCAGTATTGATCTTCGTGCTTACAAAGTTAAAGGTATTTGTGGAAGAGCAGGATGAGAAGAGAAGAACCGCTATCATCTGTGTAGCGCTCTGCTTCATTCTTTCCTATATCTCAGAGGAATACTTCGGTATTGCAGATATTACCGGTGCTTACTTCGCAGGACTGATGCTCTGCACGATGAAAGTTGGACCGTATGTTGCAAGAAGATGCGAGATCCCGTCTTACCTGATTTTCTCACCGGTATTCTTTGCCAGTGTAGGTCTTAAGGTAACACTCGGCGGAATGGATGCCAGCATCTGGATCTTCGCAATCATTCTGCTTGTTATCGCCATCTTAAGCAAGGTTGTCGGATGCGGACTGGGTGCAAAGATATGCGGATGTACCGGAAAGGAAGCGTTCCAGGTCGGTATCGGTATGATTTCCCGTGGTGAGGTTGCGCTGATTGTGGCGCAGAAGGGATATGCAAGCGGTATGTTAGACGATGTCCTGTTTGCTCCGATCGTTCTCGTTGTTATTGTAACGACGCTGATCACCCCGATTCTCTTAAAGCTTGTCATGAAGGACAATGATTCTGAGAAAGCTGCTGCATAGGGCATAGAACAGATATTATAAAATCAGGATTTAAGAAGCCGTCACTTTTGTGGCGGTTTCTTTTTTCACTCTATAGGCTATGTGAGTTTATTGCTTCTTTTGCAAAAAACAGTTAAAATAGACACAGAAAAAAGAAATGAGGAGATTGCAATGTTACGGGATCTGCAGGAAATATCAGATGGAAAAATATATGGCTGCAATGATATGGTTCGGGCGGCGTGCGGAGACTGCGCGGGATGTCATGCCTGCTGTGAGAAAATGGGGACATCCATTGTGCTTGATCCCTGTGATATATGGCGTCTGACGACCGTGACCGGGAAAAATTTTGAGCAGCTGCTGGTCGATGCGATAGAGTTGCAGGTAGTGGACGGCGTGATTCTTCCGAACCTGAGGATGGACGGAGAAAAAGAGCAGTGTGTGTTCTTGAATGAACAGGGAAGATGCAGGATCCACGCAATGCGTCCCGGGTTGTGTCGTGTATTTCCACTTGGCAGAATCTATGAGGAAGGCAGAATCCGCTACTTTCTGCAGATGGATGCCTGTCAGAAGCCCGGGCGCAGCAAAGTGAAGGTTGGAAAATGGCTCGATACTCCGCAGATGGAACAATACGAACGGTTTCTGCTGGACTGGCATGGCCTGCGGAAGCAGCTGGAGAAGCAGATGAAAGACGGAATTGGTGAACAGGAGGCAAAGACGATCAACATGTTTTTGTTAAATCTGTTTTTTATAAAACCATATGAACCGGAGCAGGACTTCTATGAACAGTATGAGGAGAGAAGAGCGATGGCCGGTCAGGCAGGGTTAAAATAAACTGCGGATAATGTATGGCAGGAGATGGAAGTATGATAATCGACAGAGGATTGGATCAGAAAGGGACAGATGAGAATATTGGAACCAGCCGCGTTAATCTCACGCAGCGTTATGTGGAATCCGTCAAATACAACGGTCTGGGGGATTTTACCGAAGAATTGCGTGAGGAAGCAGACTACCGGAAGCGCATTGAAAAGATTTTCTCGGAAATTCATATGACCGGGGAGACGTATGCGGATCTACAGCCAGAGGCATTGATGGAAGCCTACTGGCAGGGAGAGGAAATGATATCGCGTTACTACTGGGCAAAGAGGCGGGACACGGACGACATTATCTGGGTGCGTGTGGACGTAAGGATTGTACCGCAGCTGGATACGGGAGATTTGTTTGCCTTTTACAATAACTGGGATGTCACGCATGAGAAAAACCGTGACCGTATGATGCAGCTGATCATTGAGTTCGACTATGATTATGTGGAATACATCTGTCTGCAGAATGGTCATTTCGAGATTATGGCGCAGGAAAAAAGTTCCATGTGTCCGAGTGCCAGAGGAACAGACTACGATGCGGATATCCGTGATTATCTTACAAGAGTCGCAGTGACGGATCAGCTGGAAGCACACATCCGGGCAATGCAGACAGAGGAAATCCGGCGTAACCTTGAGGCGGAGCCGCTTTACATACAGGAAATTGATGTGAGAGAGTCTGACGGTTCAGTGCGGCGTAAAATGATCCGTTATACCTATATGGATAAGCAGATGGGGACGGTATTCAAAAGCTGTGTGGACATCGAGGACATCGTAACGGAGGAGAAGAAAAAGCAGGAACGTCTGGAGCGGGCAATTGAGGAAACAGAGCGGGCGAATTGCGCCAAGAGTGAATTCCTGGCCCATATGAGTCATGACATCCGGACACCTATGAATGCGATTATCGGCATGACATCCGTTGCAAGGCAGGAATGTCAGGATGACACGATCTGCGGATATCTGGATAAGATTAAATCCTCAAGTGAGTTTCTTCTCGGACTGATCAATGATATGCTGGATATTTCACGTATAGAGAGCGGCAATCTGAACCTGAAGTCGGAGCAGATGAGCAGAAAGACGTTTGGAACGGCAATCAATACCACGATCGGCCCGCTGATGGAGCAGAAAAACATTACGTTCCAGTGTGATCTGCAGCATATGGAAGAAATGATATACACGGATGCGGTGCGGTTCAAGCAGATTTTCTTCAATCTGCTGTCCAATGCAGCAAAATACACGCCAGAGGGCGGAAATGTGTGGCTTCTGACCGAAAGGCTCCGCACGGAAGGAAACGTTGAATGGGTGCGTTTTACGGTGCGGGATAGTGGAATCGGTATGAGTGAGGAATTCCTGAAGCATGCGTTTGAACCGTTTTCGCAGGAGGGTAACCGCACGCTTGCCCTGCAATGGCAGGGAACCGGTCTTGGACTTGCGATCGTAAAGAAACTGGTGGTCATGATGCACGGCACGATTGAAATTCACAGTAAATTAGGAGAGGGTACGGGGGTAATCCTCGATCTGCCGCTTGCGATCTCGGGCGTCGATGCTCCGGAAAAAATGCCACAGGCAGTCATGGCAAAACAGAACCTGGAAGGCAGACGGGTGCTTCTGGCAGAGGACAATGAGATCAATACTTTTGTGGCCAGACGTATTCTGGAATCAAAGGGAATTATTGTGGAACATGCGGAAAATGGAAAAAGAGCGGTGGAAATGGTGGAGCAGAATCCGGAGGGATATTTTGACGCAATCGTGATGGATATCCGGATGCCGGTGATGAGCGGACTGGAGGCAGCCAGACAGATCCGGGCAATGAGCCGGACGGATGCACAGACTGTGCCCATAATTGCCATGACGGCCAATGCCTATGAGGAAGATGTCAGCCAGTCGTTGGCGGCCGGGATGAACGCTCATCTTGCAAAGCCGATCGAACCGCAGGTGATTCTGGATACACTTGCGGAGTATATAGGCAGTAAGGACTAGAAAGTTGCACTGTAAATAGAAAAAGAAAGGCATGCATTTCGTCGGAATGTCGATGTAAAAGTTGTGATACTGTTGCTATAATAAGTTCCGATGAGAGGAGACGGCAGGATGAAGCATTTGAGACAATTTTTGATTATTTTACTTTTTTCATTTCTTGGAGAAGGATTAAAGGCATTGCTTCCACTTCCGGTACCGGCAAGCATCTATGGACTGGTATTGTTGTTTGCGGCACTGGAGCTTGGAATAATAAAACTCTCTGCAGTGGAAGATGCAGGGAAATTTTTGATAGAGATCATGCCGGTGATGTTTATTCCGGCGGGGGCGGGGCTGGTCGAGTCCTGGAGCGCTTTAAAGCCGATCTGTGTGCAGGTGGTTGTGATCATGTTTGTATCCACGATTGTGGTTATGGTGATTTCGGGAAGAGTGACACAGTTTGTAATTCGCAGAAACAGAAAGGCATAAAACAATGAAGGAATTTTTAAATCAGTCTGTATTTTTCGGTGTGGCAATCAGCGTATTGACCTATGAACTGGGAGTATTTTTGAAAAAGAAGCTGAAGTGGCCGATATGTAATCCACTTTTAATTTCGATCGTCGCGGTGATCATTTTTCTGGTCGCGTTTGATATTCCTTACGAGAGTTATAACGCGGGAGCAAAATATCTGAGCTATCTTCTGACGCCGGCAACGGTCTGTCTGGCGATCCCGCTCTACGAGCAGGTGGAGCTTTTGAAAAAACATTCCAAGGCAATCGTGCTTGGATTGATCTCCGGTGTGATTACGAGTCTTGTGTGTGTGCTTGTACTGGCACTGTTGTTTCATTTTGATCATGCGCAGTATGTGACGCTTCTGCCGAAATCCATCACGACCGCGATCGGCATGGGAATATCGGAGGAGCTTGGCGGTTATGTGACCATCACGGTTGCAGTGATTATTATTACCGGAGTGATTGGCAATATGCTGGCGGAGACGGTCTGCCGTATATTTAAGATTGAGGAGCCGGTGGCAAAGGGAATTGCAATCGGAGCGTCATCCCATGCGGTTGGTACAGTCAAGGCGATGGAGATAGGAGAGATCGAAGGTGCGATGAGCAGTCTTGCCATTGCGGTTGCGGGACTTCTGACAGTTGTGCTGGCACCGGTATTTGCAGGAATTATGTAGCATGCGGTCTGCCTGCCCTATATGCAGATCATTATGCACCAGGATCTTATATCTGACATAAGATAAAGAGAGAAAACAAAGAAGTGGAATCTTTATGTATTGTCAGAATAGAATGGTACACACCGTGCAGGAGGGGGATTCACTGTATCGCCTTGCGAGACAGTACCACACAACCGTCACGGAACTGATACTCGGAAATCCGGGGGTAAACCCCTACAACCTGCAGGTAGGAATGAAGCTCTATGTCTGCCCGGGGGAAAGCTACGTACCGCCCCAGGGAGGCAGCGCAAACACCGGGAACACGGGAAACAGCGGAAGCACCGGGAACACCGGTAATGCTGGAAATGGTGGAAATACCAGTAATGCCGGCGTGGGCGGAAACATCGGTATCGGAGTGGTGATTCCAGGTGGACAGCGCCCGGGCGGAAATCAGACAGCGGGAGAGATGCAGAATTCAGTGAATCAGCTGTTTGAGACAATGCGTCTGGCGTGGCTGGAACTGATCTACTGGACACGGATGTATATGATGAGTGTGGATTCCGGGGCAGATGCAAAAGAGCAGTATGCAGTGGAGGGACGCCTGTTGGAAACTGCAGATGCAATCACGGATGTTTTTGCAGAGCGGCTGCCGGTAGCTGTCACAAGACAGCTGCGCAATCTGCTCGTGGAACATGTGGAGATGACGGGGCAGATCATCCGCACGTTAAAATCCGGGGATAAGGAGAATTATGAACAGCAGATCCGGGAGTGGTATGCTAATGCGAATCAGATCGCAACACTTCTCGCTGACCAGAATCCCTACTTTGCAGGAAAAGAGACGAGGAATCTTCTGTTGAATTATCTGGATATGACGCGCGAGATTATAGAACATCAGATGAACGGTGAGTATGACCAGAGCATTGATACCTTCCGGGATTTAAGTGATCTGGTGCTGGAACTCGCTGATTATCTTGCAAGAGGACTTCTGGCGCGCTGATGTGCTTTGCAAACGGGCGGTACCTCTTGTGCATCGCCCTTCTGGTACTATTTGCGGCGCTGCTGATTCTGGCAGTAGTGCACAGAGTGCGGGCGAAGAAAAAAGTTCTTGCATTGACTCCCGGGGAACGGGTGCGGCTGCTCAATGAACTGGCGGAACCCTTTGGATTTGCTTATCTGCCGGCGGAAGACATTTTTACCTCAAGGCTGGATGCATGGCAGCGTGACAAGGGATATGAGGCGAAATATGATACCATGGCGGTGGGTGCCGGGATGGTGATTGACGCATTTCCCGTGTACTTTAATTATGAGGGAAGAACCTGGCTGGTGGAATTCTGGAAGGGACAGTACGGGATCAACACCGGCGGAGAGGTCGGAATTTACCATGCGAAGGGCGTGATTCCGCCGCACGCCTATCACACGGCGCATTTTGAAGCGGTATCGGATGCAGAACTCCCGAGAATCTGCAGCTGTCTGGACACGGCAGAGGAAACGTTTTATGAAATCTGTGCCAGACACTGGTGGCTCACCGGCTTTCGGATGGGCGTGTATACAAAACCGTCGCGCCTCAGACTTGCCACGACGCTGATTTTCCCAGAGCAGGAGATGGCGCTGGCGTTCTGGGAAGGTCTCCACAAAACCGGAAAACCGCGCAGCCTTTTTCGCATCTGCGGAAGAGAAGTCAGTGTGCGGATGAATTTTTCGGAGGAACACGGATTGATTCCGGGAATCTGCAGAAGCGCGGTGCTTCTCTGGAACAGGATGCTGTGCAGAGGATTTAGGATCGTGACATACCCGTGGAAACGGACGGCGGACAGAATGGTATTTCTATATTATCTGCTTCCGGGATGGTTTCGGAAGATTCTGGTGCTTTCGGGCGGGCGATGCAAACCGCGCTGCAGAACCAGGAAACCGCACAGATCATGTCGGGGCAGGTGAAAACATGGGATGCTATCGAAGGATTGACAGGGCATTGGAACATGCCCTGCACCTTCCGCTTGGCACGGGCAGCCGCTATGTGGTGATCAGTGACTGCCACAGAGGGGAAGGGACAACAAATGACAATTTCCTGAAAAACGCGTACCTGTACGAGGCGGCGATGGAACATTATATAAAGAGAGGATTCTTCTATCTGGAACTGGGGGACGGGGAGGAACTCTGGGAAAACCGCTGCATGGACCGGATTGTGCACTATCACGAGACCGTGTATGAGATGTTTGCTTGTCTGCAAAGCCGGAATGCGCTGTGCCGCATCTATGGAAACCACAATATGGAGCTGAGAAAAATCCTGCCGGAGGCGATTATATTAGATAATTGCGAGGGCGGAAGGGATGTCTGCATGATTCACGGGCATCAGGCGGATTTTTTTAATTCTGTGTGCTGGAGGCTCTCCAGAGCTCTGGTGCGCTACGTGTGGAAACCGTTGGAGCGCTCCGGCGTGAATGACCCCACGAGTGCGGCGCGCAATTATAAAAAGGCGGTCCGGTATGAACAGTGCCTGGCGGGCTGGACCAGACTTCACGACCGTTATCTGATTGCCGGCCATTCACACAGACCGAGACTGCCGGAAAACGGGGAGCTGTATCTGAATGCGGGAAGCTGTGTGCATCCCGGGTGCATCACTGCCATCGAACTGGAACAGATGCAGATGACGCTTGTGAAATGGAAGGTGGCGACGCGCCCGGACATGACCATGTATGTGGTACGTGAGAAGCTTGCCGGACCGGCTGCCATTTTGTAGGAAAAACGCGATTTTTCAAAAAAATCATTTGACGGAACCGCCATTTATGATAATATATATAACGTTATATTAAATCGTTAAAGCGAGGACGGAAGCGTCCCTGACGATAGCTGGTAATTGGAGGAACAGAAAAATGATTAAAGTTGTGAAGTTTGGCGGCAGCTCTCTGGCAAGTGCGGAACAGTTTGCAAAAGTGGGGAAGATCATTCAGGCGGACAAGGAAAGACGTTATGTAGTGCCGAGTGCCCCGGGAAAACGCAATGCCAAGGACACCAAGGTCACAGATATGTTATATGCCTGTTATGCGCTGGTGGAGGCGGAGGAGGATTTCCGCGTGCCGCTGATGAAGATCAAGGACCGCTATGACACAATTATCAATGGACTGAATCTGAAGCTGTCACTGGAGGAAGAATTCAAAAAGATCAGTGAGAACTTTAAAAATAAAGCGGGGGTTGACTATGCGGCGTCCCGCGGCGAATATCTGAACGGTATCATTATGGCGAATTACCTTGGCTACGAGTTTGTGGATGCGGCAGAGGTGATTTCCTTCGAGGAGGACGGAACTTTTGACGCGGAGAAGACCAACAAGGTGCTGGCAGAGCGTCTGGAAAAATGCGAGCGTGCGGTAATTCCGGGATTCTACGGGGCACTGCCGGACGGAACGATCAAGACCTTTTCCAGAGGCGGTTCCGACATTACGGGATCCATCGTGGCGCGTGCGGTACATGCCACCTGCTATGAGAACTGGACGGATGTGTCGGGCTTTCTCATTGCAGATCCGCGCATCATTAAGGATCCGCAGCCGATCAAGACGATCACATACCGTGAGCTGCGCGAGCTTTCCTATATGGGCGCCAGCGTGCTTCATGAGGACGCAGTGTTCCCGGTGAGAAAAGCAGGGATTCCGATCAACATCCGCAATACCAACGCGCCGGATGACGAGGGAACCTGGATCGTGGAGAGCACCTGCCATCAGTCAAAATACACCATTACCGGTATTGCCGGCAAAAAAGGTTTTGTTTCCGTCAATATTGATAAGGATATGATGAATTCCGAGGTTGGATTCGGGAGAAAAGTATTGTCCGCGTTTGAGGAGAATAATATCTCATTCGAGCATATGCCGTCCGGCATCGACACGATGACAATCTTCGTTCACCAGCCGGAATTCGAGGGCAAGGAGCAGGCAGTCATCTCAGCAATTCACCGTCTGGCAAAGCCGGACAGTATCGAGCTGGAGGGTGATCTGGCGCTGATCGCGGTTGTGGGACGCGGCATGAAGTCGACCAGAGGAACGGCAGGCCGTATCTTCTCGGCACTGGCACATGCAAACATCAACGTCAAGATGATCGATCAGGGATCTTCTGAGCTTAACATTATTATCGGTGTGAGCAATGCGGATTTTGAACCGGCAATCCGTGCGATCTATGACATTTTCGTGGAGACCCAGCTCTAAGATTAAGATATGAAGAACGACAAGCACGAGCAAAATGAATTACAGCGTATGATGGAAGGCAGGGCTGCCCGCATGATTGCGGCTGCAGTCACTGTCTTTTTGTGCGTACTGACATTGTTTGAATTTGTTGCGCTCAAGATGGAGTGGAATGTGCCTGCACTGGCGGTGCTAAGCGGCGACAACGGACTGTGGACCAGGGAGTACCAGCGGGAAGAACTGGTGATGGACGGTAGCACGGAAAACATTCTGCTCGCAGACGATGGAGAGACACCGCTTACAGGAAGCAGTGAGAATGCCAAAACGGATGCGGAGGAAAATGGCAGCGGCGGGATGGTGCAGACCGGTGAGAATGCAGGGAACGGGGAAGACTTGCAGTTGGAAGGGACGGAATCGGTGCGGCAGGAAGAGACTGAGACGCCGGATGTAAGCGGAACCGGAAAATCGGAAGCGGATGTTAAGGAGACGCAGACACCGGAATTTTCGTATTATATCCGCATCAATCGCAAGCAGAACTGCGTCACGATCTACACCCAGGATGAGGAGGGGGAGTATACGGTACCCTATAAGGCAATGGTGTGCTCGACCGGACTTTACAACGCAACGCCGCGCGGAACTTACCAGATTTCCACCAAGTATCTGTGGCGGGAACTCTATGGCGGTGTGTATGGGCAGTACGCGACGCGGATTCACGGGGGAATCCTGTTCCATTCCGTGCCCTATTACAAGCGCGCAAAGGATACACTCTGTACGGATAAGTATAATAAGCTGGGACAGCAGGCGTCGATGGGCTGCGTAAGACTGACGGTGGAGGATGCAAAATGGATTGCGGAGAACTGCGCGGAAGGCACTACGGTTGAAATATACGACGGGGATGACCCGGGGCCGCTCGGGAAACCGGAGGCACAAAAACTGGATAAATCAGATCCGGACTGCCACTGGGATCCGACTGATCCAGATGAGGAAAATCCCTGGCAGCAGACGGAGACGTCCGTGACGGAGAGCGAGCAGGAAAAACAGATAAAATAGAAAAAATAAAACGACGAAGGCGACATCCTATTCATTTGAATCGATGTCGCCTTCTAAACTATCTCGTCCATGGGACTGTACCTCTCTTTTCTTTTTTTGCTCTCTCTTTCGGACTTCTTCGTTTCCTTCGTACCTTTGTATCACTCTTCTTATGACGGTGGATATCGCATCATATCTGATTAACTCATCTGATACTGATTCCTCTTTCCATGATTTGGATTGTCACGTGTGTTTTTCGGGAGTTAGAAAAAAACGAATGCAATTACGTTTTCGGTGGTCTGTACCTCTCTTTCCTTAATATCGTTTTGGGTAAATCGTTACGTTTCTGGTGGCTTGTACCTTCCTTTCCTTCGATTTCGTTTTCCTTTTTTTTTGTTGTCTTTATTCTATCTGATATATGAGAAAAAGTCAAGCATAAAATGAGAAAATTATAATAAAAAATATTTAAAAACAATAAACAAAGAATAAACATGAAAATATTCTGAAAATATAGAAGCAATAGATATAATATATATTTTTCGTAAAATACATGTAAATGCTTCGCTGTGACAGAAGAGCGTGCGCTTCATATAATAAAGAGAAGGGAGCGTAATTCTATGAATAGACAGACCATACTTCTCATCAGTGACATGCGTCAGGTCTATCTGGCGGAGATTATGACCAAAAGAGGACTCAACGTACGCTGCCTGGATATCAGAAACAGCGGGACGGTAAAAGAACAGCTCGAGAAGTTGAAAAGTTTTCTGGCGGAGGCGGATATGCTGATCCTCCCGATTCCGGTGACAAAGATACCGGAACAGAAAATGCTGAATGATATATTGAATAAAAACCTGACGAACGATACGCTGGTGCTTGGAGGCTGCTTCTCCACAGAACAGCAGGAACTTTTGGAGCGCCGGGACATTCACTATCTGGATTTTATGAGAGATGAGATTGTGACGGAAGAAAATGCAGTGGCGACGGCGGAGGGCGTGATCGCGGAGCTTGTGAACCACAGCCCTTATAACATTGAGGAGGCAAAAATTATCGTCACCGGTTACGGCTGCTGCGGCAGAGCGGTGGCTGCGAGGCTGAAAGCGCTCGGCGCGCGCGTGACAGTCCTGGCAAGAAGAAGGGAAGTGCGCAAACTTGCCAAGAAGGATGGATTTTATGCCGCGGATTTTGCGTTTGGACCGGAGGAAGCAATGGGGGCGGCAATGCTGGTCAACACGGTTCCGGCACTTGTGGTTACAGGTGCGATCATCCGCGAACTGCCGCGGGATGCATATATTTTAGACATCGCGTCCAAACCGGGCGGTACGGATTTCGCCTGCGCCAGAGAGTGCGGCATCCGTGCGGATCTGGTACTTGGACTTCCGGGAAAATATGCGCCGAAGGAGAGCGCCTATATTCTGGACCGGGCGGTGGAGAGATTCGTGCGAAAGGAGCATGAAATGTGATGGATTTTTCCAATTATAATATCGGGCTTGGAATTACCGGTTCGTTTTGTACGTTTGCGAAAGCAAGAAAAGAAATACAGCGGCTGTGCGATATGGGCGCCAATGTGGTGCCGGTTTTTTCATTTAATGCGCAGACGTGTGACACGCGGTTCGGAAGTGCGAAAGATTATGTGGACGGAATCTGCGAGATTACCGGAAATGAGGGCATCCGTACCATCTGTGCGGCGGAGCCGATCGGACCGAATAATTTTCTGGACATCATGGTCATTGCGCCCTGCACCGGAAATACGGCGGCAAAACTCTGCAACGGAATCACGGATACGCCGGTGCTGATGGCGACCAAAGCGCATATGCGCAATGGTAAGCCGCTCGTGATTGCGATTTCGACAAACGATGCGCTCGGCGCCAGCTTTAAGAATATCGGAATGCTCATGAATATGAAAAATATTTATTTCGTTCCGTTCGGGCAGGACAACTGCAAGAGCAAGCCGAACTCCATGATCGCAAAAATGGAGCTCCTGCCGGACACAATCGAGGCGGCGCTCGCCGGCAAACAGATCCAGCCGATTCTGCAGACCCCGACGTAACGCAGATCTGACGGAGCCGGGTGGCGGCAGCGACGAAAAATGCCGGCGACGTTTTATTATGCAGAAAATCAGAGCATCTTATTGTTCCGGCTGCTTCTGGCAGGGGCGGATTCTTTGGAGAAAAATCAGAGCATTTCTTCCGCACCGCATTTGACATCAGGTTCTGTGTCTTTGCCACGCTTTGACAATCCGCGGGATGTGTCCGGCAAGCCGCAGACAATGAGCGGACTTTTTAGCGTTTCTAGCATCACCGCTTCACAGACAATATAAAACCGCGCGAACCGAAACTCGCTGGCATCTGCTATTGAAAACATGGCAGATGCCAACTCAGACATCGGCTTCGCGCGGTTATGTTTTGTTCATTGGTGATGCAAGGAACGCACAAAAGTCCTTAAATTGTCTGCCGGCTTGCGAACACACCCGCGGAGTGCTCAAAGCTTGGAAAGACACGGATCATCGAAGATGCCGAATGCGGTGCGGATTAGAAATGCCGGGGTTTTCGATTAGAATCCCCCCTTGCCAGGAGCATCCGGAACTCTAAAATGATCTATGATCTACTATATAGAAGACTTTTTGGCAGTTTTCCGTCGCTGTCTCCGCCCGGCGCAGGGAGTCTGCTTCCGGTGGGCTGCAGAGCGGCTGTGGCTGCGGCAGGCGAAAACAGATGGCGATTTGTGATTCATTTGATAAGATAAAAGGTGTTTCCTTACGCCTGCTTGGATGCCTCGTAGGCTTCGCGACAGGCCTTAGCCAGCTGATCGCCGCAGGAAGTCGGGCGTCCGTTGCAGGAGATGCCGCCGATTTTCTCCTCAACCTGCTCGACGGTAAGACCCTCGACGAGCTTCGGAATCGCCTGAAGATTGCCGTTGCAGCCGCCGGTGAACTTTACATTATGCACGATGTTGCCCTCTAATTCAAGATCAATCTGTGTGGAGCAGGTGCCCTTGGTCTTATATGTGTATGTCATTTTGAAATCCTCCTTTATTGAAAAAATATATCGTTCAGATCACTTTTGAGTATAACATGGAACCGGAAGTGTGCAAGAAAAATTTGCAGTAAAGCGGCAGTTAATAAAAAATTTACAATTCTTTATACTCTTGCATCGGCATGAAAGCCTAGAATTATGCGGGTTGGCGGGTGCGAGACACATCTTGTTAAAAGGTGAATGTCCAAGAAATGTCCAAGTTTGGTATGCGATAAGATAACGATGCAAGCAGTACCGCATGAAAAAAAGGCGTCGCGTTTAAGCGGTGGCTTTTTGATAACGATATTATTTATCATCTGCTTTATGGACATTATTCAGTGCCTCAAACCATTGTTTTTGCTTGAACTTGCGTTCAGTCATTTTTACTATGGTATCTGAAAAGTCATGAAAGAGTTGGAATAATTCCACTTTTGAGATAGGAACCGTTTCGCCTGTGGATATTTTAATGATTTCCCCGAACTTTGAAGAATACAACTTATCGTATTCATATTTGGCGACGAATTGATCTGGATCTTTGTCTATAAACTTGAGATCAGGAATATACCCCAGTACATCATAATCATAATCATGCAGCAAAGATCTTACCGCTTGAACAAATTGAAAACTTGCTTCCTCTTCCATTGAATGGGTTATTTTATCTTTTATGAACATATAGTCTGATTTACATAACAAATAATCTCGATCGATTAAGCTAAAAGTAATTTTAATGGGATTGGTGGGTTCTTTTCCAAAACGTCTTATATATTCTTTGCGTAAGTCTTCCCAAAGAGAATCAGCTGGTCTGATAACAGTGCTATAAGGTTCAAGGGTCAGCTGCTTGCTAAATAATTCAGTAAGATCAAGCGCCATTTCTTTGGTTAGTTGCCGTTTTCCATTTAAGATATAACTTATATGCTGCGGTGTATAGTTTAATTTTTTCGCAACCTCTTTCCCGGTAAGACCGCATACCTTCATGCACTCTCGAACGCGGTATCCTTGTAGTTTCCTTATATATTCGTTGCTTTCTACTTTTTTCATTACGTTTATACCTCGTTATAGTTATTAACATTTTTTGGTGAGTGAACAGTTGTTCGACAAATATTAAACCAGATGTTAATTTAATACTATCACATGTGAGTACACAAAACAAGAAAACAAGCAACGAAAATACAATTTTACGAGGTGGATTCTATGAATAAGCAGAGAGTGACAGGAAAGATTGAGGAAAAGCGGTTATTAAACATTAAGGAAGTGTGCTCTTATATTGGAGTAGGACAGACGCAGGCGCGGCGGTACATGGAAGAGATCGGTGCCACCCGGAGATTCGGAAGACGTGTATTGTTCGATAAGAACGTTATCGACAATGCCATTAGCAATATGTGAGGTGGGTTATGGTAGAAGAATTATTGAACAGGGGGAAAGAGAACGCCATAACCACGGGTGAGTTAATGCGCGCTTGCCATCTGAAGCACAGGAGAGATCTAACAACGCAGATAGCACGGGAAAGGGCAGCAGGCGCATTGATATGCAGCACTACGTCCGGACAGGGCGGGTATTATCTTCCAGAGAGCCGGGCAGAGGTCGTGGAGTTCATAAATTCTATGAGCAACAGGGCAGAGAATACGTTCAAGGCGATTACGGCGGCGAGAGAGTACCTTAAACAGATAGACGGGCAAATGAGCCTTGATATCGGACAAACGGTGGAATAGGGGGCTTTTAGATGGCAAGAACCAAGAAAACGCCCTTTGCGCCGTGGCAGACATGCAAGGAAAGCGGGATAGAGGAACGATATATCAGGCTTGGTAATTCGCAGCTATTGCACCCGGCTATGCTCGATCTGTCGGATAAAGCAAGGACAATATACATATATATGCTACTGGAATCTGGTGGGAAGCGTGAATTTACTTTTCCGAGGTCAAAGTATAGTAAGATTGCTGGACACACTGTATTTCAGAATGCCAAAGACGAATTATTGCAAAAGGGATTTATAAGGGTGAAACAGAATAATGCCAATCTGCGCAAGGCAAATATTTATGAATTTTCGGACGACTGGAAACGAATTGAACCACCGTAATAATTTATTTGGCTGTCCCGATGCGGGACAAGCAAATGACAAAACTTGTCCTAATGCGGGACAAGTGAAGCCGGTTTTTAAGGGTAACTTGTCCCGATGCGGGACAACCGTTTCGCAGACTAAAGCGTTTTACTTGTCCCAATGTGGGACACATATACTATATATAGCCATATACCCCGGTTTTAAGAGAGCTTTTATATGGCGCATATAGTCCTTACAGATAAACCAGAGGGTAAAGGGTAAAGGCGAGTGCTTATAGCGTAATAAAACGTAAGGTTATGAATTCGGACAGGGACTCATTCACCAACTAATCTTATTGATATAGAGAAAGCGGCAAGATATAAGCTGGCACTACCGCTTTATATGCGGAGGATGATTTTATGATGATAGACAAAAACGAAGTGCTGGCAAGGGCAATAGAGATTGATCCAATAGCGGGGGAGTATATTGCCCTTTCGGTTATAGAGCGAATATCTTTCGATATGATTGAGAAGAAAATGGCATGCAAAGGGGAACGTATACCGATCAGTAGATCGAATTTCTACCGAAGGAAAAGAAAGCTGCTGCATGCGTTGAACGAAGAGACACAATAAAATTATGTCTGGGAGATTATGCCGTTACGAAAAACGACGGAGCAATCTTGCGCTGACCTCAAGTACCTTGCTGGTACCCGAGAGCAATTTACCATCGGCTGATCTATGGCGTAACGATTTGTTACCCCGGGGCGATACCTAAATTTTCGGTTTCCCCCAGATGTGGGGGGAATACTGATCCGGGCATTCTGACTGTCCAATCTTGGCTTGTCAGCAGCAGACACTTAACGCGGGAAGTTTTCCCCTCATTGAACCTGTACTTTTTGGTACAACCCCAGTGCAAATGGGGTTGATTGAAATACCAATAATCGACGGGCTGAATTTTCAGCTCTGCAAAAGGGGTCACTAAAATAGCGACCCCTTGCCGGATCCAGTTTTGGACGCGTCTACCTGCATGCTTAAGATCGGGACTGGCTAAGTTCAATCTAGGGAGTTTTTTATCTGGAGTTATCGTCACTTTTGACGAATACCGTCGGAAACCGCGACGGGCTGAAAAGTCAGCTCTATTGACTTTATACCGCTTTCCCCCAATTCTGGGGGAAAGTATCACTCAAGCCCGTTTGGGTGTCGGTTAAGCCGACAGCCGGGCAGCAGTTCCCAACAAGTTGGGAAAGCGCTTATAACTCACTTTTGAGTTGTCCTCTTTCTGGACATCCGGCAGCAGTTACGCTTTGACCAGCGTGATCTGCAGATCTGGATATTGACTTTTCTGGATGAATACCGTCGCCAGTTCCGACGGAAAGGATGTCGGCGTTGCAAAACGTTGCAATGAAACGTTGCAAAAACGTTTCACTTGAGCGTTTCAGATGCACACAAAAAGGGTGCACACAAAATCAGAAAAAGGGTGCACACAAAGCGAACGTTTCGTTCGGATTGGAAAGCGAACGCTACTCGGATTTACTCGGACTTTATGCGCCCTTAGAGACTAAGAAAAACTAAGGTTTAAGCTTTGTAAAAGGTAGTAGATGTAGGAAATTTATAGGAGGAAAATATAAGGAGAATACAAAGCGAATACAAAGCGAAAAGCAACCAGATACAAACCAGATACAAACCAGATACGTCCCAGAACCACCCCGGAATCATGCTAACATTTGCTAATGTGCACTGTTGTGAAATGTTGTAGCATAGAACTTGACAAAACTTGTCACTTTAGCCGGTAATGTAAACAGGTGTGGTGGATAGAGGATCACGACATTCCAGACCCCCTAAAAGAAAAACCCCGGACATATTGCCCGAGGTTAGGTGCTAGAAGTTTAGATGATGGAAATTGATGGACAGATCGGAATATATGCAAACCTTTACAGTATCTTCAAACGTGTATTCGTTCACATCCTCATGTTCCAGATCATAGACGGTAACACGGTTCTTTTCTGGGTCGACAATCCAGTATTCCCGGACACCGGACGTCCGGTACTTAAAAAGCTTTGTGTAATAGTCCATGCGGCGGCTTCCGGGGGAGACAACTTCAATGACCCAATCCGGAGCACCAGTGCAACCTTTATCTGTAAGCTTGGATTTGTCGCAAATAACGCTTATATCCGGCTCGACGTAGTTTTTACCGTCTCCGCTCAAAAAAACGGCAAATGGGGCAATATACGGCTCACATGAACCGCCTTTTGATTTAATGTAAGTGTTGATGATGGTAAAAAGCTCTCCGGCTATGAGCTGATGCCTGCGGCTCGGCGGTGCCATGTAATAGATATGTCCGTCAATCAGTTCCGCACGTTCTCCGTCCGGCAGGGCATAAATATCATCCGTGGTATAAATCTGTTCCTGCGGTAATGGCATGGAAATCACTCCTTTCACAGTTATATGTTTTTGGTGGCTTCCGCTACTTTTTGCGTAACGCTTGATTCGTCATTCTCAAGTTTATAGAGAAGGTCTCCGATGGATTCCCGAAGATGATCGGCGAGGGTAGAACAAGACGGAGTTCCTGGAGTTTTAGTTATTTCATATATGTGACCGCGTTCAAGGTCTGTCAGATGCATATTGATCATGTTTAATTCTGCGCTGTACTTTTTTGTAATGTCCATATTTGTGCTCCTTTACTTGGTTTGCCGCTTTAAATAATCTGCAAGAGAAGATAGGTTGTCCATACCGATGATAGTCCCTATTTCAAGTTGATATGTGTTGTCACCGCTAAGGAAGCGCTTGGCATCGATGTGCGCCAATATGTCCGGCGTGAGGTAGCCAGGTAAGCCGGCACTATTAGGTTTTGCCTGTGGTTCACTTTGTGGTACATTCTGCGGATCAGCGGCAGCAGTGGGGGATCCGTCACGCTCCATAGTTTCATTGATGGCACGGGTGATAAAAGAATTGAGAGTTTCCCCCATTGCAGAAGCGTGTGCTTTTATGTCTTCCTTTCTTCCTTTGGGTTTAACAACTAATTCAATGCGGTCATAGTTGCTTTTTACATATTTATTCACTGCCTTTTGTTGTGCTTTTGATACAGCCATAAAAATATACTCCTTTCATAATTATTGAACTTTGATTGCAGCAGTGGGGGATCCGTCACGCTCCATGCGATCATCAATAGCTTTTTTGATGTACCCGTTTACAGATTCACCGGCGGAATCAGCAGCGGCTTTGATAGCATCGTATTTCTCTTTGGTTACATCAAGGGGGATGCGTTTTAATTTACTTTTTTGATATTCCTTTAAATATTCTTTTCTTTCTTCAGTTAAGGGCATTAAAGAACCACCTTTCTATTTTGATAATAGGGGAGTGCTTAATATAGTATTACCTTCTCCACCTTACACTACGAGTATAGCATAAAGCAAATGATATGTACATAACAAAAATGACTAAAATTATGTACATAACTTTGTGCACTATGCCGATTGAAGTTATGTACATAACAATGTATAATGTAATCAAGATAAAGGAAGGGGAACAAAACAAAGCGATATACCTGTGAGGGAAAGGAAAGTACCAATAGTCACGAAGGTCGCTAAGGATTGTAAGCCGCATACCTGTGAGGGAAAAGAGAGTACCAATAGCCACGAAGACGGAAACCTTCCTAAAATAAAGAGAAAGGAAAAGCGAAGAATGAAAAAATTCAATCTTAAGAACATCATGTTAAAAGCGTGGATGTTATTCAGGAGAAAAAAGGATCTGACCTTTGCCGAGTGCTTGCACAGGGCATGGTTGAGCGCAAAGGCAGAGGAAATCAATGAGAAACGTGTGGAAGATGCCAAAAGGGCGGCGGGCGTTACAGAGGAAACAGCAACGTGGAGCGCCTGGAAAGCATTAGGCTATGAAGTGATCCACGGATCAAAAGCATTATTCGGATGTGATCTGATCTGGGGGAGCAGGGGAGACGGGCAGACATACAAAGCACGATTCTTTGGAAAGTCCCAGGTGCAGGCCATTGGATAAAAAAATGCCCTTGCCGAGCTGGCACTCTGGCAGGGGCGTGTAACCCGATAACGGATAAAGGGTACAAGAGCATAATAACAGCTTTTGCGCCTTTTCACAAGAGAAAAGAGGAAAAAGCACAATGAATTATTTAGGATTTGGAAAGTCATTAACATTGACAAATGAGGAGCTTTGCGAAACGGTCAACAATGAGATGGAGCAGTTGGATGCAGCAGCAGTGACAGATATGATATTAAAGATATGTCGGGATTCGGACGAGTGCGAGCCGGGGCTTTTGAGTAAAGCGGATCCAATCGCACAGATCACATATATCGGACGTGAAATGTATAAGCTCGGTTTTATGTTTTCCATGTACATTTTTAATGACGCCTTAAAAGAGCAGTTCAAGGCTATGCAACAGACGCGGGACGCGCGGGAAGACAGAAGAAAGGGTGTGAGCTGTCTTGCAGAAGCATGAGGTCATAAAAGCAATCATGAAGCAATACGCAGGCAGAACGCCCATAACGGAGCAGGGCATCAGAGTGCTATATAATAGGGCACATTGCCGGGAGTATCGTCCCTATATGATCTATCTGGGGCTGAAAACAGTGATATGCAAGAATTATCTCCGGGCGGAGTACCAGCCGCCCAACGGGGACATAACGCAGGAAGTAATACATGACAGAATGTATATTGAGGATTGGGAGTTCCGGGAGATCATGAACGGGCATATATGTGCCTAAATGGAAGAGGGCAGCAGGGGCAGGAAACGCCCCTGCTACACATACAGAGAAAGGGGAAAGATCATGGAATTGTTAAGAAATTTTGCGATAAGGGATATTATCGTGACGGAGGACTTCCGGGACACAACGCCGGGGAGCCGAAAAATGGAGCGGGCAGAGCGCCGCTATCAGCAGACCGGCGGGCTCCCGGTAAATATCGTCATAAATGACGAAAACGTGCTTATTGACGGGTATATTACTTATTTATTGGCGGTTCAGCACGGAATTGAGCAAATGGACGTGCACCGTGGCTATATGGAGCTTGTGGAAGCCCTGCATTACACGGGGAGTGAAAAAGCGTATATGTGGCGGGTCCCGCTGTGGCTGTATGGCATGATTGAGACGGGCGATTATATCATCGTGCAGACGGCAAGAGGAGTAAAGCGGGTTAAGGTATCAAGGATAGTGCGGCAGCAGTACCCGGAGCAGACGCAAAGAATCAAGAAAGTAATTAAGAGGTGCAGCCGGTAGAAAGGTGGCGGGAAACTATGGCAACGGATAAAAGGGGGAGAAAACTGCCGAAAGGAATCAGACAGAGAAGCAATTCCACCTTTGAGGGGCGTTTTACATATCAAGGGGAAAGCTATTGCGTGCATGCGGCTACTATTGGAGAGACGCAGAAAGCAATGAATGATCTGCGATACAAATTAGAGCACGGATTCTTTTCTGCAGCTGACAAGCTGACGTTCGGGGAATGGTTTGATACCTGGATGCAGCAGTATAAAAAAAACAAGGTCAAGGCTGGGACGTATAGAGCATATCAGAAGTATTATGATGTGGCGGTTCGGGAAATGCTCGGCAAAAAGCAGTTAGCAAGTATTAGAGGAGAGCATATACAGGGCATATATAATAAATTGGCAGAGAAAGGATACAAGCATGCAAGCATAAAGGTTGTGGCGGCAATGCTGAACGGATGCTTTGCGCAGGCGGTAAAAAATAGAATGCTCATGTATAATCCGGTCAAAGCTGCAGAATTGCCAAAATGCGAGGAGAAGCAGGCGCGTATTGCATTGACCAAAGAGCAGCAGGAGCTATTCTTGAAATATGCAGAGCGAAGCAAACGAGGAAATTTCTTCCGGGTTCTGTTGCTTACCGGGATGCGTAATGGAGAACTCCGGGGACTGAAATACTCTGATGTGGACAGAAAGAACGAAGTAATACATATTCGGCGTACAATCAAGTATATTGAAGGCAGAGGAATTATTGAGGACACACCAAAGACCAAGACCTCGCGGAGAGATATTCCATTAAGAGCGGACATATTGCAATTACTGCAGGAGCAGAAAAAAAGTAATGAAGCCAACGGCATACAGTGCATAGATGCCTACTATTTTCAAGGACGGGACAGCGGACCATTGAATGAATCGGCGCTGATAAATTCATTGCATAGAATTGTTAAGTGGATTCGTGCAGATGGATATGATTTCCCAGATATAACGCCGCACACTTTACGGCATACCTTTGCAACTAGGGCAATCGAAGCGGGCATGCAGCCGCAGACCTTAAAAACCATATTGGGGCATAGCAGCTTGGCCATGACGATGGACCTCTACAGCCATGTGTTACCGACAACCAAGCAAGAGGAAATGAAAAAAATTGCAAGCGCGTTTTATTAGGAGAGAGTGGGAATCCCACCTCTCCATTTTTGTTTTCCTGTCCAAAATGTCCAAGAAATGTCCAACTTTGCACACGGATGGACGCTACTAGACAACATATTGAAAAAGTGAAAGGCGCGGATTTACTAGCGTTTTGATATTTGACGGAACATGACAACACCATATTTCTGTTAATAAAAAATTTACAATTCTTTTACGCCTGTTTTTATTGTGGTGGTGCTGGAAAAGTGTTACAATAACAATATTGTGCGGGGTCATACCCTTTTGCAGGTGTCCCGCAGGAGAATGGATTTTGACACAGTTTTGTGTAAAAACAGGAGTAGGAGCTTTTTATGAGTGCAATAACGAAGATCTTCGGAACCCACAGCGAGCGTGAGTTAAAGCGGATTTACCCGCTTGTCGACAAGGTGGAATCTTACCGCGAGGCGATGGGAGCACTTTCCGATGAAGAATTAAAGAACAAGACGAAGGAATATAAGGAGAGACTGGAGAACGGCGAGACGCTGGATGATCTTCTTCCAGAGGCATATGCGACGGTGCGCGAGGCGGCGAAGCGTGTGCTCGGCATGGAGCATTACCGCGTGCAGATTATCGGTGGTATCATTCTCCACCAGGGACGTATCGCAGAGATGAAGACCGGTGAAGGTAAGACTCTGGTATCGACACTGCCGGCATACTTAAATGCGCTTGAGGGCAAGGGCGTGTGCATCGTCACAGTCAATGACTATCTGGCAAAGCGTGACTCTGAGTGGATGGGACAGGTTCATGAATTCCTGGGACTGAAAGTCGGCGTGGTTTTGAACGAGATGACGAACGATGAGCGCCGGGATGCCTATAACTGTGACATTACCTACGTGACAAACAATGAGCTTGGTTTTGATTATCTGCGTGACAACATGGTAATCTATAAGGAACAGCTGGTGCAGCGCGGACTGCATTTTGCCATCATCGATGAGGTTGACTCGGTATTGATCGATGAGGCTCGTACGCCGCTCATCATTTCCGGACAGAGCGGCAAATCCACCAGACTGTATGAGGCATGCGATATTCTGGCGTGCCAGATGAAGCGCGGTGAGGATATGCCAGAGTACTCCAAGATGGATGCCATCATGGGCGTGGAGCAGGAGGAGACCGGGGACTTCATCGTAAACGAGAAGGATAAGGTGGTCAGCCTGACACAGGATGGTGTGAAGAAGGTTGAGCAGTTCTTCAAGATCGAGAACCTGGCTGATCCGGAGAATCTGGAGATTCAGCATAACATTATTCTGGCGTTGCGCGCGCACAACCTGATGTTCCGCGATCAGGATTACGTGGTGAAGGACGATCAGGTTATGATCGTCGATGAGTTTACCGGACGTATCATGCCGGGACGCCGTTATTCAGACGGACTTCATCAGGCGATTGAGGCGAAGGAGCATGTGAAAGTCAAGAGAGAGAGCAAGACTCTGGCGACGATCACATTCCAGAACTTCTTTAACAAGTTTGAGAAGAAAGCAGGTATGACCGGTACCGCATTGACGGAGGAGAAGGAGTTCCGCGACATCTACGGCATGGACGTTGTCGAGATCCCGACCAACCGCCCGATCGCCCGTATCGATCATCATGATGTTGTATACAAGACAAAGAATGAAAAATACAAGGCGGTTGTGGAGGAAGTGGTAAAATCCCATGAAAAGGGACAGCCGGTACTTGTCGGTACCATCAATATCGATACTTCCGAGCTGATCAGCGGCATGCTGAAGCGCGAGGGAATTCCGCATACGGTATTGAACGCAAAGTTCCATGAAAAAGAGGCTGAGATTGTAGCCGGTGCCGGACAGCATGGAGCGGTGACGATCGCGACCAACATGGCAGGACGTGGTACCGATATTAAGCTGGATGATGAGTCGAAGGCTGCAGGCGGTTTGAAGATCATCGGTACAGAGCGTCATGAATCCAGACGTATTGATAACCAGCTGCGCGGTCGTTCCGGACGTCAGGGAGATCCGGGTGAGTCCCAGTTCTTCATTTCTCTGGAAGACGATCTGATGCGTCTGTTCGGTTCTGAGAAGCTGATGGACATTTTCAATGCACTCGGTGTTCCGGAAGGTGAGCAGATCCAGCATAAGATGCTGACATCTGCGATTGAGAAAGCGCAGAAGAAGATCGAGGGCAACAACTTCGGTATCAGAAAGAATCTTCTTGAGTATGATCAGGTTATGAACGATCAGAGAGAGATTATCTACAAGGAGCGCCGCCGCGTACTGGACGGAGAGAACATGCGCGATGCGATTTTCAAGATGATCACGGATCGTGTGGAAAATTGCGTGGACACTTGTATTTCTTCTGACATTCCGAAGGAAGAGTGGGATCTGAACGAACTGAATCAGCTGATCCTCTCCATGATTCCGATGCAGGCAGTGACACCGGAGGATGTGGACAGCGTTAAGAATAATAAGGAACTGAAGCATCTGTTAAAGGAGCGTGCAGTGAAGCTGTATGAGGCGAAGGAGACGGAGTTCCCTGAGCCGGAGCAGTTCCGTGAGCTTGAGCGCGTCGTTCTCCTGAAGGTGATCGACCGCAAGTGGATGGATCACATCGATGATATGGATCAGCTTCGCCAGGGTATCGGACTGCAGTCCTACGGACAGAGAGATCCGCTTGTCGAGTACAAGATGGCAGGATTTGACATGTTCGACGAGATGACGGCGAGCATTCAGGAGGATACGATCCGGCTACTGTATCATGTGAAGATTGAGCAGAAGGTTGAGCGTGAGCAGGTAGCGAAAGTGACCGGAACGAACAAGGATGAGTCTGCGACGAACACGCCGAAGAAGCGTGCTGCGGCAAAGGTATATCCGAACGATCCGTGTCCGTGTGGAAGCGGCAAGAAGTATAAGCAGTGTTGCGGCAGAAACGCAGCGCAGTAAGAGTGCCGCAAACGGCAGACTGCAATGACGGGCGGACGGCAGAACGCTGTTTATCCGGCAGAAAAGTCGACAGAACAGCATAAGGAAGAGAGAGCATTTCAGGCAGATAATTTTTGCCGGGAATGCTCTTTTTGCATATTTTCATCTGTATGCAGAAAAATACATACAGAGTGCATTTTTGGGTGGCAATTTCCAGAAATCTGATTTATAATTCATACCAAACAGGTAGAATATGAGACGGCAGACTGCCGGACAGAAGGAGGAACACTATGTACAACGTAAGAAAAGTGACTGAGGATATTGTTTGGGTTGGAGCCAGTGACAGAAGACTGGCGCTGTTTGAAAATATATTTCCAATTCCGCGCGGGGTATCCTACAACTCTTATGTATTATTGGATGAGAAGACGGTACTTTTGGATACAGTCGATGCGTCCGTGGCGGGACAGTTTTTTGAAAATCTGGAGCATGTGCTCGACGGACGGAAACTGGATTATCTGATTGTCAATCACATGGAACCGGATCACTGTGCGATGATCGGGGATCTGGTGCGCCGTTACCCGGAAGTGCAGGTGGTCGGAAACACCAAGACATTTGGAATGATAAAACAGTTCTTCGGAATGGATTTCGCGGAGAGAGCCGTGACGGTAAAAGAGGGAGATACGCTTTCAACCGGTGCGCATACACTGCACTTTGTGATGGCGCCGATGGTACACTGGCCGGAGGTAATGGTAACCTATGATGAGAAGGACAAGGTGCTTTTTGCGGCGGACGGATTCGGAACGTTTGGCGCATTGAACGGCAATATTTTTGCGGATGAAGTCGATTTTGACCGCGACTGGCTGGATGATGCCAGAAGATATTACACGAATATCGTCGGAAAGTATGGTGCATCGGTGCAGGCATTGTTAAAGAAAGCCTCCGGGCTGGAGATCGCAGTGATCTGCCCGCTCCACGGACCCATCTGGCGGGAGAATCTGGGCTATATTCTGGAAAAATATCAGAAGTGGAGCACCTATGAGGCGGAGGATCAGGCGGTTGTGATTCTGTATGCAACCATGTACGGTAACACGGCATCGGCGGCGGATGCGCTTGCAGGAAGACTTGCGGCAAAGGGCGTGAAGAAGATTGCCGTTTATGATGTCTCGAACACCCATGTGTCGGAGCTCATCAGTGAGATCTTCCGCGCAAGCCATGTGGTGTTTGCGGCGCCGACTTACAACGGAGGCATCTATCCGGTGATGGAGAACCTGCTCGCCGACATGAAGGCACTTGCGGTTCAGAACAAGACCGTAGCACTGATGGAGAACGGCACCTGGGCACCGATGACGGCAAAGCAGATGAGAGAAAAACTGGCGGAACTGAAAAATGTGACGATTCTGGATACGCAGATCACCATAAAATCGGCGATGGCGCCGGAGCAGGAAGGACAGCTTGAGGCACTTGCGGATGCGATCGTAGCGAGCATGGACAATCAGTAATTGTGTTACTGACTTTAGCATTGCGTTTTGTGGGAAGCAAAGACTTTCTCATATAAATAACGGATAACAAAAGAAGAAATAGCGCGATCGTTTCAGGATCGCTGGTTGGGAAAAAGGCACCTGTTTGCTTGTACAAAGTGATATGTACGAAGTGGATGGGTGTCTTTTCCTACTTTATAAGAAAATGCATTCTGTGGAGAGAACTCTTTTTATAACGAAAGCGAACATTTGTTTGCAATTAAAAAAAGATGTGATATAATGTGCATATGCAATGAACAGTGCCAGACGTGACGGCTGCGATATATGTCTGCTTGCAGGCTATATATCGCAGATGTTGCGGATGACAGGGCGAATGCCCGTCAGTCCGGAAAATCTATGATTTTTCGGACGAGCACTGCGAGTATGAACAGAGATGTCCGTCTATGCTTGCATGCGGCAGACGGATATGCGCCATGTGAACGCGCCCGCGAGCGCGGGAAGCCAGAGGCTTACCGCGCTTTTGCCGGAGCGTAATATGAACGTGATATTTTTGAGGGGCTTATCACTGGGATAGAGAAACTTTGAAATGTGGACAATACAACGAATGGATGAAATGGATGATGGAGATGAGGAACGCTTGCCGGGCGAGCCGATGATGACAGCGGTTACGTTGGAAAGTGATCTGGGAGAAATACTTCAATTTCAAATGCCTCACAACTGGTTGCTTATGCAGGGATTACAAGAAGGAGAAGAGTGGCCTGAGGACATCGAGGAGGAGGATTCAGAAGCGTTAAAAGCGCGGGAACAGGCAGCGTGGATGGAAAATTATTATCATGCGTTGCAGGAACTTGAGGGGGAAGAAGAGCAATGTAAGCATGGGGCAGAGGGATAAATCGGAATTTGACGAAGGAGATTGATTGTATGAAAAAGTTGATAGCATTAGTTTTAGCAGTGGTTTGTGTGCTTGG